>Ga0247844_1002098_pt1 | contig 33612 bp, 24 predicted proteins | sample LaCtaG_FD_192421 | JGI IMG/M metagenome (GOLD analysis project Ga0247844, IMG submission 192421) | Freshwater microbial communities from meromictic Lake La Cruz, Castile-La Mancha, Spain - LaCruzMarch201714.5m_1 | ecosystem: Environmental > Aquatic > Freshwater > Lake | place: Spain: Castile-La...
TACAATAGCCTCAAGTACCAGACGACTTTCTTCTGGCATTCTTTTGATCGCTTGTTGTAGTTGTTCTGGAAGCATCCGCAAAATTAAAATTTTCTCAGGAGTTTAATCGTGCTGAATAGTTACAAATGAAATTAGTCTTCCCATCGACAAGCATACTAAAAATGTATTGATTTCCGGCATTGAGCTGTTGCTCAACCATTGCATCCGTTATTATGATCGGCAATTTGTAACACGGGAAAAGCATAATAAAACAGTAGTTGATGCCATCAATGATTTTCTTACGGCTTATTTCAGGTCAAATCTGGTAACAGCAGAAGGTCTTCCCACCGTGCTGCAATGCGCCGAACATGTAAACCTGTCTCCCAACTATTTAAGTGACCTCCTTCGCAAGGAAACCGGAAAAAGCACACAGGACCACATCCACCATCACTTACTGGAAATCGCCAAGGATCGGTTAATGGGCACTGATCAATCCGTCAAAGAAATTGCACATTCCTTAGGATTTGAGTACGCGCAATATTTCAGTAATTTATTCAAGAAAAAAACGGGATTTAGTCCATCCGAGTTCAGGAACTTGAACTAATACCGAAAAATGTAATACTGGCGCTTCCAAAACGTTGTCTGGATAATAAAACTTCGTCCTGTGAGTTAAGCCTCAGGACGACTTTTTTTTGAATACTTATCCTTTGATTCCTCTCCCCATGCAACGTTTTTTACTGCTTTGCGCTGCCCTGTTTCCCCTGTTCATGCCTGCCCTCAACTCCACCCGGGTTTTGGCGCACGCAGACAAGGCGCACCTGTACGATCCTGCCCGGATGCCATCAATCTATACCGAACTGGTGTGGAGCGATGAGTTTATCGGCAGCGGAGCCATCAATGGCAGTAAGTGGCATCACCAGACCCAATTGCCCAACGGCAGCAGTTGGTACAACAACGAACAGCAGCACTACACCAACCGACTTGAAAACACCTTTTTGGACAACGGCTATCTGTACATCATGGCCCGACGCGAAACCTTCACCGACCAGGGCCAGACCAAGCAGTTCACCTCGGCGCGCCTCAACTCCAAGTTCGCGTTCACCTACGGCCGCGTCGAAGTGCGGGCAAAGCTCCCGTTTGGCGTGGGCACCTGGCCGGCAATCTGGATGCTCGGCAAGCGCATCGACGAACCTGGTGGCTACTGGCAGCCGCAGTTTGGCAACATCAACTGGCCCGCCTGCGGTGAGGTGGACATCATGGAGCACTGGGGAAACAACCAGGGTTACGTTTCTAGCGCCCTGCACACCCCTTCTTCTTTTGGCAATACGGTGAATGTGTCCGGCCTCACCTTGCCGAATGTATCCACCGCTTTTCATGTATATGGCCTCGAATGGACACCCGAGCAAATGAAGTTCAGCATTGATGGTACAGTATTTTACACCTATGCCCCTGCCATCCGCAATGCGTCCACCTGGCCCTTTGATGCCGACCAGTACCTCCTGCTGAATGTGGCCATGCAACCACCCATTGACCCGAATTTTGTGCAAAGCCCGATGATCATTGACTATGTGAGGGTCTATCAGGAAGTGGATACCACTACCGCCCTGGGCGACCCCATCCAGCTCACGGGCATCCGGATATTGCCCAACCCTGCGCAGGAGCAATTGACCATCGTGCTGCCCGAAAACCTGCAAGAGGCCAACATCAGGGTGTATTCATCGGTGGGCCAACTGATGCATGAAGGCATCCAACGCGCGCGCAGCCAGACCCTGGATTGTGCCGCCTTTCCCGCCGGCATTTACCAGGTGGTGATCAGCACCCCGCTGGGACAGCAAAGCAAAGCGTGGTTGAAGTGGTGAGCTTACCCCTTTAAACAGCAAGCATTTTGCACTATGGAAAACCTCCTAAGAAGTGCTGTTTTCAAGGCTTGGCTGATGAAATAAGTGCAGTAATAATAGCGAATATACAACTACGTAAGCAAAAAATAAAACAATCCCGTAGACCAATCGGTTTATCTAAAATGATTACAGTAGATTACGATATCGTGGTCATCGGCTGCGGCCCTGCTGGTGCTACCGCAGCAAGAATAGCAGCCGAACAGGGCTTAAAAGTATTGTTGGTGGACAAAAGGCAGGAATTGGGGGCCCCCATACAGTGTTCTGGCGCATTGAGTGCGCATGCACTCGAGTCGTTGAACATTGAGCCCGCCCCGGAATTTATCCATGAGCCGGTATACGGATTCGACGTGTACAATGAAACAGGCGAACACACTACCCTCGATTACCGCTGCCTCAAACCCGGGAAATACGGCACCGATGACGGCAAAAAACCGTTGGGATATGTGGTAGATCGACGTCGGTTCGACCGCTATCTGGTCACCATGGCGGAACGTGCAGGCGTGGAAGTGTGGCTCAAAACGGAAGGATTGGGCTACCAGCCCTTACCCGACGGCAACTGTGAAGTGCGTCTGCGAAAATACAACCAGGAAGTAAACCTCAGGGCAAGGGTGTTGGTGGGTGCCGACGGCCTGCAGTCGCAAGTGGGCAAATGGGCCGGACTGACCACCCACATCAAAATGACGGAATTGGCCAGTTGCCTGCAATTCATTGTGGATCAGGTGGACACCAGCGGACTGCTGGAAATCGTCACTGGCCACGAATGGGCGCCGGGCGGATATGCCTGGTTGTTTCCCAAAGGCCATGGGTACGCAGAAGTGGGCCTCGGCGTCATCCGCACCATGACGCCCAACAACGCCCAGTGGCATTTAGACCATTTTATCCGCAATTCATTCCTGAAAGACCGCTTTCAACACGCGCGCATCCTGGAGGTGCAGGGTGGGGGAGTGCCTCTGGCAGCGCCCTTGCGCACCCAGCACGCCGAAAACCTCATTCTGGTGGGCGATGCGGCGCGGCATGTAAACCCCATTACCGGAGGCGGCATTCATACGGCGTTGGTGGGCGGATTGGTGGCTGGACAATACCTCACGGCGTTGATCCAAGCGGACAAGCCCGCTATTGCAGCCAACTTGAGCGGGTATATGGAGCTTTGGTTAGAGCAGTTGGGCAATAAAATGTGGCAACTCTACGACTTGAAGAAGTCCATATTCAGCGTAAAAGACATAACCGAACGCAACCGCATGTTGTACAACACCATGGCTGACTATTTTAGTCCGGATTCTGTGTATAAAAAAGCGTGAACCCATGAGCGTCAATACCCGAAAAGAACCAGTCGTATTTCAGATTGGCTGGAACGCCTGCATCCATTGTGGTGCCTGTGTGGCCGTTTGCCCGCAGGAAGCCGGGTTCATCAGTCCATTCGACACCATCGCCGTACAAACGCCTTGCGACATTGCCTGTATGGTGTGCGAAGACATCTGCCCGGTGACCACCATCACCCACGTGCCGCTATCGCAATTGCAGCACGCGGGTGCGGTGGTGTAAATCGGTCAATTAAACATTATCCAGCCTGATGTGCAGGATAGTCGGTGTATCCTTTTGCCTCGGGCGTGTAAAACAAATCCATGTGCAGGGTTTCGGACAAAGGCCAGTTGTGGCTGAACCGCTCCACGAGGTCGGGGTTGTTGATAAACGGACGGCCAAAGGCAACCAAATCGGCGAGGTCGCCTTCCACGTCGGCTTCAGCGCGGGCCTCGTTGTAGTTTCCACACTGGATGATGGTGTTTTTGAACCGCTCGCGCATGTTTCTTTTGATGGTTGGGGGCACCTCTGGGGCACCCATGCCGCTGTGATCCAACAGGTGTAGGTACGCGATGTCGAGCAGATTGAGTTGATCGGCTAAGTATTGGTACGTCTCCTCTATTTCGGGGTAATGGGGCATGTCGCTGGCGGTGCCGTAGGGCGACAAGCGGATGCCGGTATGGTCTTTTCCGATGGCTTCGGCTACGGCTTTTGTTACTTCAAGAACAAATCGGCAGCGGTTTTCGACGCTGCCGCCGTATTGGTCTTCGCGGAGGTTGCTGATGGGCGACAGGAATTGTTCGAGCAGGTAACCGTTGGCGCCGTGGAGTTCCACACCGTCGAATCCGGCCGACATGGCGTGTTGTGCGGCGCTGACGAACTCCGCTTTAGTGTCTATCACGTCTTGAGGGGTCATGGCTTCCGGCGTGGGAAAATCCTGCATCATTTCTGCGTCGGTCCACATTTGTCCGCCCGGTTTAACGGCAGACGGAGCCAGGATGCGCGCGCCTGCAGTCATGTTGAGCTGATGGCTGATGCGGCCGGTGTGCATGAGTTGCACCACGATTTTGCCACCCCGGTTGTGCACGGCTGTAGTCACTTTTTTCCAGCCTTCCACTTGTTCTGCGTTAAAAATGCCCGGGATACGGGCGTACCCTAATCCGTTGGGCGAAGGCGACGTGCCTTCGGTGATGATCAGGCCTGCGGCTGCCCGTTGCTCATAATATGCTGCCATGAGGTCGTTTGGCACGTTGCCGACGGCCCTGCAGCGGGTCATGGGTGCCATGACGACCCGGTTTTTCAAAGACATGGAGCCCAATTGCAGTGGGGTAAATAACTTAGTCGTTTTCATGCGTTGTTTATTTTTTCAGGATTTTAGCAATCCTTATAGATGTCTAACAATTAAGTGTAGAAAATGTTAATGTTAAAACACTTATTTTTTAGAAAAAATTTCTTGTGAATGAATTAGCGCCGCGCAGTACTGGGTTGTTATAATTTAAGAAAAACGCTTTTCTTAAAATAAGATGATTTATATTTGCAGGAAAACGTTTATCTTAAAATAAGGAAATCTATATTTTCACATGGAGACAGAAACCAAGGCAATAAGCAGTTTTCGATCGGGCGTTTGGGAGCGGCAGTACGGATACAGCAGTTTTCTTCCGGAGCTTGTCAATCGGGAGTGGATAGTAGATGATCCGGTATTGCAGTCGCTGCTGAGTGAAGCCGACCGAAAATTAGGCGAACTGAATACCTATGGCGCTTTGGTGCCGGACATTGATTTTTTTGTCCAAATGTATGCCGCCAAAGAGGCCACACAAAGCAGCCGAATAGAGGGAACCGAAACCGAAATGACGGAAGCGTTGATGGAAGAGATGGACATTGCGCCGGAACGCAGGGATGACTGGCAGGAGGTACAGAATTACATAAACGCCATGCGTTTCGCGGTTGACCAATTGGAAAGATTGCCCCTGAGCAGCAGGTTGCTGTGCCAAACGCACGCGGTTTTGCTGCAAGGCGTCAGGGGTGCGCACAAACTTCCCGGCAGTTTCAGAACCAGTCAGAATTGGATTGGAGGGGCTTCACTGAAGGATGCAGCTTTTGTGCCCCCGCACCATGACCATGTTCAACGGCTCATGGGTGATCTGGAAAATTTTCTGCATAACGAATATATCCATACCCCCCATTTAATACGTGCGGGAATTGCCCATTACCAGTTTGAAACGATACACCCGTTTTTAGACGGGAACGGACGCCTGGGCAGGTTACTCATTACGCTTTACCTGGTCAGCAATCAATTGTTAACCAAACCATCTCTGTATTTATCGGAATTCATAAACCGAAACAAGGGTTTGTATTATGATAACCTTACTGTTGTACGGAAAAAAAACGACCTCAACCAATGGCTTCGCTTCTTCCTTGTGGGTATTGCGGACACGGCAGACGATGCATCGAGCACATTTCAGCATATTTTGGCGCTAAAATCGGAGATCGAAACGGAGCGCATTCCACTCTTGGGTAAACGAGCGGCACTTGGTATGCGGTTCATCAAAATGCTGTACCGCAATCCGGTCGTGTCTGCCCAACAGGTAGCACAGACCCTTCAAGTGGCAACAGCAACGGCCAATCGGCTGATTGATCAATTCATACAGCAAGGCATTTTGGTTGAAAAAACGGGCTTCCAGCGAAACCGGTTGTTTGAATTCAAAGCGTACTTGTACCTGTTTGATAAAAAACGGGCTATAAGCAGCTGATTTCCCCCGAAATGGGGCGAGGAAGGTGGTCGTGGAACAATGACTGTTTTTTTTACCTTTGCCTCAAATAAATCGTATGGTAGAAACCGCATCCCAACCCATCCTCGACCTTCAGCGGTGGGAAAAACAATTTGCAGCCGCTGCAGCCGATTATCAAAAAGCCCATCCGTACCCGCACACCCAGTTTGACGGTTTTTTAGAACCCTGGGCCGCCAAAGAGGCCATGGAGGCATTCCCCCCGGTGAAAGGGGATGGCTGGATCCACTACGTGCACGTAAACGAAAAAAAACACGGCCTGAATAAAATGGACCGGTTGCCCCCGTTTATTCAGGATGTCATCCGCCAATTGAACACCGACGAATTTGTGGCCATCCTCAGCAAACTCACGGGCATAGAAGGCCTGAAAGCCGATCCATCGCTAGAAGGCGGCGGCCTCCACCAGTCGCAACGCGGTGGTTTCCTGAACATTCACGCCGACTTCACCGTGCATCCGCACAAACGCAACTGGCGCCGACGCGTCAATTTACTTGTGTACCTCAATGAGGGCTGGCTGCCCGAATACAAAGGCGACCTGGAATTGTGGACGCGCGACATGAAGGGCTGCGCCCAAAAAATCAGCCCGGTGTTCAACCGATGCGCCATATTCAACACCGATGAAGATTCGTACCATGGTCTGCCGGAACCCATTCTGTGTCCGGAAGACATGACGCGCAAATCCATTGCTTTGTACTATTTCACCGAAGAAACAGCCGCGCCCCGCAAACGCGCAACCAACTACCGGGCCCGTCCAGGCGATGGTGCCAAATCGGTGCTCATCTGGGCCGATAAAAAAGCGGTGGAGGTGTATAATTTCCTGAAAGGGGCCTTGGGCATCAACGACGACTTTGTGAGCAAGGTGCTGCATTTTTTCAGCGGCGGCAAAAAGTAACAATGCCTTAGAACAAGAGCGCATTGTGGCCCAGTATGACCTGCCATAAAACGGTCACCGAACCCAATACCACGTACAACCAGGAGCGCACAAAGTTTTTGACCTTGCTCCGGTTTACGCTAATCCCGGCATTTTCCAACAAGTGCGCATAAAACGTATGGTCGTTTTCCGCGTCGTCCAATGCATGGCCACGGTTCATCAAACAACCGCCGAATACTACAAATTGCAATAACACAATACTGTATGCGCAAAGCACCAGGCGCCAGTCGAACAGAAACGGAATAAACCAGGAGAGAACGGTCAGGCCAAAGTGTAACCAGTATGTGGCGTTGAGGGTGCTGGGAATGGTTTGCATAAGTAGTGTTGCTATTACGGTTTCGGAAAACGGTGCAATGGTACGGAAAAAGTGGGCATTAAATAGTGTCATTACTTTCAATAGCGCAGTTTTTTTACCCATTTGCGCTTTTTAGCGAACAAAAAATTTTGGATGCAACGCTTTTGGAATCAATATCCTTTATGGACTCTGCTCCTGTTGACCACTACAGTGCGGGTGCTCGCCGCCTGGTTCTCGGCCGGGTATGCCATGCACGACGATCATTTTCTGGTGGTGGAAGTGGCCCAAAGTTGGGCCGACGGCCAGGATGTGTACCAATGGATCACGTCCACCAAAGAAACCAACACCAGCGGCCGAAGCTTGTTTTATCCCGGATTGGTTGCAGGGGTGTTTTGGACGCTGGATCAAATGGGATGTCACGATCCACGCACGAAAATGTTGATCCTTCGGCTCCTGCAAGCGCTGTACAGCGTGCTGGTGGTGTATTATGTGTACAAAATTGTACTGCACTGGACCGACGAACACAAAGCCCGGGAGGCTGGTCTGCTGGTGGCCTTGCTGTGGCTTATGCCCTACATCAGTGTGCGCACCCTGGCCGAGGTGGTGAGCATTCCGCCGTTGCTGGCGGCCACCTGGGTGCTGCTGAACCCGCGCCATGCCGGCAAATGGTTTTGGCCCTTGTGCGCCGGATTGCTGATCGGCGTTGCCTTTTCGCTGCGTTACCAAACGCTGTTGTACGGTGCCGGTTTGGGCTTGGCCTTGTTGTGGCAGCGCAAATGGGCTGAAATGTTGTGGGTAGCATTTGGAACCACGCTATGGATTGCCTTCATGCACGGATGGGTGGAATGGTACGTTTGGGGGTACCCGTTCGGAAAAATTGAATACTATGTCCAGTACAACTTAGTCAATAAAGACGCCTATTTCAAGCATCCGTGGTACAATTACCTGCTGCTGCTGCCTGCGCTGCTTTTTCCCGTGGGGGTGCTGTATGCCTGGGGTGCGGTAAGGGAGGGGTACCGCTATTTACCCTTGTTTCTCGGCTTCTTGTTGTTCCTGATATTTCACTCAACACTGCCCAATAAACAAGAGCGGTTTATGTTTACCATGATTCCGATGTTCATCGCATTGGGTGCCATGGGGTGGGGTGTGTGGCATGCCCGCTCCGCCTTTTGGCAGCGCAGGCCAGGACTTCTGCGCGGCTTCTGGGCGTTTTTTTGGGGGGTTAATAGCGTTGCCCTTGTGGTATTCAGCACATATTATCCGAAACAGGGCAGGGTAGAGGCGATGTTGGGGATATGGAATGCGGAATACGGAATGCGGAATATGGAATACGGAGTGCGGAATACGGAATACGGAATGCGGAATTCCGTATTGGTGGCAGATGGTAAGGCTGGTACGCCTGCGCCGATGCCTTTATTTTACTGCGGAGCCTGGCCAGCGGTACTGACTTACGGGAAAGATGACGATCCGGAAGCGTTCCGGGCGCGGCTTGATACCCTTGGGGCGGCACCAACATACGCATTGGTACTGGAAAACACCGCTTCCGATGCCGTAGTGGCAGAGCTGCAACAAGTGTTTCCGGACATGCGGTTGCTTCACACCTACCAGTCCAATGCCTTCGACCGGTTTTTGCACTGGCTCAATCCGCTGAACCGAACGGAGAGTGTGCGGCTATATCGAATGCGGAGTTAGGAATACGGAATGCGGAATGCGGAATGCGGAATGCGGAATGCGGAATGCGGAATTTGCACATTCCCTCTGTTTTCTTGCAAAATCATTGGGAATGATGCATAAAATTCGAAAGAATGAGAAAATTCCGTATTCCGTATTCCGTATTCCGTATTCCGTATTCCGTATTCCGTATTCCGTATTCGAGCTATACTTGAATCACGCCGGGATTGAATTTTTCCACCGGTGCGTTGTTCGCTGCTTCAATGCCCATGCTGATCCAGCGGCGGGTATCGGCCGGATCGATGATCGCATCTACCCACAAGCGGGCTGCGGCATAATACGGTGTGGTTTGGCGGTCGTAGCGGGCTTTGGTTTCCGCAAACAGGGCGCGTTCGGATTCGGGATCGGGGGCTTGGCCCTGTTTTTTGAGGGAAGCCACTTGAATTTGGGTGAGCACTTTAGCGGCTTGTTCGCCACCCATGACCGCAATTTTGGCCGTGGGCCAGGCCACAATGAGGCGCGGATCGTAAGCTTTGCCGCACATGGCGTAGTTGCCGGCACCGTAGGAGTTGCCGATGACAATGGAAAATTTGGGTACGGTGCTGTTGGACACCGCGTTCACCATCTTGGCTCCGTCTTTGATGATGCCCCCGTGTTCGGATCGGGTACCGACCATGAAACCGGTGACATCGTGCAGAAACACCAGCGGAATTTTCTTTTGGTTGCAATTGAGGATAAACCGCGTGGCTTTGTCGGCCGAGTCGGAATAAATGACCCCGCCGAACTGGATTTCCCCTTTGGCGTTTTTGACCACCTGTCGGTTGTTGACCACTATGCCGACTGCCCAGCCGTCGATGCGGGCGTAAGCACAGATGATGGTTTTGCCGTAATGTTCCTTGTATTGGGTGAGTTTACCGCCGTCAACCAGGCATTGCAGGAGCGCCAGGGTATCGTACGGTTTGGTGGCAATTTCCGGGACTAAGGCGTAGAGGGCTTCTTTGTCGCCACTGGGCGCTTCCGGGGTTTCGCGGTTGAAACCGGCATTGTCGAAGCGGCCCATTTTGTCTACGAGGTCTTTGATGGTGTCCAGACAGGTTTTGTCGTCGGGCATTTTATAGTCCGTCACGCCTGAAATTTCGGAGTGTGTGGCCGCGCCGCCGAGGGTTTCCTGATCGGCTTCTTCGCCGATGGCGGCTTTGACGAGGTAGGGGCCAGCGAGAAATACCGAACCGGTGCGCTCGACGATGAGGGCTTCGTCGGACATGATGGGCAGGTACGCGCCCCCGGCGACACAGGCGCCCATGATGGCGGCGATTTGCGGGATGCCTGCACTGGACAGGCGGGCATTGTTTCTGAAGATGCGGCCGAAATGTTCCTTATCGGGGAAAATCTCATCTTGCATGGGCAGGTACACCCCGGCGCTGTCGACCAGGTAAATGATGGGCAGGCGGTTTTCCATGGCAATTTCCTGGGCGCGCAGGTTTTTTTTGCCGGTGATGGGAAACCAGGCACCGGCTTTCACGGTGGCGTCGTTGGCCACCACGATGACCTGTCGGCCGCGCACATACCCGATGACCACCACTACGCCACCCGCCGGGCAGCCACCTTCGGATTCGTACATGTCGAATCCTGCAAAAGCGCCCACTTCAATAGACGGTGCTCCGGGGTCGAGCAGGTAATCGATGCGTTCGCGGGCGCTCATTTTGCCTTCTTCGTGTAGTTTTTCAATGCGTTTGGCACCGCCACCCTCGTGGATGCGGTCGAGTCGACGTTGCAGGTTGGACACGGCGAGTTTCAGGGCATCGGCATTTTGCGCGCGCTCGAGGTCTTTTTTGGTGGACATTGGCGTTGGTTTATTTGATTAAGTGGTGGTTGGTTGATGTGTTTGGCAAGGCATTAGCGGACAAAAGTACGAAGGGAAGTTCACCTGCAAAGCACCAGTATGCCTGAAAATGAACGGCACTGACCTACATGCCCAACAATACAATCTCCTTGCCGTCCACCGTGTGCACCTCCCGCCGAATCCGCTGCTCCCAGGGCAGTGCTTCCGAACTTTTCTTTTCGAAGAGGACGAGGTAGCCGCGCTGTTGACCTAATTTATCCATGTAACGGGCGAGCTGTTGCAGGCCCTGGGGTTCGGAGCGGGCATCGTGGTGCATTTTGATTTCGATGGGGATTACCTGTGTTTTCCAGAATATGGCCAGATCGGTGCGGCCGTTTCCGACGGCCATTTCCCGTTCGATGCGCCCGCCGCCGTTGATGATGCGCTGCAAAAACGCCATGAGCAGGAGTTGGTGACCGGCTTCCCGGTACTCGAAGCGCTCCAGCCAGGACTCCGAATTCCAGCGATAAAACTCGGTGAAAGCGCCCAGGAGCTTGTCCATGTCGAGGGTACCGTCGGGTTGCAGGTACCAGGCGGTATGGGCAATATCCTCGTTGATGCCGGCCTGCAGTATGGAATTCAGGATGCGGGTGATGATTTCCCGGTAGATGGGGTTGGCAAAACGGATGGGGTTGTCCTGGGTGATGATGCCCAGGTCCCGGCAGTAGCGGAGCGCATCGTCGAAGCCGTCGAACGCCGGGGCTTCGCCGGTGACGATGCTCAGGACGATCGGCCGCACCCGCGGGTCGTTGATTTTATCGGTGAGGCTGTCGAGGTGGGTCTGGCGCTGCTCGATCAGGCGCTCTTTGGCGGTTTCGACCATGTCCGGGCTGATCTCGCGGGTATAGTCGTTCTTGAGCATTTCGGCCACGATTTCATTGGCTAAGGCATTGTTCAGCCAGGGTTGACCGCCGGAGTATGCGTACAATTTTTCAAAAACAGCGTCGGAGAACGCCTGTCCGGTGTCGTGGGTGTGTTGGTCGAGCAGTCCGCGTACCTCTTCGCGCGAAAAAATCGGGATGAAGAATGATTTCGCTTTGACATTAAAAGGCGACCCTGCGCCAATGGAGGGGTTGTCGGCGCGTGCGCGCAGGCGGTACTCGCGGATGTCGCGCAGGCCGACCAGGGCGACCGACTGCGGGAAGTTTCGGGGGCGGGTCTGGAAGCCGTCGCGCAGTTGGCGCAGGGTGGAAATGAGCACGTCGTCGTAGAGCGCGTCCACTTCATCGAGCAGCAGGACGAGGGGTTTTTCCAGGGCCTTGCACCAGTCGGTGAGGTATTTCCCCAGCAGGGATTCGCTCGCCGGGTACAGGCCTGGTTCCGGCGGCAGGTACTGTTTTTCGAGGAAAAAATCGGCCATGCGGTACAGCGACTGGATAAACACCGCATTGGCATCCTCCACCGAAATACTCGGATAGCCGGCCGATTCCAGGGAACACACCACCGAGACGTAATTTCCATCTTTATTTAACCGGTGCGCCAGGGCGTGCAGGAAAGTCGTTTTGCCCGTTTGCCGCGGGGCGTGGACGACAAAGTATTGCTGATTCTCAATCAGGCGCAGGACATCTTCGTACAAATGCCGGAAGGGATCCACCATGTAGTGGTCTTCCGGGTTGCACAGTCCGGTGGTGTTGAAGAATCGTTTCATGGGGTAAAGGTACGTTTTTTGCGCAGGATGTGGGGTGGGGAAGTCCACATCCTGCGCCACTTACGCTGCCTCATTCAACCACCATCTTCGTCCCCGCCGACCCATACGGCATAGCAATCTGCACCATAAACAGTCCTTTGCCTTTCAGAAAATGCAGGGGCAATTGAAACGGCGTATCCCCGGCAGCAAATTCGGTTCGAACAGAAAAGCGCAGCTTGCCCTCCAGGTCCGTCACGGTCAGAAGTCCTTCGCCGGCCTTGGGCAAGGTAAGATGAATGGTGGCCACCTCGCTTGCCGGATTCGGACTTATGCGGATGCCGATCTCCGGGGTATCCCGTTGAACAAGGGGACGAAGACGATTGGCGTAGTAGGGGGGCTGGTAATCGTAGAACTCCGGGGTGTCCCGTTGAACAAGGGGACGAAGGGCTGGTTTAGGGTCTTCATTGCGGATCTCCAGGACAAAAGTGACGGGTGAAAGGTCTATTTCACCGTACTGGAACCAGATATCAGGTTTGTCGGCGACCTTTTCCTGTAAGGCTTTGAAGTCTTCCGGCTTCATCAGCAGACTGATCAGTGCCTCGGTGCCGGACGTTCTGTCAACATGGATCATTTCGACCTTTTCTGCGGTATACTCGCGGGTTACATGCTGAAATGCCGCCTGGGTAGCGATTACCTTACGGGAGGTGCCGGTGCGCGCCTGGAAGCCGGTCAGGCGGATGGACTCGCCCGCTTGCAAGTCGCGTTCGAGCGTCCGAATCAGATCCTCCGGGACTACACCATCTTTAATAAGCGTGCCGTAGCCTTTGTAATCCAATGTGAAATTAAAATCGGTCAATGTTGCATTTCCCATGAATAATTTCGACGGCGTGCGCAACATCTGGAGGATATCCTTTTTAGTCAGTTTGTTGGAATGACTTTCCACCCTGGGGTCGACGTACAAATGCTCGCCGGTTCCGGACTGCACATAGGATTCTCCATACATCCGGTTGGGGAAAGAGGCTGAATAGGGGCCCCATTCAAAACTGAAGTTCCTGGCGCCCGATTCGCGCATCAGGCGTCGCGGGTCGGCATCTGCTACCAATCGGAGCGCAATCAATTCGGAGGCTGCCGGCGCGGGCCGCAATCCACCATTGTTGCTGACATACATGGTAGTCTGTTGATAAGTGACCGGATCGAACGTAATTATGGTATCCATTGATGCTTGTCGCAGTGCTTTTTCATAAGCGTCCCATGCCGCGATACGCACTACGGCGCCTGGTTTGATCTTTTGTTCGTGCGCCCTCAATCGCTCCCGCAGTGTTTCCAGGTCGTATGCATCTTTTTCGTCTGCATTATAGCGCAGAACCGGGTTGCCAGCATTTGAAATCGCCAGATTGAACATTGTCGGCGTACGCTCCGGCGCGTCTTTGTACCGGATGAGCGGTTGCGACCCGATGATATCCCAGAACTCACTAATCGTTACATATCGGTCTTCCATCAGCGTAAAACTTCTTTTTCCCCATAAGACTTCTGTGATGACAGGACTCCGCTTGTTCGGCTCGGCATTATCCTTCGGTATCCAACCCGGCCGGGCACCGTCCAGGAAAATAAATATTTCGCCTGATTTGCCTTCGGGCAGCGTGATGTTGCCTGCTTTGATGTAGTCGGTGTCCGTCAATTTACCCGCCATGTCTTGAAGCGCCGGCAGGGTCGCTTTATAGATCTCCGGGTTGTAGTAATCGCTTTTGATTTCTTGTCCGTTGATCACCATAGAAAGGCGTTGCAGCAGGGTTTCGCCCGTCCAGAGCCGGGGCTCCCGTTTTATCGCCTCCCGAAACTCATCCGGGGAGATGTGAATTTCTGCGAAATATTCCTTCGTCGCCGACGCATAGTTGAACTTTGCCTGAAAGGCCCCCCAATAAAAGATATAGGGCGTCGGTTCCACCCCGTTCGGGCGTTCTGCCGCAATGACGACTTCCGACAGACCGGCGGCATATTGTTCGAGCAATTCAGTGGTATTGCGTACGTCCTGCAGGCGTTCTACCAGGCGGAAGGAGAAGAGCAGCATGAGGGCTCCCAGCAACGGGAGCGCAAACAGGTATTTGACCCGGCGCAGCGGGTCGGATGGGCGTTTGGCCAGCATAATCAGACGATTTTTAATGAGTGAATGAAAGGTGTTGACCAAACCGGGTTGGGCCCTGTTCCCCGCTGTTTGGTATTGAACCAGCAAACCGGCGTAGGCATAGCGCTGCCGCGTCCGGCGCACCACGTAATCGTCGGCAATGAACTCGTGTACTTCCCGCAAACTGCGGCGGTACAGGTAAAGCAGTGGATTGAACCACTGCAATGCAATCAGGATTTCAATCAGTATCAGATCCAGACTGTGCCACTGACGCACATGCACCATCTCGTGCTCCAGCAACAGCCGGCGTTCGGACTCCGGCAAAACACCCGGCTGCCAGAATACATATCCGAAAAACGAAGCTGGCGATCCGCCATCGCCATCCTCTGCCATCATCAGCCGCTGGTCGGTATCTTTACGGCAGCGGCGGATAAACCGGATCATGGCAATAATCTGCCAGGCCAGCCGTAACAGGAACAAAGCAGCCACCGCGCCATATATACACCAGAGTACGTCGCCCAACTGTAGCGACCACACCGGCCGATTCATCACATGGCTTACCGCTCGCGGCGCTGTCTGCACCCGCTCCACTACAGACGGCCATTCCACCATAGGCGCCGGCGCGGGTAACTTCACCGCATCCATCATCACCGGCGCAGGAGGTTGCTCCAGCCGGATATTCAGTGCCGGGATACCGAAGGCCAACACGGGGGTCAGCAGGAGGTACCAGCGGTTGATCTGGAAAAAAGTCTCCCGGCGCAAGACCAGCAGGTAGAAGGCGTAAAAAAGGGCCAGGCAGAAAGCAGATTCGAGCAGGTATTGCATGCGGGTGGGTTGTCGGGCTGTCAGGCGTTTCTGTTTTCTTCTCCTTCAGTCTCCTCTCTCCTTTTCACTTCTTCCAATAGCTTTTGGATATCCTCCTCATCCACCTTTTCCTTTTTCATAAAATAAGACAACAGGGCGGCGGGGGAGTCGTCGAAAAAATGGCTGAGTACGCGATCCATTACACCAACGCGGTACGCTTCCTTGCGAAGTATGGGAAAATAACGATGCGTTTTACCAAAGGCTTCATAGCCGACCAAACCCTCCGATTCCAATTTTCGCACGATGGAGGATACGGTATTGTAGGGCGGCCTGGGTTCCTCCATGTCATTCAGGATATCGTTGACGAACGCTTTCTGGAGCCTCCACAGAATGGTCATCACCTCCTCTTCTTTTTGTGTCAATTGTCGCATGCCATGAAAAGTTTTCTTAATTCACAGGACAAAGATACAACTATTTTTTAGTTGAACAACTATTTTTTAGTTTTTTAACTAAAAACACGTTTTAGCTTTTATCATTGACTCGTTATCCCTGCCGGTCGTTGGCGCTGTTCTTAATAACGATATTGCAATACGACAAAATACGCCAAGCGCTTTGGCTACTCTTTTACGTCAAATCTTTTAAATTAACAATCTCATAATCCCTGCATCCCGCCAGTGCATTACTTTTACCCAAAATAATGTGCAAAATGCGACCCTCTTTCTCTCTCTTGTTGATGTTGATGCTTTCCTCGCTGCAATTGGCGGGTCAGCAGCTTCGTTCTATGCCAGATAGTACTTTGGCGCCGTTTTACCATGGAGTAGCCTCCGGCGATCCGCTTGCCGACCGGGTAATCATCTGGACGCGCCTGACCCTGCCGACACCCGATAACCAGGCGCTGGTGAACTGGCGCATCGCCACAGATACCCTTTTTCAGGATGTAGTCAACAGCGGCACTGCGACGACGAATGTGGATCGCGATTTTACTGTAAAAGTGGACGCCACAGGCCTGAAACCCAATACCTGGTACTATTACCAGTTTGATTACCAGGGCGTAAAGTCTTTAACTGGTCGTACGCGCACCCTTCCTGTGGGCCAGGTAGACCGCCTTCGGATGGCGGTGATGTCCTGCAGTGATTATCAAAATGGCTATTACCATGCCTATCGCGACATGGCGCGCCGAAACGAGCTGGATGTTGCGGTACACCTCGGCGATTACATCTATGAGTACGGCGCGTCGTCCTTGCTGCTGGACCGCGAACACGAGCCATCCACCGAGATCATCACGGTTGCCGATTACCGGCTCCGGCATTCTTTGTATAAATTGGATCCGGACCTGAGGGCCATGCACCAGCAACTGCCCGTCGTTGCCGTGTGGGATGACCACGAAACCGCCAATAACGCCTGGACCGACGGGGCACAAAACCACCAGCCGGCTACTGAAGGAGACTGGCAAACGCGCAAACAGGCGGGCAAACAAGTGTATATGGAGTGGATGCCCATCCGTGAGGACGCAGTGGCACCGGACGAGATTTACCGCCGGTTTGGCTTCGGCAATCTGGTCTCGCTTTACATGCTTGATACCCGTTTGGAAGGCAGGGATGAACAGCTTGGGGCCAGTGATCCTCAAATCAATGATCCGGATCGCACCCTCATCAGTGAAGATCAGTTTACCTGGCTGACCAACGGCATTAAGGCCGACTCTGCGCGCTGGATTGTGCTCGGCCAACAGGTGATGATGGCCCCGCTCAAGGCATTTGGTGCGGTGCTGAACACGGACCAATGGGACGGCTATCCTGCGCAACGCCAGCGGCTGTACGACTTTTTTGGACAGGAAAACGTGCACAACGCGGTGGTACTCACCGGCGACATCCACACCGCCTGGGCCAATGATCTGCCTTTGGCCAACTATGTATCCGCAACAGGCGAGGGCGCTGCAGGTGTGGAGTTTGTCACCACCAGCATCACCTCGTCCAATGGATCCATTCCTGTGGGCCCGGCTGTGATCCAGTTGTTGAATCCGCACATCAAGTTTGTAGAACTGCAAGACCACGGTTATTTTGTACTCGATCTCACGGCAGACCGGGCACAAGCCGAATACGTGTTTGTATCAGACATTGAGGCCCCTTCCTATACATCTGAAGTGGGGCCGGTTTGGGCTACGTTGCACGGTTCGCGTCGATTATCGCCGGGTACGGTGTCTGTACCTCCCGTATATCCGCCACTTGCGCCGGCAGCGCCGCAAATCAGCACGGCGACCCGTCAGCCCTCGGGCATCGTGCAGATTGTGGCAGCGCCCAACCCCTTTTACGCGCAGGTGGTGTTGCAATTTGCTTTGCAGCACCCCGATGAGGCACAAGCGTCTCTGGTAAACAGCCAGGGGCAGGTGGTCATGACGCGACATCTGGGACGCCTGCAAGCTGGCGTACACCACTTGCATTTCGACGGCGCTGCGCTGCCAGCCGGGGTGTACCACTCGGTGATCCGCACCTTGAGCGGTCTGGAATCGTCTAAATTGATCAAGATTGCGGAATAGTTGGTCGGAGGCGATTTTAAAACAACAACATCAAAAAAATGAAGATAACCCGACTATTTAAGGACTTTTTTGAAAGCGAAAAGGCAGGCGGATTGATTTTGATCGCCTGCACCCTGCTGTCGCTGGGGATCGCCAATTCATTTTTTGGTGAACACTATCAACACTTTTGGCACAGAGAACTGGGTGGAAGGCCTATTGAGTTTTGGATAAACGACGGGTTAATGACCGTTTTTTTTCTGTTGATAGGATTGGAGATAGAAAGAGAAATTTACATAGGAGAACTCTCCAATTTCAGCAATGCACTCTTGCCGATATCGGCAGCCATAGGGGGGATGCTGGTGCCGGCATTGATCCATTTGGGGTTCAATTATGGCACCCCGTTTCAAAAAGGCATAGGCATACCGATGGCAACCGATATTGCTTTTGCACTGGGGATACTTTCGCTTTTGGGGAATAAAGTACCCGCGTCGATAAAAATTTTCCTGACGGCGTTGGCCATCATTGACGATTTGGGCGCAATCGTGATCATCGCTGTATTTTATTCAAAAGGGTTTTCGATTGTTTATTTTGCTTGTGCCATGCTGCTTTTCGGGGCAATGTTTGTGCTTAATGGCTTGAAAGTCTACAAAACCTGGATATACCTGGTTTTGGGAGTGGTCATGTGGTATTGCATGCTTCATTCAGGCATCCACGCCACCATCACGGGTATTTTGTTGGCATTTGCCATTCCTTTTGGCGGCAGCGGGGAAAAATCACCTTCTTACATGTTGCAGCATCGTTTGCACTGGCCCGTGGCATTTGTCGTTTTACCGCTGTTCGCTTTGGCCAATACAGGAATAGCAATACCCGATAATTGGACAGAAGGCTTGGTGTCTACCAATAGCCTGGGCATATTAACGGGGCTTGTTTTGGGGAAACCCATAGGCATTCTGACGTTTTCGTTGATTTCCGTCGCCATAGGTTTGTGCAACTTGCCAGATGGCATGAGGAAAAGAGATTTATTGGGGGTTGGGTTTTTGGCCGGGATTGGTTTCACGATGTCGATATTCATCACCCTGTTGGCATTCAACGAAACAGACACCATAACCCACTCGAAAATAGCGGTGTTTATGGCGTCTGTTTTAGCCGGACTTGCAGGATTCATCATCCTGAAAATTACCTTACCCGATACAGTGGAAGTAGAAGAGATATTGAACCCGACGGAATAGCAGACAATGGCTGCTAAATATGAATGCCGCCCGACACTTCAATGCGTTGGGCGTTTATCCATTTGGCATCGTTGGTACAAAGAAATGCCACCACGCCGCCGATGTCGTCGGGTAAACCGACTCTTCCCAAAGCCGTTTCATGTGCAATCATCTCGTTTATTGCTTTGACGTCTCTTACCACACCACCGCCAAAGTCCGTTTCAATGGCGCCGGGTGCCACGGTGTTTACCCTGATTTTTCTGTTGCCCAGTTCCAGTGCCTGGTATCTGGTCAAACTTTCGATTGCAGCTTTCATGATGGCATAAGCTGAATAATTGTTGCTGCTGAAACGCGCCAAACCAGAGGATATGTTGACAATGCTTCCACCGTCAGACAGGATGGGAAGCATTTTTTGTGTCAAGAAAAAAGCAGCCTTGAGGTGAATGTTTACCATGTCATCAAACTGCTGTTCGGTGGTATGCTCAAAAGGTGCATACACCCCGGTACCCGCATTGTTTACCAGGGAGTGAATTTGATTCGTGTTGAAATTGCTTGACAATGTGTGCTTTACCTCGTCAATAAAAGCGTCGTAACTGCTTGCTTGGGCTACGTCGAGTTGTAGTGCGACGGCTTTTTTGCCCAATGCCTGCACCTCTGCTGTCACCGTATTGGCTGCATCTGCATTGCTGTTGTACGTGATGATGACATCAAAATCTTTCCGGGCTAATTGTATTGCCATATCCTTGCCTAATCCGCGGCTGCCGCCGGTTACCAGGGCGACTTTGTTTGCATTTTCTGTCATGTGGTTTGCTTTTTTAGTTTAGCCACAAAGGTCAGTGACCAGGCAAATAAGTTGCTTGCAAGTGCCAATCCACTATTTGCAAAAATCAATCAGTTTCGATATTTTAGCGGAGAAAGCGTTGTGTGTTTTTTGAAAAAATTGGAAAAATGGGCCACCTCGTCGAATCCCAGTGCAAAGGCAATTTCAGACACGTTCCATTGTGTGTGCCGGAGCAAAATCTTGGCTTCTTCAATGATTCTGCCGTGAATGATTTCTGTTGTGCTTCTGCCGGTGGTCTCTTTTAATACTTTGTTCAGGTGGTTGATGTGTATGCCCAGGACTTTTGCATAATCAATGGGTGCTTTTAGCTGTATGGCCTGCACGTCACTCTCAATCGGAAACTGCCTTTCCAAGAGTTCGATGAACAAGGAAGATATTCTGCTTGCCGCATTGGTACTGCTGATAATACCTTCCATAGGCATCAACTTTTGTCCGGCATGAATGAGCTCTAGCACATAATTCCGAAGCAAGTCATACTTAAACGCATAGTCAGAAGACAATTCTGCGTCCATTTTTTTGAATATCACCTCCATCTCTGCGAACTGCGCATCATTCAACTGATAAACAAAATTACTGTTGGGCTGATATATTGGTAATTCATCCATGCGCAGGCCCGTTTTTGGTGTGGCCAGAAAATCTTTGGTAAATACACAAAAAAAGCCGGATTGCTCCCGGGCTTGTGGCGTATACCGGTATGGAATTTTAGGGGTGGCGAATAAAATGCCCTGCTTTTCTATCAATATGGTTTTGTCGGCGTATTCTACAAGATTTTTGCCTTTGATCAGGCTGATTTTGTAATATAACCTTCGGTTGTAAGTCATTTCAGACTTCTTGTTGCCACTATAATAAAACCGGGCAATGTCAAAAACGTTAAAATGCCCCAGGTCATTGGAGCTTTTGCTTTCCAGGAAGGAATCCAACTGAAGCCCGCCAGTGCCACATATTTCTTTGTAAAAGTCTATAATGCTTGTGTTTTCCATATTTGCAAAATTCAAATGATGGCAAAGGTAGTCGATTTTACGCGCATTGTACAACAGCCAATCGAAACATAGCAAATATACTGTTTAGTTCATGTTTTCAAACAGTTCATCATCGGCCAACGTTCCACTCCTCCATCCGCCCATTCTTCCCTATCTTTGCCCCGTCTTAACCACACCAAACGCATGAACTTCGATTTGATCGTTTTGGGCAGCGGCCCCGGCGGCTATGTGGCCGCCATCCGCGCCTCTCAATTGGGCATGAACACCGCCATTGTTGAACGCGAAAACCTCGGGGGCATCTGCCTCAACTGGGGCTGTATACCCACCAAAGCGCTGCTCAAAAGCGCCCAGGTGTTCGACTACCTGCAACATGCCGAAACCTACGGCCTGAAAACCACCGGGGCCGAAGCCGATTTTGGGGCCGTAGTCAAGCGCAGCCGCGACGTAGCCGATGGCATGAGCAAAGGCGTGCAGTTTCTCATGAAAAAGAACAAAATCACGGTCATCAATGGCAACGGCGTACTCATCGCCGGCCCCAAACTTGCCGTGACCGACGCCGCAGGAACAGTGACCGAGTACACCGCCAGGCATATCATCGTAGCCACAGGCGGCCGCGCCAAGGAATTGCCCAACCTGCCCATCGACGGCGAAAAAATCATTGAATACCGCAAAGCCATGACCATGCCTGCCATGCCCAAACGCATCGTAGTGGTGGGTGCCGGTGCCATTGGTGTGGAATTTGGCTATTTTTACCACACCATGGGCTCCGAAGTGAGCATAGTCGAATTCATGGAGCAGGGCCTGGTGCCCCGCGAAGACGCCGACATCTCCAAAGAACTCACCAAAATATTTACCCGAAAAGGCATGAAGGTGTACGGCGGCTGGGCCGTAGAAACCGTAGACATCAAGGGCAAGGACATTAAAGTGCACATGAAAAATCGCAAAGACGGCAAGACTGAAACCCTTGAATGCGATGTGGTGCTCAGCGCTGCCGGCGTGACGCCCAATACCGAAAACATCGGCCTCGAAACACTCGGCATTGCCACCGATCGCGGATTCATTAAAGTAGACGACTACTACCGCACCAACGTACCGGGCGTGTACGCCATTGGCGACGTGCTGGCCACCCAGGCCCTGGCACACGTGGCCAGTGCAGAAGGCATTGCCTGCGTGGAACACATCGCGGGCCTGCACGTCGACCCGATTGACTACAACAACATTCCCGGTTGCACGTATTGCATTCCGGAAATCGCTTCGGTGGGCTACACTGAACAGGGCGCAAAAGACGCCGGATACGAGGTGTTGGTGGGCAAATTTCCGTTTATGGCCTCTGGTAAAGCCAAAGCGGCCGGTTCGCCAGAAGGGTTTGTGAAGGTCATTTTCGATAAAAAATACGGCGAATGGCTGGGCGCGCACATGATTGGTGCAAACGTAACAGAGATGATCGCCGAGGTGGTGACTGCGCGCAAATTAGAAACCACCGGACACGAGATCATCAAGTCTGTTCACCCGCACCCCACCATGAGCGAGGCTGTTATGGAAGCCGCCGCTGCCGCTTACGGGGAGGTGATCCACCTGTAAGCCATGTTACTCCCCATTGGCGACGATAACCTCGAGCGCGGGCACTCGCCCGTGTTCAGTTATTTGTTCATCGCCCTCAACATCGCGGTGTTCATCTTCCAGTCCAGCATGCCTGATGCAGCGCAAGCCAACCTGTTTGTGGAAACCTGGGGCGCTATTCCCAACGAAATTTCCAGGGGCATCGACCTGCAAACGCTGTTCACCAGTATGTTTCTGCATGGCTCCTGGATGCACTTGCTGGGCAATATGCTTTACCTCTGGATTTTTTCCGACAACATCGAAGGCGTAATCGGCAACCTGCGGTTTGTGGTGTTTTACCTGTTGGGGGGCTTAGCCGCAGGCATTGCACAAGTGGTGGTTGATCCATTTAGCGGCGTACCCTGTGTAGGTGCCAGCGGTGCCATTGCGGCTGTGATGGGCGCATACATCGTAATGTTTCCCCGCAGCCGGGTGAAGATGACCTTCCTGTTCCTGTTTACCTTTTATGTGCCCGCAGTGCTGTTTTTAGGCTTCTGGATTTACCAGCAGGTGGCTTCGGGCCTGGAAGTGCTGGGCATGGACGCTACCGACGCGGGTGGTGTGGCCTGGTGGGCGCACATCGGCGGATTTGTCTATGGCCTGGTTGCCGGTTTATGGTTTCGAAACCGCCACCTGGATCGGCACACCCATCGATTGAGACAACTATGAGCGAACGGATTGCATACGCTGATTTTGAAAAAGTGGACGTCAGGGTAGGGCGTATCACTGAGGCCAGGCCATTTGACAAGGCGCGCAAACCTGCGTTTCAGTTGTGGATAGACTTTGGGCCGGAAATGGGCATCAAAAAAAGCAGCGCGCAAATCACCGATTTGTATACTCCGGAGGAACTCACCGGACGCCTCGTCATGGCTGTGGTTAACTTCCCACCCCGGCAAATTGCCGATTTTATGTCCGAAGTGCTCGTGCTCGGCGTACCCGACGCAGCCGGACGAATCATCCTCCTTCAACCGGAAAGAGAAGCGCCTTTGGGGTCGAGAATGTATTGAATGCGGAATGCGGAATGCGGAATGCGGAATTTTACATTATGGCACGCTGCTTTTGGGGGTTGTAATTAGGCTACCGGAAAACAGCTAGATGGCTGCCAGAATACAAAAAACACAGCGAAGCTCGGTAGTATACAATTCCGTATTCCGCATTCCCAATTCCGCATTCGAAGAGTAGCGCGGGCGAGACTTGAACTCGCGACCTTGCGATTATGAATCGCATGCTCTAACCAGCTGAGCTACCGCGCCATGCTTATGCTTTTTTCAAAAAGCGGACGCAAAGGTACGAGTAATATTTTATTCATCCTATGAAAATTTTCACAGGATGAATAAAAAGGGAATGGGTGTTACGGTTTGATTTTGGCTTCTAACTGTGTTTCGGCGTTTTGCTGTATGATTTCTTCGCGGGTGCGGTATTGCACATCGTTGAGCAGGAGCATAAAGCTATCGCGTTTGGCCTGAAAGGCTGCCAGCGGTTCGCCTGTCAGGGGGGTTGCGTTGGGCAGGTTGAGGCGGAGGTGATCCACTTGTTTGCCATTGCGCCAGAAGCGGAAGCAGACGTGCGGTCCGGTGGCTAAGCCGGTAGCACCCACGTAACCAATCACTTGTCCTTGCGTCACATGGGCACCTCTGCGGATGCCTTTGGCAAAACCCCGCATGTGGAGGTATTGGGTTTCGTAGGTTTGGTCGTGGCGAATTTTCACATAATTGCCATTGCCGCCTTTACGGCCGGCCTCTTCCACTACACCGTCGGACACCGCGATGATGGGTGTACCGTAGGGGGCAGCGTAATCGGTGCCGTAATGTGCCTTGTGGTATCCGAGCACGGGGTGCAAGCGGTTTTGGCTGTATCGGCTGGAGATGCGGGAGTATTTGACCGGTGCTTTCAGAAAAGCTTTTCGGGCGGGTCGGCCTTCGTAGTCAAAGTAGTCAACCCGTTTGTCTTGTCCGGGGTTGAAAAAAGCATAAAATGCTTCTCCGTCGCGTTCGTACACAGCCGCCAGGATTTGGCCGGTGCCTACTTCGCGGCCTTCGACGATGTGTTTTTCATACACCACTTTAAAGCGGTCACCTTGTTTTTGGCGGTAGAAATCTACCTGGGTAGCCAACACATCAATAAGGCCATCGGCAATGACGTCGTTGAGGCCATTGTCGGTCATGGCTTGCCAAAAGCTGGTTTCCAGCATGCCGGAAGCGGCAGCGAGTTCGGTTTTTACATCGCGTTGAATGCGCTGCACGGCAAAAGGGGGCGTCAGCTGAAACAGGACGTACTCGTATGGGGAGGGTTCGTACACCATATATTCCGGTGCATCACCAGGTGTTCGCGTCAGGAAGTTGAGCATTTTGCCCACACGCATGCTGGTCAGGCTAAAAACATCTTTGCTGTGGAGGATGAGCTGGCTGACACCTTCGTGGGTCATGCCTTGTTCCAGCAGCATGGTTCCCAGGATGTCGCCGCGTTGTAGTTCGTATTCAAAAAGCTTGAAAGCATCCAGCGAAAAGCCCCAGCGAACATTGGTGGGTTGTATGGGCAAGGTGTTGAGTTCAGGTTCGGCCAGCATCAGCGCTGCGGCTTCTCTTGTTTCCTTGTTCTGCAGGGGGGCGATTAAAAGGCCCGCGCTGAGGGCTGCGCATCCGGCAATTACCCAGCTAATGCGCCGGGCAGTGCGAAAACGCAGCCGCTGTTGCGGCGTTGTTTCTTCCATGTTCAAATGTACCGTAGTTGTGTAAGTTGATTACTATTTCCCATCGGCGGGAGCGGAGCAAAAATAGAGCGGGGTTTTCGGAAACAAGTGGTATCTCAAAAATTAATTTGTTAAAGTTCTTGAATCGTCCCGAATACTCGTTCTAAACGCCGCTTTTGGGGTGTTTAGTACCAGTGTAGAGATGCTGTTTTTGCTACGCCTGTCTTTTTCTATCTTCGCCGTTGCTATGAAAAATGAAGAATTGCTCGGATATTTTTTGGAGATGGATATGTTTCGCGCTGTTCCGCTGCCCGTGCTGGAGCATTTGGCCGAACGCAGCGAAACGGAGCGGTACGCTATCGGAACGCCCGTATTTGCAAAAGGAGAACCGGGAGAGGCGCTGTTCCTCATCCTGTCGGGCAGTGTGAAAGTACATGACGGTGACTACACGGTGACCCATCTGCATACCGGCAGTTGCATCGGTGAAATTGCGCTGATCGATGAAGGCCCTCGGTCTATGTCAGTGACCGTGACCGAAGCCGGGACGCTCGCCTGCATAGAACGAGAGACGTTTTTCGACGTGTTTCAGCAGCACCCGGAAATCATGCAGCGCATGGTGGCCCTGCTCACCCGGCGCTTGCGCCAGCAAACAGACCAACTCGTCGAACAACTCCGCCGCCGTGAAGACGAGTTGAACCACCTGGTGCACGTGCGCACATCCGAACTGCTCCAACGCACCGAAGAAGCCAACGCCCTTCGCGTACAGGCCGAAGCCCAAATGCAGGAAGCCGAACGCCAGCGCCAACGGGCCGAACAAAGCGAGCGCGCCGAACAGCAGTTTTTGGCCAACATGAGCCACGAAATCCGTACACCCATGAATGCCGTCATCGGCATGACCCGCCTCCTGCTTCAAAAATCACCCCGCCCCGACCAACTGACCTACCTCGACAGCATCCGGCAAGCCTCAGAGTCGCTCCTCGTCATCCTCAACGACATATTGGACATCTCCAAAATACAGGCCGGCAAATTGGAGCTCGAACAGGCCGATTTGCAGGTAGGTGCCGTGATGGATCGGGTGCGCTCTACCTTACAGTTCCGCGCAGAAGAAAAAGGGCTGGTTTTTCGGTTCGACGTGGATACTCAACTGCCCCAACACCTCGTCGGCGATCCGGTTCGTTTGCAACAGGTGCTCATGAACCTGGCCGGAAATGCCATTAAGTTTACCGAGAAGGGGCATGTGTTGGTGCAAGCCACCCTGTTGAGTTCATCCAACAACCAGTGCCGCGTCCGGTTTTCAGTGTCCGATACCGGCATCGGCATGACTCCGGCACAACTCCAGGTGGTGTTCGAAAGCTTTCGGCAGGCATCGGGCGATACCACGCGCAAGTATGGCGGCACCGGCCTGGGCCTCAGCATTGCCAAACAATTGGTCGCGTTGTTCGGCGGCACGCTCGACGTGAGCAGCACGCCCGGATCCGGCTCGGAATTCTGGTTCGTCATCGAGCTGCCCGTTGATCCGGCTGTTGCCAAGCCGCAGGAGCTGCCCGTTGATGTGGTCCGCCATTTGCGCGGGTTGCGCATCCTGGTGGCCGAAGACAACAGCATGAACCGGGTGGTGGCGGTAGAAACCCTGCAACTCCTGATTCCCGACGTGCAGGTCGAAACGGCAGAAAATGGCCGCGAAGCCTTCGAAAAAATACAGTCAGGCCATTTTGATGTGGTGTTGATGGATGTGCACATGCCCGAGTTAGACGGTATGGAAGCTACGCGTTTTGTCCGCGCGCTTTCGGGGCCGGTATCTCAAATTCCGATCATCGCCTTCACCGCTTCTGTTACGCGTAAAGACGTGCAACTGTGCTTCGATGCAGGCATGAACGCCTGCGTGCCCAAACCTTTTCAAGACGCAGAGTTGCTCCGGGCACTCCTGGAGGTCACGTCTACAGATGCGCGCGAAAAAGACCCCACAGGCCTTGACGACCTGCTGGCGTTTTTCAAAAAACAAGCGGGCGACAAACCGGAACGCATCCGGAAATACATCGATCTGTACCTCACCTCGGCTGTGGCCAATTTGGATACCATTCGGTCTGCGCAGCTCAGCGGCGACGCCACCGCCTTGCACCGGGCAGTACACACCGTAAAACCACAACTGAAAATGATCGGCATGGATGCGCTGGCAGAAGAAGCCTTTAACATTGAAGAGGCGCTCAAAGCCGGACAGTCGCCGGAAACACTCCGGGTGGCGCTGGATGGTTTGGTGCGTGGATTGGAAGACACCACGCGGCGCCTACAGGCGAGCAGGATAGTGGCGTGAATTGCGGCTCTGAAAGGTAGTCAACCCAACTATTTCAAAAGATATATTTACATTTGCGCACAATTTTTACAACCATGTCGGATAAAAAAACAGTTTTTTTGGTGGACGATGATCCATTTTACACCTCCATATTGGCCGATCACCTTGAAGACCGGGGGTATACGGTGCAAAGTTTCGGCACCGGAGAAGCTTGTTTGGCGCAATTGGAGGAAAAACCGGACGTGATCATCCTTGATTACTACCTGGACAGCAATGTGCGTTCTGCGCAAAATGGCCTCGAAATCCTGAAACTCATCCACAAGCAGTCGCCCGAACAAATGGTGATCATGCTTTCCGGACAAGAACATTACGGCATCGCCTTGCAAACCTTAGCCAAAGGCGCAGTGCAATATGTGATCAAAGACCAGGAGGCTTTTGGCGAAATTGATAAAGCCCTGGAGGCCTTTGCGTAACCACGCACCACTCGAAACGAAAACCCAAAACAATACATAATGAAACGCTTTGTCTTGCTGACAGGGTGCTTTTGCACCTTATTTGCCCCATTATACGGTCAGGATAACCACTATGAAAGCCTGCAATTAGGCTCCAAAAACGCCTTGCTTAGTGGTGCCGCCCTTTCACACTGGGTAGATCCCACAGCCGTGGTGCACAACGCCGCTACCATGATGGATGCCAAAGAAGCGGGTATTGCGTTTAACTCCACCACCGGCGGTTTTGATAATATACGCTTTGACAATGGCTTAGGCGAAGGGGTAGACATCAAGACGAGCGACTTTCAGCTCTATCCGGGCCTCATTGCGGCCGATTTACCCTTGTTCAAACAAGCCAACAAGTACAGGTTGGGCATCGCCATTTTTGCCCGCGTGTCTGATCGTACCCGGTTTACCAACCGCAGTACCCGGATACAAAACATCATCAACGATGTGGAAATGCCCGGGAGCGAAACCTACATTGGTCAATACACCCTTGACATTGATGTCAGAGAAACCACCGCTGCCATGGGCTGGGCGACGCGCCTGTCTGAACATTGGTCTGCGGGTGTAACCGCCATGACCCTCATTCGCAACCAGCGATACCGCGAAAATTTCAACGCCAACGCCATTGCCGACCCGACATTAAGCCCAACGGTGGACGTGGTGTCCAGTGAATCGGACATCAGCATGAAACTCAATTACATTTTGCTGCAAATGAAGGGCAGTTTAGCCTGGAAAAAGGGGCCCTGGAACCTGGGTATTGTGCTCACGGCACCTGCCATGAAAATGTACAGTGGTGGCGACATGATTGCCCAAATTGAGTTGACAAACATTCGCCCGGTCGACAGCCTCAATCGAAGGAGCTATTTTGCAAGCGCCTATCTGGAAAAACTCAAACCCAAATTCAAGTACCCCGTTTCGCTGAGTGTGGGCGTATCGCGCAGCTTTGATGATTTGGTGTTGTCTGCAGGCGGAACCTTTTACGGCAACATTGACCGGTATGTGGTGGTCGACCCGGGAAATACTTCTTTTTTGCAGCCGCCTACTGAAGACAACATCATTTTCACCCAGCGTTTTCTGGAAGTGTGGGCCAGCAACCGTCCTTTGGTCAATACCTCCATATCGGCTGAATGGATGTTGAATCCGCGTACTTCGCTAATGGGCGGTTTGAGAACCGATCTGCACTATGCCGAATTTATAGAGCCCGTACCACTGGGTTTTCAGTTGCCCAAAAAAATATGGAACCGGTATCACTTCAACGCCGGCGCTTCGCTCAACGGTGCACGCAGCCGGTGGATTTTCGGGGTGCAATATTCACATGGGCAAGCCGATGATTACCGGCAGCCGTACAGTTTTGACGGGGCATCCGAAAGCAACCTGCTTCAAGGGGAGCGCTCCAAAGGAAGCATTCGGGCCAATGGCGTTACGGGTATTGTCAGCTTCCTGTTTTATGTCAACCGGCCTACGGAGTAGGCTAAGTTCGCTTATATGGTCTGTTTTAAATTTGGCTTTTATTCGATTAGTAAAAATTAAAGTTGGTGCATCTGTGTGACATCTGTGTGAAAAAGTGCCTGGCGCAGCCAGCGCATTTACTGCTAATGCCGGCATCCTCCTCAGCAATACACGGAACAAAAAGCACCTCCTCACCGCCGCACCACCACCTTCTCCGAAAACACCGCCCCCCGCGCTTGCCGAATCATCAAAAAATACACCCCTTCCGGTAAATGCACCACCGATATAGACGGCCTCCATTGGTCGCTGCTGTACACCACCCGGCCGAGGGCGTCGGTGAGCTGCACGGAAGTTATGTGTTCCGGCGTGGACAGGTCGAGGTAGAGGATGTCCTGGGCCGGATTGGGCCATACTTTGCCTGTCCATACACCGGGTGCGCTTGTACCGATGGAGACGCCCACTTCAAAGACATACCCATAGGTGCAGCCCGCGCCGTCGGTGAGCAGCATGGTATAAATGCCTGGGGCCAGGCCGCTGATGGAAGCCGTGGTATCGCCCGTGTCCCAGTCGTAGGTGTACGGCCCGACGCCGGTGGTGATGTCAAAGTCGATGCGGCCGTTGAGGGAATCCACATGGGTAGCATTGGTGACGGAAGCGGTGGTTTGTGGAGCGTCCACCACGATGAGGCTGGTCCGGGCAGAGTCGATACAGCCAGCGGCGTCGGTAAGGGTCACGGTGTACATGCCCGTAGTAAGGCCGCTGATGGTGGATTCCATGGCGTTGGTGTTCCACAGGAAGGTAAGGGGCGTAAGCAGCACGCCGCCAGGCAGGGCGGTGAGTTCGCCAGTAGAGCCGGTGCCGCACAGGAGGGTATCGCCGATGATGGATACGGTGGGTGCGCTGGCGGGCACGAGGATGGTTTGTTGGTTGATCCGGCCGCGGGCGTCGGTAAAGGTGAATTGGTATTCACCGGCGGGCAGGCTGTCGAGTCGGGTGCCGGAATTGCCCTGAGCGTCAGTCCAGGCGTATTGGATGGGGGCGCAACCACCCCCCAGCGTCCAGTTGATGGTGCCCTGGCCTGTGTTGTGGCATACGGCGTCTACTTGCAGGTTATTGGGGCCGGGAGTGAAGGTATGCTCGTAAGCGCCGATGTCTACGGTGCCTTCCTGGATGCGCGGGTCGCCGTTGAGGTCGGTGAGCAAGCCAAGGCTGTTGACCACGTCGTTGCTGCCGGCGTTGATGGCGGGGGAGCAGGCGGAGAGGCGGTAGTCCCCGGCGGCGGGGTTTCGGAAGAGCGGGTTAGTTTGGAAGCGGGTGGTGGAGTCGTAGCGGGAGGGGTCTTTGTAAATGACCCATTTTTCGTTGATGCCGTCTGTAAAAAGACAGTTGGTGAGGGTGATGCTGTCTGTGTTTTCGAAAAAAAAAGAACTTTGGTAGGGGGGAATAAGTAAAGATTTATAATCTACTATCCTATCAAAAATGGTGTTTGTTATGTTTACTTTAATATCTTTGGAAATGGAATTTGTTACGGTGGTGTCTTTTGAAAAGGTACAGTTTTGGATACTTATAGAGTCAATTACCCGAAAATTTAAATTAGAATTATATATGATATTATTTTTAAATATTCCACCTTGATTATAGGTGGTTAATTGAACCCCGGAATTGTAGATATTATTGTTAATAAAACAAGGAAGACGTAAATCATAAGTAGTAAACTTTAAAGATGTGCTATTCTGTATTGAATTATTTCTAAAAATGTATTGGCTATTAAGTTGTTGATTTAATACCCTTGGGTACCACTCAAAGGCCAAAGAAGAGGACTCTTTTACAAGACAATTTTGAGTATTAGATTGCAATATCCCGTTTACATTAAACTCAAAATGGGCAATACCACTTGTCTTGTAAATATTAATAAAATTGCAATCTGTAATTTGTAACTTAATATCACCTTCGCTAATGTTCTGATTAATGAGTATTTGTTGAAATCCATTATCAAAAAAAGTACAATTGTTAAATATAAATGCATTAAGATTCATCAATCTCATTTTTGGCAAGTATAATATACCCCCACTATTGCCTTTGTTATTTTCAAAAAAACAATTCCATAACGTAAAAGTATCCATTCGTTCACTTTCAAGTATATAGATGCAACCGCCTAAAAACGCCTGATTCCAATAAAACTGGCAATCATTAAAATCTTTCTCCCGATCCCACCACGATGCGCCGTTTTTGAACACCGCCCCCCCCTGTCCGTTGCTGCTTCTGTTGGCCCGAAATACACACCGCTCAAACCCCGGCGACACCGAGCCTGTACCTGCACCGTTGACGTACACCGCCCCGCCATCGCGCTGGGCGGTGTTGTTTTCAAACGCGCAGTTGCGGATAAGCGAATAGGCAATGCTGTTGGCCCCGTCAATGTACAGGGCACCTCCCGACAAGCCGGGTTGGCCATTGGTGCCATCGGGGTTGTTGGCCACTGCGTTTCGGAACACAAATCCGTCAATGAGCGTGGTGCTGTCGGGATGGTACAGGTACACGAGGTTGTAGCTGTTGTCGAGGCTGTCGCCTGGGGTGCCGATGTCGCCGTCGAGGATGGACTTGCCATCGGCAGGGCGGTCGGCCAATTGGGTTTCAGTACCCGCAAATCCGCCATAAAGCCGCACGCCACTCCATGGCTCAAAGGCCATACTGCGGTTGCCGGTTTCAGACGGGTGGTACACGCCCTGTGCGACCCACACTTCGTCGCCATCTTGTGCCACCACAAGGGCATCGTGCAAATTGGTGAAGGCATTGACCCAGTTGGTGCCGTTGTTTTGGCCGGTTGCTGTGGGGTTTACGTGCCAGCGTTGGCCCTGCGCAGAGAGCAAGGCAGGGAGGAGGATGAACAATAAGAAGCAGCTATTTTTCATGAGCAGGTGAGTTGAGCAGTGGAGTGGTATAGGGGATGGGGGATGAGTTTCACTGTTTGGGTTGTGTAGGCCCCTTCGAGATGACAGCGTTGGGTTTGGCACAGCAATCTGACGCAGCGCTATGCCTCCCAAGGGGCCTACACAAGCCAAAGGCTAACGTCTTAAAGCCTGTTGGTAACCACCAAAGTCAGTTGTTGGGCACCGAAGGCCGATTGTACATGCAGGGTATACGCCCCGGGCAAAAGGCGCGGCCAGGCGGCGGTGTTGAGCTGCACGTCGCCGGCGGGCAAGTCAAGTTGGTCCAGGTGCAGCACCGACCCGTACTGGTCGCTCAACTGCAAGGTGACCGCGCCGCTTTCGGGCAAGTTTACATTCACCCGAAACACACCCGTATTCGGGTTGGGGTACACGCGGGCACTCCACAAAGGTGCCGCAGGTGTAGTGGCGCGTTCAGGTCGGGCGCGTACATTTTCCGAATCGCCCCTTTGCAGCACAAATCGGCGCGGATTGCCGTCCAACTCGTATGCTTCAGCGTGCAGCAGTTGTTCATCCACGCGGAGTTCAAACTCGGCCTGCTGATCCAGCGCTTCCAGTTCTAGGAAAAACAGGGGTTCGCCCTCCTGGTAGTCGTAGGCATTGAGATCGGGGGTGGCATGGGCGTCGAACCACAGCACCCGCACTTCACCTGGTACGGGTTCGTGCCAGCCGTTGTTGAAGCTGCCTGCCAGTTCGGGGCCTACTATTCGAACGTTCTTGAGCCTAAACAAAGCAGGATCATATTTCAACATCATTTGCCAGGCACTGGCGCTCAGCGCACGTTGTGCATATACCGGTACGGAAATCCCGGTTTCGTCTTTTGTGGCCGCGGTCAATGGCGGCGCATAGCCAATGCTTGCGGTGAATATTTCCGGACGGTTGTAAAGGGCCGTGCCGTTTACATCGCCCACCTTGAGTGCGATAAAGTGTCCATCTTCCCCAAATGGAGGAATTTGAACAATTTTGTTTTCAGGGAATGATGTTTGAAAAGGGTTATCGGGGTTGGGAAAAGCAAATGCAGCATCAATAAACCGCCATGATGGAGTCCCTAAAGGAAAATTAACTACCAAGCCAAGAATTAACTCTCTGATCCTGGTAATATCAAATGTAGTGATACTTCCTGAATTATTGGCATCAGCCGCAATCATTTTGTAAGGACTATCCAATGGTAATAATCCCAGAATATGCTTCTGAATGAGCACCAAATCGTAGGTTGTTACTCCATTCAAAGGATTATCATCCTTAAATGGTGTAAATACTTGATCTACGCCTGGCAGCGTACACAAGCACAAACTCCCGCTGCCAGTT
>Ga0247844_1002101_pt1 | contig 33592 bp, 37 predicted proteins | sample LaCtaG_FD_192421 | JGI IMG/M metagenome (GOLD analysis project Ga0247844, IMG submission 192421) | Freshwater microbial communities from meromictic Lake La Cruz, Castile-La Mancha, Spain - LaCruzMarch201714.5m_1 | ecosystem: Environmental > Aquatic > Freshwater > Lake | place: Spain: Castile-La...
ATGGATCAAGTTAACCCTTTATCAGGAATTACACATAAACGTCGTGTTTCGGCACTAGGCCCAGGTGGTTTAACACGTGAAAGGGCGGGATTTGAGGTTAGAGACGTCCATACAACCCATTACGGTCGCGTATGTCCCATTGAAACACCAGAAGGCCCTAACATCGGCTTAATCAACTCCTTATCTGTTTACGCAAGAACTAATCGATATGGCTTTATTGAGACTCCTTGCCGAAAAGTGATTGATGGTAAACTTACTGACGAAATTGTTTATTTGTCAGCAATCGAGGAAGTCGATCAATACATTGCGCAATCTAATATTCCTGTCGATAAAAATGGTTATATTCAGGCTGATTTAGTTCCATGTCGTCATCAAAATGAATTTTCACTAACTACGCCTGATAAAATCAATTTTATGGACGTGTCACCTAAACAGATAGTATCTGTTGCTGCTTCATTGATACCATTCCTTGAGCATGATGATGCTAACCGAGCATTGATGGGATCTAATATGCAACGTCAGGCAGTGCCGACCTTGAAAGCTGAAAAACCTTTTGTAGGCACAGGCATGGAAAGGACTGTTGCTGCTGATTCTGGCGTCGCTGTTGTAGCTAAACGAGGTGGAGTAGTAGATTTAGTTGATGCTTCCCGAATCGTTATTCGTGTGAATAACATGGAAACAATCGCTGGAGAAACCGGCGTTGATATCTATAACCTTACTAAATACTTCCGTTCTAACCAAGACACATGTATTAATCAGATCCCGATTGTTAATCAGGGCGATGTGATACAACGCGGAGATATTCTTGCTGATGGTCCTTGTACAGATTTAGGCGAGTTAGCCTTGGGTCAGAATTTATTAGTCGCTTTTATGCCTTGGAATGGTTATAACTTCGAGGATTCTATACTTATCTCCGAACGAGTTACTCGAGAAGATCGTTTTACCACCATTCATATTGAAGAATTGACCTGTATTGCTCGCGATACGAAGCTTGGTTCTGAAGAGATTTCTTCTGATATTCCTAATATTGGAGAATCAGCACTTTCGAAACTTGATGAATCCGGGATCGTATACATTGGTGCTGAAGTGCGTGCGGGAGATATTCTAGTTGGAAAAGTAACACCTAAAGGTGAAACTCAACTCACTCCCGAAGAAAAACTTCTTCGAGCTATTTTTGGAGAAAAAGCTTCTGATGTTAAAGATAGTTCATTGCGTGTTCCTTCAGGTATGAATGGTACTGTTATTGATGTTCAGATTTTTACACGAGATGGGATTGACAAAGACGCAAGAGCTAAGAGTATAGAAGAATCACATTTGGCACAGATACGTAAAGACTTACAGGATGAAAGACGTCTCCGTGAAGAAGATATATATCAGCGTGTACATGATCTATTAGAGGGTTCAATCTCAGTTGGTGGGCCATCGCAGATCAAACCTAATGTGGCTATTACCTCAGAGTCTCTCCGATTATTGCCCCCAAATAAATGGTTTGACGTTAAACTATCCGATGAAACCAAAGCAAGTAAAATAGAACAACTATCTAGACAGATGGAGTTATTACACAAAGAAATTGAAAAGCGCTTTAATGAGGGAAGACAGAAAATTATTCAAGGAGATGATCTTGCTCCTGGTGTTTTAAAGATTGTTAAAGTCTATATGGCTGTTAAACGTCGATTACAACCAGGTGACAAAATGGCAGGACGTCACGGGAATAAAGGAGTAATTTCTATCGTTGTCTCAATGGAAGATATGCCATATATGGCCGATGGAACACCTGTCGATATCGTCCTCAATCCATTGGGAGTACCATCCCGTATGAATATTGGCCAGGTATTGGAAACTCACCTTGGACTCGCGGCGAAATCCTTAGGAAATAAGATTGATGTGATGTTGAATAACAATGCATCCCTTGAACAACTTCGTGAATTTCTGAATAAAATTTATAATCATGATGGCCAACGAGTTAATATTGATTCACTCACCAATAATGAGTTGATAGAGCTTTCTGAGAACCTACGGCATGGTGTTCCTATGGCCACTCCGGTATTTGATGGAGCTAGTGAAGCAGAAATCAAGTCAATGCTTAGGCTTGCAGATGTCCCAGAGAATGGGAAATTAATTCTTTTCGACGGACGAACCGGAAATCAATTTGATAATTCAGTTGCTGTCGGTTATATGTATATGCTTAAACTAAACCACTTGGTTGATGATAAGATGCATGCACGTTCAACAGGATCATATAGTCTTGTTACTCAACAACCACTTGGCGGAAAGGCTCAGTTTGGAGGACAACGCTTTGGAGAAATGGAGGTTTGGGCTCTAGAGGCCTATGGCGCTGCGTATACTTTACAGGAAATGCTGACAGTTAAGTCAGATGATGTGAACGGAAGAACTAGAATCTATAAGAATATTGTAGATGGTGATCATCGAATGGATGCCGGAATGCCTGAATCCTTTAACGTACTTTTAAAAGAGATTAAAGCACTCGGTATTGATATAGACCTAAGTCACGAGTAGTTATATCCACCGAAATACTCAAGGGTATTTCGGTATTTTGTTTTATTTGAAATATTATTAATTCATTTAATGGGAGACTAAACTTGGCTAGTTTAATAAACGAACCCATGAAGAAAAAACCAGTAATGAGCGATTTACTTGGTTTGATTAAGCATCAAGGTTATTCAGACGAATTTAACGCCATTAAAATCGGGCTAGCTTCTCCTGAGCTTATCCGTTCCTGGTCTTATGGCGAAGTGAAAAAACCTGAGACGATCAATTATCGTACTTTTAAACCAGAACGTGATGGCCTATTCTGTGCAAAAATATTTGGACCTACTAAAGACTTTGAATGCTTGTGTGGAAAATATAAGCGTCTAAAACATCGTGGTGTGATATGTGAAAAATGCGGAGTAGAGGTTACACTTGCTAAGGTTCGCCGTGAAAGAATGGCTCATATCGAGTTGGCTAGTCCTGTTGCGCATATATGGTTTTTAAAATCACTCCCGTCTCGGATTGGGTTATTACTCGATATGACACTAAGAGATATTGAACGAGTGCTCTATTTTGAGTCATTCGTAGTGATCGATCCAGGTTTAACAGAACTTGAAAAAGGGCAATTACTTAATGATGAAGCTTATTTAGATGCTCTAGAACAATATGGTACTGAATTTGATGCTCGTATGGGTGCAGAAGCAGTACGAGATCTCTTAACTCAAATAGATATTGATGAAGAAATAAAAACATTAAGAGAAGAGCTCCCGATTACCAATTCAGATACTAAAATCAAGAAAATAACCAAGCGCCTGAAACTTCTGGAAGCATTTAAAGAATCTGGAAATCATCCTGAATGGATGATTATGAGCGTGTTGCCCGTATTGCCACCTGATTTACGTCCGTTGGTACCTCTAGACGGTGGTCGTTTTGCAACATCTGATCTTAATGACTTGTATCGTCGTGTGATTAATCGAAATAATCGTTTGAAACGTTTATTGGATTTAAGTGCACCTGATATTATCGTCCGAAATGAAAAGAGGATGTTACAAGAAGCGGTTGATGCATTACTCGACAACGGTCGACGTGGACGTGCTATTACAGGATCGAATAAGCGGCCATTAAAATCCTTGGCTGATATGATCAAGGGTAAGCAGGGTCGTTTTCGTCAAAATCTTCTAGGTAAGCGAGTCGACTACTCTGGCCGTTCTGTTATTGTGGTAGGTCCTACATTGCGTCTCCATCAATGTGGCTTACCTAAACGAATGGCCCTTGAGCTATTCAAGCCATTTATCTTTAGTAAGTTAGAGTTTCGTGGATTAGCGACGACTATCAAAGCTGCTAAAAAAATGGTGGATAGAGAAGAGCCTGTCGTTTGGGATGTTCTAGAGGAAGTGATAAGAGAACATCCTGTTCTGCTAAATCGTGCACCTACACTCCACCGTCTTGGAATTCAAGCGTTTGAACCTGTCTTGATTGAGGGTAAAGCGATTCAGCTTCATCCCTTAGTTTGTACGGCGTATAATGCGGATTTCGATGGCGACCAGATGGCTGTTCACGTTCCACTTACTTTAGAAGCTCAGCTCGAGGCGCGTTCGTTGATGATGTCAACGAATAATATTCTATCACCAGCCAATGGGGAACCTATTATTGTTCCGAGTCAAGACGTCGTATTGGGTTTATATTACCTGACGCGTGACAAGCTTAATGGCAAAGGTGAGGGAACTGCGTATATTTCCCCTGATGATGTACTCACAGCCTATGAATTAAAAATGGTTGAATTGCATGCGCGCATTAAATTGCGAGTTGCAATTGAACACATCGATGGCGAATTAGATTATCGCATGGTTGACACAACAGCTGGTCGGGCTATTTTCTCTACGATATTACCGAAAGGGATGTCAATTGACCTTATCAACAAAGCGATGACCAAAAAAGCAATCTCTAAGGTTCTCGATCATTGTTATAGACATCATGGTCTGAAGGAAACGGTTATTTTCGCTGACCAATTAATGTATATGGGTTTTGAATACGCAACTAGAAGTGCTGCTTCTATTGGTATAGATGATATGGAAATACCAAAGGACAAGCCTGTAATTATAGAAAAAGCTTATGATGAAGTTCGTGAGATTGAAGCACAATTTCGTTCAGGTTTAGTAACTAACGGAGAACGATACAATAAGGTTATCGATATATGGTCAAGAACATCTGAAATGGTTGCTAAATCCATGATGTCTAATATAGCGACACAAAAACATGTCTCTAAAGATGGAATTGTTTCTAACCAACCTTCATTTAATCCTATCTTTATGATGGCTGATTCTGGAGCTCGGGGTTCGGCAGCGCAGATACGTCAATTAGCCGGTATGCGGGGCCTGATGTCCGCTCCAGATGGTTCTATCATTGAAACGCCTATCACTGCGAATTTCCGTGAGGGTTTGAATGTATTTCAATACTTTATTTCGACCCACGGAGCTCGCAAAGGACTTGCAGATACTGCCTTGAAAACTGCGAATTCTGGATATTTGACACGACGGTTAGTAGATGTTGCTCAAGATGTAGTGATTACTGAAATTGATTGCGGGACCGAAAATGGTATTCTCATGAATCCACTTATTGAAGGTGGGGACATTGTTGAGCCTTTACATGAACGCGTATTAGGTCGTGTTGTGTGTCAGGATGTATACCTGCCAGGAAAAACAGAGCCCCTAGTTACGGCAGGTACCTTATTAGATGAACACTGGGTTGATTTGCTTGAGAAAAAGGGAGTTGATCAAGTATTAGTTCGCTCACCTATTGCCTGTGAAACAAGATTTGGCTTATGTGCAAATTGTTATGGTCGGGATTTAGCTCGTGGACACATTGTCAATATAGGAGAGGCAGTCGGTATTATTGCTGCTCAATCAATTGGCGAGCCGGGTACACAGTTAACAATGCGAACGTTCCATATCGGTGGTGCGGCTTCACGATCATCAGCTGCAAATAATATCCAGGTTAAAAATAAAGGAACTATTAAGCTTCATAATATTAAAACAGTTAGACAAGATAATGGTATGCTAGTTGCAGTTTCTCGTTCTGGAGAAGTGACGGTATCTGATGAATTCGGTCGTGAACGTGAACGCTATAAACTACCATATGGAGCTGTGTTATCAGTAAATGATCAAGACTCAATCGATGCCGGTAGAGTTATAGCTACATGGGATCCGCATACACATCCGATTATTTCTGAAATTGCTGGTTGTGTTAAATTTGTTGATTTCACAGAAGGTTTGACAATGAATCGTCAAACAGATGAGACTACAGGCTTAAGCAATATAGTGGTCATCGATGCGAAACAAAGAAGTAGTAATATAGGTAAAGACTTGAGACCTATGGTTAAGTTAGTAGATCCCAAGGGTAATGACCTCTGTATTTCAGGAACACAGGTGCCTGCTCACTACTATCTACCAGTTGATGCGATTGTCAATTTCGAAGATGGTCAGATGATAAAGACAGGTGATGTTATTGCGAGAATCCCTCAAGAGAGAACAAAGACGCGAGATATTACCGGTGGTCTACCTCGTGTAGCTGATCTTTTCGAAGCAAGAAAACCTAAAGATGCTTCTGTCATGGCGGAAATATCTGGTATCGTAAGCTTTGGAAAAGAAACCAAAGGAAAGCATCGCTTGATGATTACGGGAACAGATAATATTGTTCATGAGGAAATGATCCCCAAATGGAGACATATTTCAGTATTTGAAGGAGAATATGTTGCGAAGGGAGAGCTTGTAGCTGAAGGACCTCCAAATCCACATGATATTTTACGTCTATTAGGCGTAGGTGCTCTAGCTAACTATATTGTTAATGAAGTACAAGATGTCTATCGTTTACAAGGTGTAAAAATAAACGATAAACATATAGAAATTATTGTTAGACAAACGTTAAGGAAACGTGAGATTACATTTGTCGGCGACAGTAAATTTTTAGTAGGAGAGCAAATAGAAGAAGTTGTAATGCTACAGGAAAATGACAAGATAAAGGAAGAAGGTAAAGAACCTGCTCGTGGGTATCCAATTTTATTGGGTATTACGAAAGCGTCCTTGGCAACTGAATCCTTTGTTTCAGCAGCATCATTCCAAGAAACCACTCGTGTGTTAACTGAAGCTGCAGTGAGTGGGAAAATAGATGAGTTGCGTGGTCTGAAGGAAAATGTGATGGTAGGAAGATTAATTCCTGCTGGAACTGGTTACACTTACCATATGAAGAGAAAAGAGAATAAAATTCGTCGTGGTAGATCTGAACCAGTGGTTTCTTCACTTACAGCAAGTGATGTTGAGCATGCATTAAGCGAAGCTTTAAATGCAGAGAATCCACCTAGGTAAATTTTATTTCACCAACGTGGTGTATAAACTTGACAATTGGCTTGGGGTCGATTAAAATTCGGCCTCCTTGTCCTTGCGATATTAAATTGATTTCGGTCGTTCGGAGCGATAAAAAGATGGCAACAATTAATCAATTGGTTAGAAAACCAAGAAGAGATATAAAAAGAAAAAGTAATGTTCCAGCATTGGAAGCATGCCCACAACGTCGTGGTGTATGTACCCGTGTATACACAACCACCCCTAAAAAGCCTAATTCGGCTTTAAGAAAGGTAGCGCGTGTTAAATTAACCAATGGGTTTGAAGTTTCTTCATACATCGGCGGTGAGGGACATAACCTACAGGAGCACTCTGTTGTGTTAATTCGTGGCGGACGTGTAAAAGATTTGCCAGGGGTGCGTTACCATACAGTTCGTGGTAGCTTGGATACTGCTGGTGTGAATGACCGCAAACAAGGTCGTTCTAAATACGGCACCAAAAAACCTAAAGATAAGAAATAACATCAGGAAAGTATATTATGCCTAGAAGAAAAGCGGTCAAAGCTAGAATCATTCTGCCAGAACCTAAATTCAAAAGTGAAATTCTTGCGAAATTTATTAATGTTATAATGCATGATGGAAAAAAATCTGTTGCTGAAAGCATTGTTTATGGCGCATTGAATGAATTAGAAAAAAATCTTAAAAAAGCCAAGAAATCTGAAAATATCACGGGTGAAGCAGAACACATTCCTGGCATAATCGACTATTTTGAGAAAGTGATGGACAATGTCAGGCCAACCGTAGAAGTTCGATCACGGAGAGTAGGTGGTGCAACCTATCAGGTTCCTATCGAAGTTCGCTCAAAACGTTCTATGGCACTTGGTATGCGTTGGATCATTCAAGCTGCTAGAAAACGTGGAGAAAAGGGAATGGTCTCTCGCTTATCAGCTGAAATGTTCGAAGCTTTAGAAGGTCGTGGATCAGCTGTGAAAAAACGTGAAGAAACACATCGTATGGCTAAAGCGAACCAGGCTTTTGCACACTTCCGCTGGAACTAGCAATGGGTATTGACGTGTCTACATCACTTGACTTCTACAGAAATATTGGAATTGTTGCACACGTCGACGCCGGAAAGACTACAACGACCGAACGGATTTTATTTTATACCGGCACTTCTCACAAAATTGGAGAAGTGCATGATGGCGCAGCTACCATGGACTGGATGGTTCAAGAGCAAGAGCGTGGTATTACTATTACCTCTGCTGCAACCACCTGTTACTGGTCAGGAATGGACAATCAATATCCTAAGCATCGTGTTAATATTATTGACACACCAGGTCACGTCGATTTTATGATTGAAGTTGAAAGATCTTTGCGTGTATTGGATGGCGCTGTTGTTGTTTTTGACTCTGTTGCTGGTGTTGAACCTCAATCTGAAACGGTATGGAGACAATCTGATAAGTACGGGGTTCCACGAATTGTTTTTGTTAATAAAATGGATCGTATGGGCGCAAACTTTCTAAGAGTTGTCGAACAAATTCAAAAACGTTTAGGTGCACATCCAGTTGTTCTTCAGCTACCTATAGGTTCAGAGGAAGAATTCAAAGGGGTGATCGACCTTATCAAGATGAAAGCTATATTGTGGGATGAAGAAAACAAGGGCATGACTTTTAAATACCACGATATTCCTGCAAACATGATTGCCCAATGTGAAGAGTTGCGAATACAAATCCTTGAGGTTGCTGCTGAAGCAGATGAAATGTTAATGGACAATTATTTAGAAGGGAAAGAAATTTCAGAAGATGATATCAAAGCTTCAATTCGCAAAAGGACTATTGCTAATGAAGTCGTTCCTGTCTACTGTGGCTCAGCCTTTAAAAATAAAGGAGTTCAAGCCGCATTAGATGGGATCATTGACTTTCTTCCATCCCCAATAGATATTCCAGATGTACGCGGCATAGACGAAGACGGTAAGGATTGCACTAGAAAGACATCATATGATGAAGCATTTTCTGCATTGGCATTTAAAATTGCAACTGACCCTTTTGTTGGTACATTAAGCTATATTCGTGTTTACTCTGGAGTTTTGAAATCTGGGGACACTGTATTCAACTCAGTCAAAGGCAAGAGGGAACGTATTGGACGCCTACTTCAAATGCACGCAAACTCACGTGAAGAGATTAAAGAAGTGAGAGCCGGTGATATAGCCGCTGCTGTTGGCTTGAAATCTGTGACCACAGGTGATACTCTCTCTGACGATAAAAAAATTATTACACTTGAACGGATGGATTTTCCAGATCCTGTCATAGCAGTTGCTGTCGAGCCTAGAACAAAGGTTGACCAAGAAAAGATGTCTATTGCCCTAGGAAAACTAGCCCAAGAAGATCCATCATTCCGAGTTCATACAGATGAGGAATCTGGCCAGACTATTATTCAAGGAATGGGTGAGTTGCATTTAGAGATTATTGTTGACCGAATGAAACGAGAATTTTTGGTGGAGGCAAATGTGGGAAAACCACAAGTTGCATATCGTGAGAGCATTCGAATTGCTGTTGAACAAGAAGGCAAGTTTGTACGTCAGTCAGGTGGGCGTGGACAATATGGACATGTTTTTATCAAACTTGAGCCAAAAGCAAGAGGCACAGGCTATGAATTCGTAAATGGTATTATAGGTGGAGTTATTCCTAGAGAATACATTCCAGCTGTTGATAAAGGCATTCAAGAACAATTAACGAACGGAGTATTAGCTGGTTATCCTGTCGTTGATGTTAAAGTTACTTTAATTGATGGATCCTATCATGATGTCGATTCCTCAGAAATGGCCTTCAAAATTGCAGGTTCTATGGCATTTAAACAAGGTGCTATGAAAGCAAACCCTGCATTGCTGGAACCCATCATGAGTGTAGAAGTTGTAACCCCAGAAGATTACATGGGTGATGTGATGGGGGATTTAAGTAGAAGAAGAGGGGTGCTCCAGGGTATGGATGAATCTCCGGCAGGCAGAGTGATTCGCGCAGAGGTTCCTTTAGCAGAAATGTTTGGATACTCTACTGATCTTAGATCTGCAACCCAAGGGAGAGCAACTTATACGATGGAATTTGCTAAATACGCAGAGGCGCCTACAAACATTGCTGATGCGATTGTAAAAAAACACTAACTTACTAACTAACTATTTGGTGGATATGATGTCAAAAAGTAAATTTGAACGAAAAAAACCGCACGTTAACGTAGGAACTATTGGACACGTTGACCATGGTAAAACAACTTTAACTGCCGCAATTACCACAATTATGGCGAAGAAACATGGTGGAGAAGCAAAAGCCTATGACCAAATTGATGCCGCACCTGAAGAAAAAGCGCGTGGTATTACAATCTCTACTGCACACGTGGAATATGAATCAGATGTCCGTCACTATGCACACGTTGATTGCCCAGGACATGCTGACTATGTAAAGAACATGATCACTGGTGCTGCGCAAATGGATGGTGGTATTTTAGTAGTTTCTGCTGCTGATGGTCCCATGCCACAAACTCGCGAGCATATTTTATTAGCGCGCCAGGTCGGTGTACCTTATATGGTTGTTTTCTTAAATAAAGCCGATATGGTAGACGATGCAGAGTTGTTAGAATTAGTAGAGATGGAAGTTCGTGACTTATTGAGTTATTATGATTTTCCTGGCGATGATATTCCAATTATCGTTGGTTCAGCCTTAAAAGCATTAGAAGGTGATACCAGTGAAATCGGTATACCATCAGTCGAGAAATTAGTTGCTGAGATGGATAGATATATTCCTGAGCCAGTACGTAATATTGACAAAGCATTTTTATTGCCTATTGAAGACGTGTTTTCAATTTCTGGACGAGGAACAGTTGTAACTGGTCGAGTTGAAAGTGGGATTGTCAAAGTAGGTGAAGAAGTAGAGCTCGTAGGAATACGAGACACTGTAAAGACGACTTGTACTGGCGTCGAAATGTTCCGTAAGTTGTTAGACGAAGGACGTGCAGGAGATAATGTTGGTGTGTTGCTCCGTGGAACGAAGCGGGATGATGTAGAGCGTGGACAGGTTTTGGCTAAGCCAGGAACAATTAAGCCTCATACAAAATTTGAAGCTGAAGTCTATGTTTTATCAAAAGACGAAGGTGGTCGTCATACTCCATTTTTCAATGGATATCGACCACAGTTTTATTTTAGAACGACAGACGTCACCGGTACTTGTGATTTGCCAGAAGGAACCGAAATGGTTATGCCTGGTGATAATGTTAAATTAATGGTAAATTTGCATTCTCCAATTGCTATGGATGAAGGCTTGCGTTTTGCGATTCGTGAAGGCGGTCGTACAGTAGGCGCAGGTGTAGTTGCAAAAATCATTGCATAATGGTGAGAGCTATGAATCAAAATATTAGAATTAAGTTAAAATCGTATGATCATAACATGATTGACCTCTCAACAGCAGAGATCGTAAACACCGCCAAGAGAACTGGTGCGCAGGTTAAAGGCCCAATTCCTTTGCCAATCAAAAAGGAAAAGTTTTCGGTGTTAAAATCTCCGCATGTTAATAAAGATGCTCAAGATCAATATGAGATTCGTACTCATAAAAGATTAGTTGTCATTGTCAATCCTACTGATAAAACAGTTGATGCTTTAATGAAACTGGATTTGGCAGCAGGTGTAGATGTACAAATTAGTTTAGACGATAATTAGAAGCGACAGTAATTGCTGTAAGCGCTGATATGGCGAATCAGTTAATGATGGAGTAAAAAAATAATGAAACTAGGTTTATTAGGCCGCAAACTTGGCATGACCCGATTATTTTTATCGGATGGTCAAGCTGTGCCTGTTACAGTAATCGAAGTTAAACCCCACTTTGTTTCTCAAATTAAGAATTTGGATACTGATGGGTATAATGCTCTTCAATTAACCTCTGGCCAAAAAAAGTCATCTCGTGTTAATAAACCTTTAGCAGGACATTTCGCTAAAGCAAATATTGATGCTGGTGATTTAATTGCCGAGTTTCGATTGACAGAATTAAGTACAAATAAATTAGGTGATGAATTGATCATCTCTGATGTATTTTCTGAAGGGCAATATGTGGATGTATCCGGAACCTCCAAAGGTAAAGGATTTGCTGGTACAGTTAAAAGACATAATTTTAGAACACAAGATGCGACCCATGGGAACTCTCGGTCACATCGCGTTCCTGGCTCCATTGGACAAAACCAAACACCTGGTAGAGTATTTAAAGGTAAAAAAATGGCTGGTCATATGGGAAATGAACGATGTACTGTACAATCATTGCAAATTATGAAAATTGATCAAGAAAAAAATATTCTTTTGATCAAGGGTGCAATTCCAGGTGCTCCAGGTGGCAGAGTCGAAGTTCGACATGCTGTTAAGATGCAGTCAGGAGCATAATTATGAATATTACTACAAAAGACACGAACAAAGAAATTTCCCTAAATGAAGTTATTTTTAATCGTGAATATAATCAAGGTCTTGTCCATCAAACGGTAACGACACTTTTAAACTCTTATCGTTCTGGTAACAGTGCGCAAAAAACGAGAGCAGAAGTTCGTGGTGGCGGAAGAAAACCTTGGAATCAAAAAGGTTCTGGTCGTGCTCGAGCAGGTACTATACGTAGTCCAATATGGAGAAGTGGTGGAGTAACATTTGCCTCTAAAAAACGTTCCTACTCGGCCAAATTAAATAAGAAAATGTACAAGGCAGCAATTAGTTCTATATTTTCAGAACTATTAAGACAAGGTCGTTTACATGTTGTTGAAAGCATTACTTGTCCTGAGCCTAAAACCAAAGCCTTCCTACATTTAATGAGTGGTTTCAATATTAATGAAGCATTAATATTAGTTCATGATTTTGGTGAAACAGAATATCTTGCATCTCGCAATCTACCTCAGTTTGATATTTGCGATATTGAATTTATGGATCCATATTCGTTACTCCGCTTTGAGAATGTTTTAATAACATCAAAAGCCTTAGAACTCGTAGAGGAGCTATTACAATGAATATAGAGAAAAAATTTATCGTTTTGCGAGAGCCTCATACATCTGAAAAATCAACAATTGTTGCTGATAAATTAAATCAATTTGTATTTAAAGTTGCAACAAATGCTACCAAGCTTGAAATTAAAAAAGCGGTAGAGGATATTTTCAAAGTTAAGGTAGAAAAAGTTTCTACTATTAATGTGAAAGGTAAGAGCAAGCGTTTTCGAGGTAGAGAAGGAAAACGCAATGACTGGAAAAAAGCTTATGTAGCACTTCAGGATGGTTTTGATCTTGATTTTGCTTCAGTAGATTAAGGTGATATAATATGCCAATAGTTAAAGCCAAACCAACTTCACCCGGTCGTAGAGGGCTGGTAAAAGTTGTTCATCCCGATCTTCATAAAGGAAAACCTCTACGCTCACTAGTCGAATCATTATCAAAGACTGGTGGAAGAAACAATATGGGACGTATAACAGTACGACATATTGGTGGTGGAACGCGCGCTAAATATCGTATAATCGATTGGAAGCGTCAAAAAGATCATATTGAAGCTACAGTAGAGAGATTAGAATATGATCCTAATCGCACAGCTTTAATTGCCTTAGTTCTTTATAAGGATGGTGAGAGAAGATATATTCTAGCACCAGCGAACCTTAAAGCAGGTGATATGATTTGTAGCGGCGAACAAGCTCCTATTGCTGTTGGGAACTGCTTGCCGTTAAAGAATATTCCAGTTGGTACCGTTATTCATGCTGTTGAAATGAAACCAGGCAAAGGTGCTCAGATGTTAAGAAGCGCTGGAGTAAGTGGGCAAATCATCGCTAAAGAGGGAGCCTTTGCAACAATCAGATTGCGCTCAGGAGAAATGCGTAAAATTCACGCCACCTGTCGCGCAGTAGTTGGTGAAGTTAGCAATAGCGAACATAATCTAAGATCACTTGGAAAAGCTGGAGCAAGCAGATGGCGTGGTATTAGACCTACTGTTCGAGGTGTCGCGATGAACCCTGTCGACCATCCGCACGGTGGTGGTGAGGGAAGAACCTCAGGCGGACGTCATCCTGTTTCACCTTGGGGTGTTCCAACCAAGGGATACAAAACACGTCGTAACAAACGTACGAAAGTATTTATTGTACGTTCGCGTCATCAGAATTAGGAGCAATGAGGATATATCATGCCACGTTCAATAAAAAAAGGTCCATTTATCGATGCTCATTTAATAGCTAAAGTTGATTCAGCTGTTAAATTAAATTCAAAGAAGCCCATTAAAACCTGGTCGCGTCGTTCGACCATTATTCCAGACATGATAGGCATAACCATTGCTGTTCATAATGGAAGGGATCATATTCCTGTATTTGTTACAGATAATATGGTTGGTCATAAGCTGGGTGAGTTTGCTCCGACAAGGACATTTAAACAACACTCCGGTGATAGAAAAACCAAGGGTAAGTAGAGGTTTCTATGCGCGTAACAGCCAAGTTAAGTAATGCACCAATATCTGCACAAAAAACTCGATTAGTTGCTGATATGATCCGTAAGAAAAATGTTTCAAATGCATTGAACATTTTAAAATTTACAGAAAAAAAAGCAGCTGAGAAAATTAAAAAATTGTTAACATCGGCTATTGCCAATGCTGAACACAATTTTGGCGCTGACATTGATGAATTAATTGTATCAAAAATATGTGTTGATGAAGCTTCATCATTAAAAAGAATTAGTCCCCGTGCTAAAGGTAGGGCTAATCGTATATCAAAGCGTCAGTGTCATATTGTCATTGAGCTGACGGATGGGGAATAATTATGGGTCAAAAAGTTAATCCAATTGGTATCCGTTTAGGCTTCACCAAACAGTGGAAATCTGTTTGGTATGCCTCAAAAAATTATCCTGTATTACTTAATCAGGATATCAATTTACGTCGTGAATTGAAGAAGAAGCTTTACGCTTCTGGTATTAGTTATATTAAAATCGAAAGGCCTGCTAACAATGCTGTGGTCACTATTTTTTCTGCACGCCCTGGTGTGATTATTGGAAAGAAAGGTGGAAGTGTTGAAGGTTTGAGACAAGAAATATCAAATACCTTAGGTGTGCCTGTCCACTTGAACATCGAAGAGGTTAAGAAACCTGATTTAGATGCTACATTGGTCGCCGAGTCTATTGCTCAACAACTTGAGCAACGTGTAATGTTTCGACGTGCCATGAAAAGAGCGGTTACCTCTGCAATGAAGGGCGGCGCTAAAGGAATTAAAATTTGCGTAAGTGGTCGTTTAGGTGGCGCTGAAATCGCTCGTAGTGAAACGTACAGAGAAGGGCGTGTTCCTCTTCATACATTTCGTGCAGATATAGACTATGGTGTTGCAGAATCTAAAACCACCTATGGTATCATTGGTGTTAAAGTTTGGATTTGCAAGGGTGAAGTGCTTCCTCAGAAAAAGCGCGTAACTGTTGATTAGTAACAGGGGTATTTAAAAAATGTTACAACCAAAACGAACAAAGTTTCGAAAACAACAAAAAGGAAAAAACCGTGGATTAGCACATCGTGGCTCCATCGTTTCTTTTGGTGAATTTGCACTTAAAGCTGTTGAACATGGTCGTCTTACAGCTAGGCAAATTGAATCTGCACGACGTGCAATCTCCCGTGCTATTAAACGGGGCGGAAAAATATGGATTCGTGTTTTTCCTGACAAGCCAATTACTCAAAAACCGTTGGAAGTTCGTCAAGGTTCAGGTAAAGGCAGTGTAGAATATTGGGTTGCTCAAATTCAGCCAGGTCGCATTCTTTTTGAAATGGAAGGTGTGCCCAAAGAGCTTGCACAACAAGCTTTTCAACTGGCTGAGGCTAAGCTTCCATTTAAAGTGACATTTGCTGAAAGACAGGTGATGTAATGAATTCTATAGATAATTTAAAAGATTTAGATCTTGATGGATTGAAAACTGCTTTAGTTGCATCTCGTGAAGAGCAATTTCGTTTAAGATTTAAGAAATCTCGCGGCGATTTGAGTAAAACACATTTGCTTAAAGACGTTAAGACAAAAATTGCTCAAATTAAAACGTTGATGAAACAAAAAGAAGAGGTACAAAATGTCTGAGCAACAAAAAACAGTACGCACTGTTACTGGTAAAGTTGTAAGCGACAAGATGGATAAAACCATCGTCGTCTTGGTGGAGAGAACCGTAAGACACCCCAAATATGAAAAAATTATCAAAAGACGCTCTAAATTGCATGCACATGATGAAAATAGTGCTGCAAAAATAGGTCAAATGGTAAGGATTCAGGAGTGTCGTCCCGTCTCTAAGACTAAAACTTGGAAACTTGTTGAGATATTATAACGTATTCATATATTGAAAAGTCCTGAATTTTTGTTATAATACCCAACTTTTATATAAATGGTTTGGAGTAGATAATGATCCAAATGCAAACACTGCTTGATGTTGCAGATAACAGCGGTGCAAAGAAATTAATGTGCATCAAAGTACTTGGTGGCTCACATCGTCGTTATGCGCGTGTTGGCGATATTATTAAGGTAAGCATTAAAGATGCATTGCCTCGTAGTAAAGTTAAAAAGGGCGCTGTAATGAATGCTGTTGTTGTTCGTACGGCTCATGGCGTTAGAAGACAGGATGGAAGTTTGATCCGTTTTGACGGAAATGCTGCTGTTTTATTGAATAATCAGCACGAACCTATTGGTACACGTATTTTTGGACCCGTTACCAGAGAATTGCGTGATCGTTTTATGAAAATTATTTCATTAGCCCCTGAAGTATTGTAGAGAGGAAAGTTATGAAAAGAATCATCAAAGGCGATACCGTATTTGTTTGCACTGGTAAAAGCAAAGGACACATCGGTAAAGTCTTATCTGTTACACAAGATAAAGTGCTGGTTGAGGGTGCTAATATTATAAGCAAACATGTAAAACCTAATCCGAATTTAAATGAGCAGGGTGGAATTAAAAAAATTCCAGCCCCTATTCATGTCTCAAATGTGGCTATCTATAATCCTTCTACAGGCAAGGCAGATAAGATTGGGTTTAAGTTTATTGACCAAAACGGACGGGAAAAAAAGGTTAGATGTTTTAAATCTAATCAAGAGCTCGTCAACCCACTATAGTAGGTAATGTAAATGGCACGTTTAAAGCAATATTATAATGAAGTAGTTGTACCAAAACTAATGAATCAGTTTTCATATCAGTCTACTATGCAAGTACCGAAAATTACCAAAATCACACTCAATATGGGTGTTGGTGAATCGGTGGCTGATAAAAAGGTTATGAATTTTGCGCTTGATGATATGGCAAGAATTTCTGGCCAAAAGCCAGTAGCTACTCTTGCTCGTAAATCTATAGCTGGATTTAAGATTCGCGAAGGCTGGCCCATTGGTTGTAAAGTGACATTGCGTCGTCAAAGAATGTATGAATTCCTTGATCGCTTAGTTTCAGTCACCTTGCCTCGTGTAAGAGATTTTAGAGGTTTGTCTGCAAAATCATTTGATGGAACAGGTAATTATTCATTCGGGTTGAATGAACAAATTGTTTTTCCTGAAATTGATTTTGATAAAATTGATACCATTCGTGGTTTAGATATTTCTATATCTACAACAGCAAAAACAGATGCTGAGGCAAAAGCTTTATTAGAAGCTTTTAACTTTCCTTTAAAAGATCGCGATAGAACGAAATAGGGGCTTATTGTGGCTAGATTATCAATTATTATTCGAGAAAATAAAAAACAACTTCTCGTAAATAAATACTTTGAAAGACGCAAAGCGTTGAAAGAAATTATTAAATCATCAACTGATTTTGAACAAGTAGAAGCGGCTCAGGCGAAATTGGCGAAATTGCCAAAAAATTCGAACCCAGCTCGGCATACACGTCGCTGTCAGCAGTGTGGCCGTCCGCATGCAGTTTACCGAAAATTTGGTTTGTGTCGTATTTGTTTGCGCCAACAACTAATGTTCGGAAACGTCACAGGTGGAAGAAAATCTTCTTGGTAACTTATGGAGAACGAACGTGAGTATGCATGATCCGATAGCAGATATGTTGACCCGAATTCGTAACGGTCAACAAGCAAGACATGTAGAAGTGTCTTTTGCTGCATCAAAATTGAAAGCACAAGTTTGTCGTGTACTGGCAGAAGAAGGCTATATCCATGCCTTTTCGAATTCTGTCAATGACGCAGGTCACCCTCAAATTTCTGTTAAATTAAAATACTACGAAGGCGAACCTGTTATTCGCACTTTAAAAAGAATTAGCCGACCAGGACTTCGTATTTATAGGGGCGTTAACCAATTGTATCCAGTAGCTGGATTTGGTGTCGCAATACTTTCCACATCCTCAGGAGTCATGACTAACCTTCAAGCAAAAGAAAAGCAAGTTGGTGGGGAAGTGATCTGTGAAGTTGCCTAATATTAGAGAGGTTTATTATGTCTAGAGTTGCAAAAGCTAATATTAGTGTTCCCTCAAACGTTCAAGTTACAGTTAATTGTAATGAGCTTGAATTAAAGGGTCCAAAAGGCACTTTAAAAACAATATTTAATTCTCTTGTAGAAATTAAACTTGATGATTCTAATCATACTCTCTCCTTCAAGCCCTCTAATTCTGATCCTAGAGGATGGGCTCAGGCTGGTACAGCGAGAGCAGAATCACATAATATGTTAGTTGGAGTTACTGTAGGATTTTCAGTAACATTAGAGCTTGTTGGTGTTGGATATAGAGCACAAGCGGCTGGTAATAAATTAACTTTGTCTTTAGGGTTTTCTCATACTATTGACTACCTATTACCCGCTGACATTACTGCTGAGACACCAAATAATACAACGGTTATTATCAAGGGAATTAGCAAGCAACAGGTTGGACAAGTTGCTGCTGAAGTTCGTGCTTTTAGACCACCAGAGCCCTACAAAGGTAAAGGTGTTCGATATGCTGGCGAACATATTTCTCTCAAAGAAACCAAGAAAAAATAGGAATACGCTAAGATGAAATCTAGTAAGTTTCTAGCTCGAAAACGACGTGGCTTAAAAGCAAAACACATTATCAACCTTACTGACAAACCAAGGTTGGTTGTTTTTCGATCTATCAATCATATATATTGCCAAATTGTCAGACCTGCAGATGGTGGAGATGTTGTGTTATCACAAGCCTCTACACTTGAAAAGTCTTTACGAAATAAGTTAACAGGAAATAAGGTATCTCAAGCCCAAATTATTGGGAAGCTTATTGCTGAGAGAGCCTTAGAAAAGCAAGTTTCTATTATTGCATTTGATAGAAACGGCTATAAGTATCATGGTCGAATTAAGGCGCTTGCTGATGCAGCAAGAGAAGCCGGATTACAATTTTAAGGAACGAACATGGCATTAGATGAAGCAAAAAATGAAGGCTTGATTGAAAAGCTAGTGGCCGTTAACCGTACAGCTAAGGTTGTAAAAGGAGGTCGGGTTTTCGGTTTTTCCGCTCTTGTAGTCGTCGGTGATGGAAAAGGCAAAGTTGGCTTTGGACGTGGTAAAGCTCGCGAAGTACCAGTTGCTATTCAAAAAGCCATGGAGCAAGCCAAGAAAAATATGACAAGAATATCTCTAAATAATCACACGATACATCATGAAATTACATGGTCATTTGGTGCGTCGAAGATTTTTATAAAGCCTGCACACGAAGGTACTGGAATTATTGCTGGTGGAGCCATGCGTGCCGTTCTAGAAGTGTTAGGAGTTAAAAATATTCTTGCTAAGAGCATAGGTTCAACTAATCCAAGTAATATTGTGAGAGCGACAATTGGAGCCTTAACAAATGTTCAAACTCCCGATTATGTTGCTGCTAAGCGTGGTAAATCTGTTGCAATGGTATTAGCGGAGCAATCATGAGTGATATTCTAAAAATTAAATTAGTCAAATCTTTGAGTGGTCGTCATCCAAAGCATATAGTAATTGCATCCGTTCTAGGCTTGAAAAAAATCAACCAAATCGTAGAACAGAAGAATATTCCTAGTGTTCGTGGGATGATTAATAAAATTAATTATCTACTACAAGTTGAGGAGTTGGGATAATGTACTTAAACACATTAGTACCAGCGATTGGATCTAAGAAAAACGCTGTCCGAGTTGGACGCGGCATTGGTTCTGGTCTCGGAAAAACTGCTGGACGTGGCCATAAAGGGCAAAAATCACGTTCAGGCGGCTATCACAAGATTAACTTTGAAGGCGGTCAGATGCCAATTCAGAGAAGATTGCCAAAAATGGGCTTTAAGTCTCAGAAATCTAAATCTAGAGATGAATTAAACTTATCTTATGTTGTCTCTCTTGGTTTAGAAGAAATATCTTTAGATATTCTTCGAACACTTGATATTATTCAACATAAAATTAAAAAAGTTAAGCTGATAGGTACAGCGGAAATTAAACAACCAATCACAATCAAAGGGTTGGAAGTGACTAAATCTGCACGTGCTGCTATTGAAGGCGCTGGCGGAAGGATTGAAGACTAATGTCACGGCCAACTGCTGATCAATTTTTAAATGGTTTTGCGGAGCTTAAGCAAAGGCTTCTCTTTTTATTGGTAGCGATATTGGTTTATCGCTTTGGGGCTCACATACCTGTACCAGGTCTTGATCCTGAGCGCTTATCAAATTTCTTTATGCAACACCAAAACACCATTTTTGGCTTGTTCAATATGTTTTCTGGCGGTGCATTATCCCGAGTAACTGTTTTTGCTATAGGTATTATGCCCTATATCTCCGCATCGATTATGATGCAACTTTTCTCAGTTGTTGTTCCTTCCTTAGAGCAGCTCAAGAAAGAGGGTGAGATAGGGCGTAGAAAAATATCCCAATACACACGTTATGTAACGTTGGTTTTGTCTATTTTTCAGTCTATTGGCATTTCGCAGTGGCTTGTGAGTCAACACATTTCTCTGTCTGGCGACCTCTCATTTTACATAGTCGCAGTGACGACATTAGTGACAGGTACAATGACCTTGATGTGGCTTGGTGAACAAATGACTGAAAAGGGAATTGGCAACGGGATATCCATGTTGATTTTCTCGGGAATCGTTTCTAATATTCCTTCCTCTGTTTCAAGTGTTCTCCAACAAGCTAGAGAAGGCCAAATACAGTTTATTAGTTTGGTGTTTATAATAGCTACTATATTCATAGTCACTGCATTTGTGGTGTTTATGGAAAGAGCACAGCGACGAATTAGAGTTAATTATGCACAACGTACGCATGGTCGAAAGGTATATGCTGCACAATCTAGTCATTTGCCATTAAAAATAAATATGTCTGGGGTAATTCCTCCGATATTTGCATCCAGTTTAATTTTGCTTCCAGCTACCTTGGCTCAATTCTTTTCTGGTTCCCAGAACTCGTTGATAGCTAAATTTGCCTTTGCTATTTCACCTGGGCAACCATTATACTTAATCCTGTATTCTGCCTGCATTATATTTTTTGCATTTTTTTATACAGCTTTAGTGTTTAATCCTAAGGAAACAGCTGAGAACCTAAAGAAATCTGGTGCTTTTATTCCTGGGATTCGTCCTGGTGAACATACTGCCAGGTTTATTGATAGCGTTCTAACTCGATTAACACTTGTCGGAGCGTTATATTTGGTTATAGTTTGTTTGTTACCTCAATTGATGACCCAGGCCTGGCATGTACCTTTCTATTTTGGAGGAACCTCATTATTGATTATCGTTGTTGTAATTATGGACTTTGTTGCTCAAGTTCAAGCGCATATGATGTCATTTCAATACGAATCATTAATGAAAAAATCATCTTCAAAAGGCTTTGGTTTGACTAACTTTTTTTAAATTATGTAGTATTTTTGGAGTGATATAAATGAGAGTAAGAGCTTCAGTAAAGGTAATTTGCAGAAACTGCAAAATTATAAAACGGGCTGGTGTAGTTCGTGTGATTTGCAAAGAACCAAGGCACAAGCAAAGACAAGGTTAATATATATATTGTTTTCAGTTTTTAAACAGTGTATTATTCTTTTTTTTTAAACAAAAATCGGAGATGTTTTAATGGCTCGCATAGCCGGAGTTAATATACCTGACAACAAACAATTGTGGATTGGTTTGACAGATATATATGGGATTGGACGTACCACTGCGTATAAATTGTGTGAGGCCACGAAACTAGAACCTATGAACAAAATAGGTCAATTGAGTGAGCAACAACTAGAGCTTCTACGTCAAGAAATTGTAAAATTGACAGTTGAAGGTGATTTGCGTAGGGTCGTTAATATGAGTATTAAACGCTTAATGGATTTGGGTTGCTATCGCGGCCAAAGACACCGTCGTGGCTTACCTGTTCGTGGTCAGCGAACAAAGACTAATGCGAGGACCAGAAAAGGCCGTCGTAAAATCCTTTCTGCGTAAATAGGGCAAAAATATGGCTACAATTAAATCGAAACAAAAAGTTCGTAAAAAAGTTAAACGTGTTGTACCTTATGGTATTGTACATGTTCATGCTTCTTTCAATAATACTATTATTACCTTCACATGTCCTCAGGGCAATGCGCTTAGTTGGGCCACTGCCGGTACAGATTTTGACGGTTCTAGGAAAAGCACACCTTTCGCGGCTCAAGAAGCAACACGAAAAGCTGCTTTAGTTGCTAAAGACTTTGGTGTCAAATCTGTGACCGTACTTGTTCATGGTCCTGGGCCAGGTCGTGAGTCTTCAATCCGTGAATTAATTTCTCAAGAATTCAAAATCGTGGAAATAACAGACGTTACTGGATATCCGCATAATGGATGCAAGCCATCGAAAAAACGTCGTGTATAGATTAGGAGTTATTAAATGGCTAGATATTTAGGACCTAAATGTAAATTATCTCGAAGAGAAGGTACTGATTTATTTCTCAAAAGTGGGGTAAGGGATCATAAAACAAAGTGTAAAGCTGATAAATTACCAGGCCAACATGGCGCTAGCAAATCACGCTTAAGTGAGTATGGTGTTCAGCTTCGAGAAAAACAAAAAATTAAAAGACTCTATGGCTTGTTAGAAAAACAATTTCATGGATATTATGCAAAAGCAGCTTCTAAAAAAGGAGCTACTGGTGAAAACCTGATGGTTCTATTAGAAAGACGTTTGGATAATGTTGTCTACCGTTTAGGCTTTGCTTCAACTAGAGCAGAGGCACGCCAATTGGTTTCGCACCGTGGTGTTATGGTTAACGAGCAAATTGTAAACATACCTTCGTATTTATGTGCTCCTGGGGATATTATTTCTTTACGAGCTAAGGCGAGGGAACAGGGTCGTGTTCAAGCTTCTATAGCTTTATCAGAACAACGTACTTTCTGTGATTGGTTGTCTGTTGAACCTACTAACTTTAAGGGTTCATATAAACAGCATCCATCGTTTACAGATTTGCCAACTCTCTATAACTTTAATTTGGTTGTCGAACTTTATTCTAAGTAAAATGGGAGATTGGTTTCAATGTATACCGATATTAATGAAATGCTCGTTCCAAAAGCGGTCAAGGTTAATTCTGACAACCCTTTTTTCTCAAGAATTATCCTAGAGCCATTAGAGCCAGGCTATGGATTTACACTTGGAAATGCGTTAAGAAGAATTTTATTGTCTTCTATGCCTGGATTTGCTGTGACAGAGGTCGCTATTGATAATGTTCAACACGAATATAGCACGCTAGATGGTGTTAAAGAAGACGTTATTAATATCCTTTTGAATCTCAAACAACTAGCCGTTAAGCTAACTGTCGGTGATTCTGCCGATTTAATTATCAATAAAAAGGGCCCTGGTATTGTTCGTGCCTCTGATATTGAATTAACTCATGGTGTTGAAATTATAAACCCTGATTTAATTATTGCGCATTTGAATGAACATGCTTCGTTAAAGATGAGATTAAAAATTGAGAAGGGTATTGGATATTGCACATCTGACTCAAACCTAACTTCTAACGATGAAGACAATTCTACACCAATAGGCGTGTTGAGATTGGATAGTATTTTCTCTCCTGTCAAGAAGGTTTCTTACTCTGTTGATAGAGCTCGTGTTGAAAATCGCACTGATCTTGATAAATTAACTATTGAACTTTCAACTAATGGTACTTTGGATCCTGAAGAAGCTATTCGCTATTCTGCTAATATATTACAGAAGCAATTGTCTTCGTTTGTTGATCTTCGTTTTGATCAACAGCAAAAAACCAGAAAAAATTTGAATGATATTGATCCTATGCTTCTCCGGTCTGTTGATGACTTGGAATTAACAGTTCGTTCAGCAAACTGCTTAAAAGCTGAGAATATTCATTTAATTGGTGATTTAGTACAGAAAACAGAGCAAGAACTTTTGAAGACACCTAATTTAGGTAAAAAGTCTTTAACTGAAATAAAAGATGTGCTTGCATCACGTGGTTTCACCCTGGGCATGAAAATAGAATTCTGGCCCCCAGAGCAAGCATAACTGATTTGAGGAGTTTATAATGAGACATCGTAATATTGGACGCGCCCTTGGCCGTACTTCTAGTCATCGAAAAGCTTTATTTAAAAATATGTCGTGTTCCTTGATAGAACACGAAATGATTAAAACTACTTTACCTAAAGCGAAAGAGCTTAGACGTTATCTAGAACCTTTAATCACTGTGAGTAAAAGTGATTCTGTGGTATCTCGACGTTATATTTTTGATCGATTGCGTTCTAAATCTGCAGTGGGTAAGATTTTCACTATTATTGGGCCAAGATATACAGAGCGTCCAGGTGGATATTTAAGAATCATTAAATGTGGGTTTAGAGCTGGTGATAATGCACCAATGGCCATTATTGAAATGGTCGATAGAGTTTAGATAAAGCTGGTTTAACCAGCTTTTTTTTTATTTTACAGTAATGCCATTCTATACGATAAACATCGAATTCCCAGCTGATTTCACTAAATATTATTAGAATTAATCTTTAAAAAAATTTGTCCGAAAACTGCGTTGTTCTCCTTTAAACAGCTGTTAATTTTCTATTCTGGAAAAACTCAAAGCTAATATGTATGAGGTCAATATTACCTATCCAGATGTAATCTTTAATTTAAATTATGCTCAACAATAGAATGTACTTGAGTGAATCGCTTATAAAGGTTACTGTTGGACGTGTATCTCTTACGGATTATATTTCGGGTTAATATGGGCTTAAATTAACCTTTTTCTGATCCTATGGCTAAAATTGAAGAAGTAATTATCTTACTTCTTTAATAATTGAAACGCATCAAAGCCTTAATCTATGATACAGCTTATCCTTGCTCAAACAAAATTGCGTGATTGTTCAAAAAAGTTAATTATTATGAACACTGAACGAAAGAAGCCCTTTCCGACTTGAGATAGTATCAAGGCAAAGAAACCGTTCGAAGCTTATCATCTTGATTCATTATTTATGTTGTTGCCCTCGTCATTGCTTTCATTGCTGTCTTGTTAGTCAATCGTTGGTCCTTACTACTTGTGAACTGATTGTGGTTTAGATAGAACTGAATCAGCGATAATCGTTTGTGTGTGATGATTTTTACCTTATTGAAATAGGACCTTTAACCATTGCTGAAGTTTTCAACTATATAACTTCAGAGGGTCTTACTCCCAGAGTCTTCCTTCAGTTCCAAATTATTTAAGCTGCCCCGCCTTGCGTTATAGGCGCTTAATATATTCATAGTTTCAACTTGAATTTAATCAAGGATAAACTAGTATTAATAGTGAGCAACCAACTTTTTTAGGGGAATGCTATGGAACCATTATTTTCGAATAAACCAAAATGGAGGTATGATATGGGTTCACTAAGTCCATTGCAACGTCTACTTACTTTATTGATATCAGGAAACAGTCAAAGCATTGATACAGCAGCTAAAGTTGAATTTCTATTAAATTATCGTCAAGATTCTATCGATACACCTATGGAGATAAAGGAATTTATAGATAGTATCAGGGAAGCTTTACCAACAATAATGAACAACCCGTCAGACATGGAGATACAGGATTTTATAGAAAGTATCAGTGCAAAAATCCCAGAAAATATCAGCAACCAGGAGTTTAATGCCCAAATAGAGCTAATCTGTAAGAAATTAGAAGTAACTTGTCAACAGAACAGCCCTAGCCCTAGCCCTACCCCTAGACCTAAAGGATGAGCTTTTCTGGAAGTATAAAGTCCTTAAAGATGGAGGGCATAAATGGATTTAACGGAGATGCTGTTTTCAATAAATATCTCCCTGAATTTCCATTAATTTCGAGTAATATTTGCATTGCACCGGGATCATTAGGATCATTAAGAACATTAATTTTTTCTAATAATCTAAAAAATGCCCAATTTCCTTGTTCTGTCAGTTGATATTTCTGTCCTTCAATTGTATTTATTTCTAGACTAGCTCCTGACTCAGGCCAATGTAAGTCTTGCATGTACAGGTTTTCTTGTTGTCTATCCTTTATTTCTTGATGTCCCACTTTTAATAGCAAGGATCCTACAACTGGATCGAGCGTCATTTTCTCTAAACTAAATTGTATTTGGCAGTGGCTTGTGTTGTTAGGAAAAAACATATTAGTGATAATGTTTGCCTGAATAAACTTTTGGATGATTTGTTCAGGAATAGGCAGTTTTTTATTTTCTATCACCTTAGCTGACCATTGCGCTTGTGACGTGTTGATAAAGGGCTGTAGATAATCTCTAAAGAAATGTTGCATGTTTCCATTTGGTCCAAAGAAGTTTTCAAATTCTGTCATGTTTATTTCTTCAATTGATTCATAAAATGGATAATGTTTATTAATTTGTTTTTCATAGCCTGCATAGATTTGTGTATTCCAGGCTTGATTGAGGTATTGTTTTGAGGAGTTCTGAATCAATAACCATATATCTTCCTGAATCTGATTTAGCCAAGTCTTGCTCGGTTCTGGCATATGTTTTGCATATTCTCCTAGGTTGTACAGAGCATCATTGAACTGAGTTTGATTAAAATAGGAACGCATGTATTGGAATGATGCTTGTCCTTTATCGTTTAAAGCAATGAACATTCCAGTAAATTTTTCTAGGTTCTTCCATATGCGCTTCAAATCCCCAGAGGAGTTGACCACAAAATTAGAGTTTGTGAAGGCATTTGCTATTAGACGGTTAAAGTCATCATTAGGTTCATCTATTGTAAGTTCAGTCTGCTGATTAATTAGTGCCATAAGATTGTCAAAGGCATTATTAGTTATATAAATTTTAAAAATTTTTTTTGCTTCAGAAAATGAGTTAAAGTGTTTCGGCTGTATGGTTTGGCCTATATTTTGCCACCATCGCACATATTTTTTAGCGTACAACTCAAGCAATTTATCTTTTAGAGTGGGCTCAGCTTTTACTCCAAGGACCCAACTATCACTCTCTAGCTGTGTAAATTCAGAAAATAATTTTTTCTGAGTAAGTTTAAAAAATTTTTTCAGAAAACATTTTGGTATGACGAGTTGATCTCTGTTAAAGCCTTCTATTTTAACGATTTCAGTTTCTTTAATGAGTTGTTGGTTAATGATTTCGAAGGCTAAGTACTCTGTAGATATACTATTTAAATAGTTTTGTGTACTCAAAATGGTAGTGTTATCAATTGGCCATGATATTTCCCATATAAACTTTTTTAATAATTGCTGATAATCACGATTATTTTTGTTTGACATACTTTTTGACCAATATAACTCAAACCATTTTATTATAAAGTCAGTTTGTTCATGGCGTTTTTCATGGATGGCTTTATATACCTTAAGGGCCGAATAGCTCTGTGCAAGATTGCTACTTTTACATTCTGATTCCAGAATTCGGGAAAATTCATTAGACATTTGGTTCTTGTAGACAATTTTCTCTAATTTATAAATATATTTTTTTAGTATGTGTATATTATCGATATATTGAAAGATGAACAGAACGTGATTTAATTTATTATAAGATCTTTCTAGATCTAGTAGTTCACTTATATTGCTAGGATGGTAGTTATTTTCAAAACGTGTTATTTGGTATTTGGTTGTTAGAATTACATCAGCTGCTCTAATTGTTTGAAATAGGATATAACAAGTAAACAGTATTCCTGTCGTTAGTATAAATTGTATTGACTTTTCCTTGAATAAGCTGGGTTTTGGTGAGTAACTACTTAATTCTTGCGTGTGATGAATAGCTCCATAGATAAAGAAATGCTTGTAATTCACTGACTGAACTGAGGAAACTGGGGCTAACATTGAAAAATCCTTCTCAATTTTTTGATTCAGATAATTAATGTTTTTACCTTTCTGTTCGGAGCTTGTGAAGTAAATATTGTGAATTTGTCCTTTTTCCGTAGATATGTTTTTCGCAAGCTTGAGAAATCTTGATTCTAATAAAGCTATTTGTAATGGGAATTCTCTTATTAAAATTCGCTTTTTGTTGGCTCTTGTGGTGTGTACTTTTTGAATCATCATTTGATTCAAATGAGCGACAAAATTCGCCCATGAGTCCGAGAATATATTTGCAAAACGAAGATGTGCTTTGGCGTAGGATAATGAAAATCCTAGTGGTTCTTGAAGCTCGAGCTCATGGGCCATTTGAAAAAAGTCGGTGAATCCAGTAATTTGATCTAATTTGGTTATGATTAATCCAGAGCGTACTGGATAATCAAGTGCAGCTATAAATTTATGGTAGTGTTGTGAGTGTTTTGCAATTTGCAGTGCTTGTTCGTCATCATCATTGAACATTAATTCGGTGATATCTAGACAAAATAAAAAACCACTTATTCTAAGTTTTCGATGACAGCGATTGAGTTTTTTGAATAATTGTGCCAATGAAACTTCACTCATTGAAGCCCATGTTTGATTCAGTTCTAGAATTATTCCATTTTTATTATAAAATAATTGCAGAGGGTATTCTTCATCGAGTTGTATATGATGCATTTGTGATTGTTTTAAGACAGTTGTGGTGCCCTGGTGATGAAGTCCTGTGGCAATTAGAAACGATATGGCTTTTTGATCTTCTGGAAATTGCTCTGTGATTTTTTTGATTGTTTGAAATAGGTTTTTTAGGATAGCTAACATTATGGCATGTTCTCCATGAAGGCCACATGATTCATAAGAATCTCTTTGGTTTGATAGTTAATATAAAATTGACAGCCTATTCCAATGCTTATAATACTGGCTAAAATGATTAGTGTTATTTTTTTTGTAGAGATTTTAGTTTTTTGTAATTGATTTTTTAAGACATAGTTCTTAAATAATTTATGTTTTTTATTGGTTCTTAATTTTTGTATCGTTTGAAATAAATTTTCAATCAGATTATCCAAGATGTTACGTCCATCTGTTTGCAAGTGATACCTGCCTTCAAAGCCAATCATTAAACAGAAATAGGAGAGCTCAATTATGTCTAAAAATTGTTCCGGCAATGTCATAATATAGTTGGTAATATCAAAGAAATATTGTTCTGGGCCTATGTTATTATGTGAAACAGGTGTAAATGCTTTGAAAATTTTTTCTTCACCCTCCATTCTCAAGTAGCTTTTTCCTAGGATTTCATCCGTGGTTGCACAAAGTAAATAGTTCGCAAGAAAGTGAAACTCTTCCGAATAATGATGCATGTGAAAACGGCTATAAAATGCTTTAAATTCATGCGTAATATCGTGATGAAGTGTATCTAGGTCCGGGAGTTTGGTTGCGATTTGAATGCGCTCTAAAATAGAAATTAAAGGACTTGCTGCAGCAATTATGGGATTGGAAAACGCATCGGTGATGATAAGTTTGGAACGAAAGTATCCACGTTCAACCGGAAACTGTTGAATAAGGCGCTCTTGTTTAATAAATATGGCCGATAGGGTTTCGGCGTTCATTCTCTGCTCCATATATTGCTAATAAAATCATACGCGAAGTTTTTGTTTTTGAGAAGCAAAGATTTTGAGAGCCAGGCGTGCGGCCTGGCTCTCAATTACTTAGTGATTATGGGTTGCCGCTGCTTGCTCTGCTGGCTGGTCAGCAGATTGTTGTGACAGTTTCTTTTCTTCACTGGCAATTGCTAAACTTTTTAGAATGGTTAATGCCGTGTACATCTGATAATCCTGTTTAAGTAGACGTTCATCGTCTTTAACACTATCTCCACTATTATCCGTAGTGTTTTTGGTCACGATATGTTTGTTTAGCGTAGCCTCACTGAGATTTATTCCTGCCAATGGGTCTTTGCTATTTCCGTTATTTGTAACCGAGACCTCTTCAACGACGATATCAGGGGTAATGCCTTTGGCCTGAATAGAAGTACCACTCGGAGTATAATATAAAGCTGTGGTTAATTTAATGCCTCTTACATCATCTAATGGCAATACTGTTTGTACAGAGCCTTTACCGAAGCTTTTAGTGCCAATAATAATAGCGCGTTTGTTGTCTTTTAGTGCACCTGCAACAATCTCAGAAGCAGAGGCTGAGCCATTGTTAATTAAAACGACCAGCGGTGCTTTATTAAGCACATCATTGGACTCTGATAAAGCTGTAAATTCAGATCCAGGGAGGCGGCCTTTGGTAAACACGATGACTTCGGGGTGTTGTTTGGTTCCTTTGCCTAAGAATGCGCCTGAAATTTGAATTGCGGAATCTAATAAACCCCCTGGATTGTTTCTAAGGTCTAATATTAACCCTTTTAGAGGGCCATGGGCTTGTTTTTTTAGTGATGCAATAGCAGCTTCCATATCCTTATCGGTGGTGGCTTGGAACTGCGTAAGGCGAACATAACCATATTGTTTGTCTAGGAGCTCACTTTTAACACTTTTAACTTCTATAATTTCTCTTTGTAATTTAAAGGTCAAGGGTTTTTGGGCTCCCATACGAATAATGGTGAGGGCAATTACACTCCCAGGTTTTCCCCTCATTAGATTGACAGCATCTTTGAGCTCCAGGCCTTGCACTGCAGTTTCATCTATTTTAATAATAAAGTCACCAGGTTTAATGCCTGCTTTGAAGGCTGGCGTGTCAACTAAGGCGGTAATCACTTTAATAGCGCCATGTTCCATGGTCACTTCAATGCCCAGTCCCCCGAACTCACCATTGGTTGATATTTGCAAATCACGAAAATCTTTTTCATCTAGATAGGCCGAGTGGGGATCTAAGCCATTCAACATTCCTCGAATGGCATTGTCAAAAAGCTCTTTGTCATCAGTTGGAGTGACGTAATAGCGTTTAATCAAATTTAGAGCATTTGAAAAGCGTTGGATCTCTTGCATTGAAACCTGGTTATTGGGAGTGGCCTCTTCATTATTCTGAGTGATAAGGGCGTTTGTTGTATTTTGGTTATTATCAATCTGAGGTATGGCATATGCACCCATATTGAAACCAATATTGAGTAGAGCAATGCTCGCTAATTTTTTATAACGCAAGTGCATAAAATTCTCCTTTTCAGTGCAGCTGCATCTCTATATCTTGAGATGATATTCTATATCGGATCATAGTCTTAAAATTAAAATTATGATAAATTAAACTGGTTTTTGTTTAAACCAAGTTCTTGCCGCAATTACTTTTGCGCGTTGCCTAAGTTCAAAATATAAACCAGTTTGATGGAAAGCTCCACTTTTTCCAACGGTCGAAACCACCTCCCCAGCATTAACATATTGTCCACGATGTTTTAAAAGCGCATGATTATTGCCATATAAAGTCATAAACCCCCATCCATGATCTAAAATAATTAAGTATCCATAGCCATTTAACCAATCAGCAAATACAACTTTACCTGGAGAGACGGCATGTACATTCGTATTTTCCGGGGCAACAAACATGATGCCATTTTGAATGTTTTGCGATCTTGTTTCGGTCTGATTGATAGGAAGACTTAGCTGATGTTTCATTACTGTAAAGGGGCGTCGAGATTGTAAGGTATTTTCTTTTAATAGCGTTTGCATGAGTTTTTTAATGTTTTGTTGGTTTTTTTCAAACAAGTGGAGTTCAGCAGTATGTTGATTAATTTTTTTATTCATCAGGTCAAGATGCTGCTGATGCACTTTTTTTTCTTGTACATATATTCTTTCTTTTGCAGAAAGTTTGTTTTGTAAGTGACTGAGATTTCCTATATTTTGCTGCAGTAATCCTTGTTGCTGTTGCAATTCATGCTTGAGTTCATTTAACGTTTTAAACTGGAGTTGTTCCGACTCATTAAGGTACTGATAAAGCTCGAGTCGTTGATAATAATCAAATGGATTTTCAGCACCGAATATAATTTGCCAGTATGGTTCTTGACTGAGCATCAATTGCAATTTCAGGTGTTGATAAATTTCATTTTGAGAGGAGTTGATTTGCACTTGATTGTTATGAATACTGCCTTTTAGTGATTGAATTATTGCATTGAGATGCATTATTTTTTTTTGAAGCGCCAACTTATCTTGTAGAGTTTTCGCTAATGCGGTTGCAGTGATGGTCATTTTGTTTTTAATTTCTTGATGATGTTTAATATCATCAGAAATCGTAGTTTTAATATGTGAAATTTGATTTGAAATTTTAGCTAAATGTTTTTGAGTTTGATTTAATTGAGAACTGGCAGTTTCACCTCTGAACGACAGGGCAAACAAAAAAGTCAGTAACAAAGTTTGGCGTGTGTAGTGCTGAAAATAAGATATTTGTGTCATTCTTTTTTCTTGGTAATTAAACTTTCTCCAGTCATTTCTAGAGGTTTCATGATATGCATTAATTCAAGAACAGTTGGTGCAATATCAATTAAACTACCATGATTTTTACTCAATTGACAATTTTTTCCTATAAATAAAAAAGGAACTTTTGATAAAGTATGGGCTGTATGCTGTTGTTGCGTTATTTCATCAAACATAACTTCAGCATTTCCATGATCTGCTGTAATTATTGCTTGCCCATCATATTTTTTGAGTCCAGCATCTATCTCCTGAAAGCAATGATCAAGGGCTTCTATCGCTTCTATGGCGGCCGTCAATTCACCACAATGCCCCACCATATCTGCATTTGCAAAATTAGCAATAATCAGTGGGTATTGCTGGGATTGCAGTCCTTCTATAATTGCTTTTGTTATTTCTTGGGCTCGCATCTGGGGCATTAAATCATAGGTTTTTACTTTTGCGGAAGGAATGAGTACACGAGATTCACTGGCAAATGGCTCTTCTTTACCACCATTTAAAAAATAAGTGACATGCGGAAACTTTTCTGTTTCTGCAATGCGCAATTGTGGGTAATGATGTTGTTCAACAATCTCACCCAAGGTGTTAGGTATCGTGCGCGGCGGATATACACTAGTTGTATTTAGGTGTTGGCTATACTGGGTCATCGTCACAAAATGATTCACGCTAGGCTGGGAGGTTCTTTTAAAACCCTCGAAATCCTGGTTAACAAAGCACTCGGCCAGTTGTATTGCTCGGTCAGAGCGAAAATTATAGAAAAAAATATTATCACGATCTTCAATTATACTGGCTTCGGAGCCAATGACACAAGCGGGCATGAATTCATCGGATTTTATGTCAGGATAGTTATCCATAGCGGCATCAGCTGATGGGAACTTGGGTTTATTTCCAATGGTTAATAAATCATAAGCCTCTTGAACTCTTTCCCAGCGATGATCTCTGTCCATGGCGTAAAAGCGGCCACATAAGGAGCCAATCTTAGCGAAGGGGTAGGCTTTGAGAATTTTTTCCAATTGTCGAATACTTTGCTTGGCGGCATGAGGAGGAGAATCCCTACCATCTAAAAACAAATGAATAACAATTTTTGGAGCTCCGTGACTTGCTGCAAGTTTTAAAAATTCATATAGATGCTGTTCATGGGAATGAATCCCGCCAGAAGAGAGAAGGCCCATAACATGGAGTGTTACATCTCTTTCTAAGGTATCTTGGCATAGGTTTT
>Ga0247844_1002108_pt1 | contig 33527 bp, 30 predicted proteins | sample LaCtaG_FD_192421 | JGI IMG/M metagenome (GOLD analysis project Ga0247844, IMG submission 192421) | Freshwater microbial communities from meromictic Lake La Cruz, Castile-La Mancha, Spain - LaCruzMarch201714.5m_1 | ecosystem: Environmental > Aquatic > Freshwater > Lake | place: Spain: Castile-La...
AACATAGCTTCTGGAAGGATGCTGTTGCCATAAGTGAGATAACTTTCAAACCAGTGCCAACCTGATCCAGCCTCGTGTCGGTACATCTGTACAAGACGATTGGCGAGCGTTTTTACCAATTGCTGCGTCTGGGGCGATGGCACCTCGCTAAGATAATAATGCAAACCCTTGATGGCGAATGCCATAGCACGCGGAGAGTGAATCGTTTCAATATGGCGCAAGGTCTGCTCCAAAATGGTTTTAGCCTGCTGCACAAGGTGTTTGGGAAGGCCTTTTTGCTTTGAAATTAGAAACCCTAAGGCCCAAATGGTCCTTCCATTGGCATCATCTAAATTGACTTCTTGATTTTGGGCTGTAAATTTTTTATCAATATCAGCATAGTTCAGAAAGTGGCCGTCAGGTTGTAAACAATGCTCAATAAAATTCAGGTAAGTTTGGATGTAAACCAAGTCTTTTTTGCCGGCAAACAATTCATGGTGCATACATACCGCAACCATCGCACGGGCATTGTCGTCAATGGTATAGCCTGTGTCGGGGTCGGGGTGATTGATTTTTGAGAACTGAATCATGCCAAAATTGGTGGTCATCCTTTTGATGTGCTCCAGATGAATTTCCGGCAAGCCATATCGCAGCACGATATCCTGCGGGGCAAGATTTTTTAACAACATGGCATGGGCGATGGCCGTGTTCTCCCAAGCGGCTAAAATAACGCGCTGCAAACCGTTGTTAATCAATTGTTTGCGCAAGGGGCTGTCGTCGAGTAAACGATTAACCGCTGCAGTCAATTGCGGTGAATTCTGAAAATCAATAAGGATACCCGCATCGTCGCGCAGAAGCTCCCGCGCGTGGGGGATCGGGGTAGAAATGATGGCACAGGCGCAACTCACGGCGTACGAAAAGGTGCCGCTTACTGCCTGATTTGGATCCTTGGAGGTAAACAAGTAGATGTCGGTCAGTTGAAGATACTCCAACAGTTCTTGTAGTGGCAAATAGGCATTGATGAACTTTACATGGTTTTCGAGGGACAGTTCAGCCACTTTAGCTTCCAACATTCGGCGATACTGCTCCCCTTCCTGCTTGATAACCGAAGGGTGGGTTTTGCCAAGGATTAAGAAAATCACCCCGGGGTGATCGGCTACGATGCCCGGCAAAGCGTCCAAGGTAGTCTCGATGCTTTTTCCAGAGCTGATAAGTCCAAAAGTAGAAAGCACCTTTCGCCCGCTCAGGCCGTATTTTTTCTTCAAAACGGTTTTGCCCAAGTGGGGTACCAAGTGTATGCCATGCGCAATAACCCAAGTTTTTTCCGTCGGCACAGCGTATTCGTTTTCAAGGATTTCTGCCGAATTTTTAGTCATCACCACAATAGAATCGCAGGCCATGGCGATGTTGCTGACTTTCATTTTCAGATCATCACTCGGTTTGGACAATACCGTGTGGAAAGTAACGATCAGCGGTTTTTTGATGCTATTGATAAAATGCAGGAAATCAGGTTCTGGAATCGTTTCAAAAAATCCAAACTCGTGTTGTAGCAATACAACTTTTATCCCATCGTCCGCATTGATAGCCTCCACCACAGCTTGGTAAGCTCTGTGATCAGATGTATTCAGTACATATCGGACTTCCGGCGGGTAGGAGTGGTTTTCACCTGCTGCTTCCAAGGCACAAACGCTGACGGAAAAGGATTGATTGAATTTGTTTTGCAGCGCCGTTAGCAAATCATGCGAAAATGTAGCAATACCACATTCTCTTGGGGGATATGAACTGATCAATAAAATTTCAGGCTGGGGCTTTTTGATTCCGTTATTATTCATAGCAATGGTTTAATCTTTGATTGAGCAAGTAAAGCTTCTAATAGGGAGGATAAACGGACTGAAGCGCATGCAATTTGTTCATCTGCAGCACCATAATAAATGTAAAGATTATCGTCAAACAAGGCTGCACCAGTAGGGAAGCAAACATTGTTGACTTCTCCCCTTATTTCATAGTTATGTTCCGGCGAAAAAAGCGGGGCTTGCAAGCGTGCAATTTCATTGACGGGGTTTTCCAGATCCAGCAACGCAGCGCAGGCTACATATTTGTACCCGGAAGCCGTATCGTGTACTCCGTGGTAAATCAGTAGCCAACCATGTTCTGTTTCTATGGGTGGGCAACCACCACCGATGTAACTGATTTCATGACGATGTTTCGGTTCCATCACGACATGTTCGTGGAGATGCAGGAAATAGTCATCCCAAAACGCAGCGGTCAGTTCGTTTAAATCATTTACCGCAGCAATTTGGATATCGGGTTTTATCCGATGTAGGAAATAGAGTTTGTCCTGAATACGCCGAGGAAAAAAGACGATATTTTTGTCCCAAATAAAGGATTTCTTGGTCGAATCCGTGTGAAAAGTAGGATGTCCGTTGTATCGAAGGTATTTTTCATTCATAGCGTTCTTAGTCTCCGCTAAGCGTCTAAAATCTTCGTATGTAATCTGCGGTGTGAGAATTCCCTTTTTCTCAAAATTCGGCAAATTTTCGGCAGTAGCATACGCTCCAAGTGCATTTACGCCGTCATAAGCAGTATAGGTTAAATAATATAATCCATCAATTTTTACAATACGCGGATCCTCAATTCCATGTGATTCAAGATCGCCTTGCGGGAAAAGGACCGGCATATCAAATCGCTCTGCTATGGTTAGCGGCCCATCAAAACGGCAATATCCTATCGTAGAATAATTGCCGTGGCGCACCGCCCGGTAAAAGAGGTGGACATCGTTGCCTTCACGAATAACAGCTGGATTCAATACACCAGCATTTTCAAATCCAAAATCGGTTTTAGAAAGGATGACCCCGTGTTTTATTACTTCAATCATTTTAATTGGCTTAAAATAACGCTGACCACCAAACCAAAGAGGGCTTGGCGGTCAGGTCGAATGGTTTGTTTCTTGTCCTGGCCTGCTGTACACACTCAACTGTAACGCGCTTTGGAAATCTAGCAGCAGCAGCCACTGCGTAGCCCCTCGCGTTATATCTTAAAAAGCAAAAATCATTTCACCTCAGGAACTGGCCGTGACCACAATGTGAGCCCTCCGGTGCCATACGCATCCCCCGTATAGACGAGCTTTTCGCCGTCTGTTTTGAATTCCAGCTGGATGGTGTCTTTCTCCCCCTTACGCATCAAGTTGAGCAAGAGATTTCCACTGTTTTGCGTAGTCCAGGTACCTGTGTCTATCATTCCCTGGGAATTGTCCTTATGATTGGTAATCATTTCAGCCCGGTGGTCTGGCGTCAAACTCAGGCTAATAACCTGGCCCTGTGTGGAAGGCAATTCAAGGGTGGCCTGGTAAAAAACTTCCGTACTAATCGTAAAAGCATTCCCTTGTTGTTCCGTATTGGCCGGAATTTCTGATGGATCGGCTGGTGGAGGGGCGTTTTTAGGAGTACCTGTTTGTCCATTGTTAAGACAAGCGGCGTGCAGCAAAGCAATGAGTGTGATAGATAAGATCGTTCGCATGATTTTTTAATTTAATCGTGATCAACACTGGGTGTAAATTTTAAAAGGTCAGGCCGCCCCACCCTTTGGTAGAGCGGCCCGGAGTTTACACACCTAAGATATACTTGCCCTTACGTTTAATACTTGTCGTGCGAATTCACATGATTGGCTGGTGTTTTATTATACTACAAAGGTGGGAGGTTTAGTACCCAAACAAATTGCACAATTCTAGATAAAAATTATATAGTTCACTGATTTGGACGTCCCCAGACAATTGGACAGTTTGACATTGGACTTGCGCTCTAAAAATTTGAAAATCAAGCACTTGCTAAATCGAGTCTAACTTCCAAAGTCAAAATGTCCAATAGTCTAAGCCTGGTTCTTATCAATAAAAAAGCGCGGGGTCGTTGGTTAGACGAGCCCCGCGCTGAAGAAATAACGGTAGGATTAAAGTTTGGTCTGGACCATCTTTTTGACGCCCATGTCGGTAGCGGTGGCTACTTTGTAAAGCAACGTTCCGGTTGTATTCATCAGCGATTGGTCTATTGCAAAGGCGTTGTAGCCCTTTGCAAAATCTCCCTTCTGCGTATATACCAGACGTCCTGTCTGGTCATAGACCGTCAGCGTGGCATTCGTCGCCTCCGGCAGATAAAAACCTATGGTCGTTTTGTCAACAAAGGGGTTTGGCACGTTTTGATAGAGCTCAAAGCTGGCCCCACTGATTGCGGTACCGCTTTCGTTGCGGAAGCGGAGTGCGATGTCCAGGCCCACTGCGTCAGTCGCGTCATTGCCCATCTTGCAGTATGCCTCTGACTTGGTAATCCGGCTGCTCAGGCTCAACATTTTGCTGAGCTGACCCGCTTGGGTGGCGCGGAATCTTATAGTGAATTCGGCCTCTTCAGCGGTATTGCCATCAGGCAAATTCCAGGACATGGTCATCGCAGCCTCTTGGGCGAACACTGCAAAGTTGCTCGCGCTCATACTTTCGCCGACTATTTCCAATACTTCAAGGCCTTCCGTATTGAGCGTCAATTGGTAACCCTGCACGATTTGATCGGCCCTCAGCCTTACGTCGAAGGTTTCTCCCGATTTTACCGAGCGATCGTCCAAGTCGAACAATAAGGTGCCCGCATTGCGGTCATCTGTTTGAACAAGGAGGCCATTGGCATGTGCCGAACCGTTCACGTCGCCAATCTTCACGCTTACGAAGTCTTCCGCTATATGACTGATTTGCATACTTTCCACGGTAATGCTCTCCGGGAACGGGGTAGAGAATGGGTTCTCTGCGATTGGGAAAACAAACGACCGATCTACAAAACGCCAAGCTGCATTGCCCGGCAACTTGTTGTAGATGCCCAAAATCAACTTGCGCAGTTCAACAATGTCGAATGTGGTGATGCTTTCTGATTTGTTGGCGTCTGCGGCAATCATTTTGTAGGGCGAATTCAGGGGTGTCCAACCCAAAATATGCTGCGAAATAAGCACCAGGTCGTAAGTGGTCACCCCGTTCAGGTGCCCCAGGTTACCTGCCGTAGGGGTCAGGGTGTAGTTGCCTGACAAAGGCATTGCATTTGAGAATTCGAAATAGCCATCCGTATCCGTACTGGAGAACTTAACTGGCAGCGGACCGGCATGGTTTGAAGCCTCCAATTGTACCTTTGCTTCTTCCAGGCCTTCCTGCAACTCCGTTTTCAGGGATCCTGCCACACTGATTACGTTGGCTGGGCAAGGGTCGTTCAATTGGCAGTTTTGCCAGTAGCCGTTCACGTTCTGAAGTGCGCTGTTTAATGGCTCACCAAAATTCTGCGGATAGAACCCTACGCCTGCGAGGTAGTCATTGGAAAGGTTGAGCAAACCTTGCACATTGGAATGTTCGTCATCCAACTTGCTCAAAACAAGGGGATCCACTGTGCAAGCTGGCAGAGAGGACAAACGTTGCACCCTCAGGTCGCGGTCGTTGAAATCCAGATTGTACCAGATGTTTAATTGGAGCGCAAACACGTTGGCCGCCACGATGTTTTTCAGCGTACCGTCACCATTCAGCAAGGACGAAGTAGGATTGCATTGGTTTGCGGTGCTGAATGCATGGTTACCCGCTGGACTGAATTGGGCCGTATGGCCCTTGCCCGGCAACATATTTTGCAAGCAAGTTGCGCTGCTGACCGAAATGGTTTTGCCCAATTTGCCTGCAGTAATGGCGCCGTGCTTGCCGAGCAATTGCTCAATGGCATCCGTAGTGCCCATCCCATGGATGGTACCTCCCGTATCGCCCCACATACTTTGCGGAGCAGAACAAAGTGGTTTGCAACCACCCGTGGCAACAAAAGTCACGAAAACTTTCTGTGCCCAGTTTACGCATAAATCTTTGAAATTCACACAGTAAGTAACCGAGTTAGCGCTCGTGGTATCCACGCTCTCCCCGACACAAATTACATTGTAACAGTTGTCCACAAAATAGGGCGCGAGGATATCCGTAAGGTCTCCAGGGCCAGGCAGATCGGCCACGCACAGTACAAATATCGTGTCTGGCCCTGTATAAGTGGGCGGAATCGAGTCCACCACCTGAAATGATTGGTAACAATAGGAAACATTGCCGCACTCGTCGGTGACGGCATAAGTGTACGCAGTGGTAAGCGGCCAATAAGGGCAACCCACACCGTAACTGAAGATGTCTTCTACCGTGACGGTTACTCCGCCACAATTATCCGTGGCTATTACGCTGGCCGGATCGGGGGCGGGAATGTCGAATTCACAAGTGAGCAGGACGTTGCCTGCCGGGCAAGAAACAATGACCGGAGGTAAAACGTCTACCAAGCCGAATGTTGCGGTCACAGAGGTTGTGTTGCCACACTCGTCGGTAGCGCGAAATTCATAGATGCGGGTATAAGTTGCTCCGCAGCCCTGTATGTCGCTTAGCAGAACCACCTCGGTGGAAACGGCCCCACAGTTGTCGCTTACTTCAAAATCAAGCAGCCATTCCGTCAAATCCCCGTCAACAATTTCTCCTTTCCAGCACTCTATTTCAAAGTTTTCTGGCAGGATCGTGAAGGTCGGTGGGGTCGTGTCAATGATCGTAAACCGGGCATCCCGAAACGACGAATTGCCACACTCGTCTGTTGCGATAAAGCGTATAAATCTGCGGAAAGTACCCGCACAGCCAGCGGTATCCAACTGGAATGGGCTGTTTTCATACGTCCAGGTAATGGTAGAACAATCAAAAACCGTCGCGCCGCCATGGGAGTCCAACCAATCCTGGTAGTCATCCATATTGGTAGTCAGGTCACACTCCAGCACGACATTCACTGGAAGATCAACAAACTCCGGTGCTGTAGTGTCCAAAACGGTCACTACCTGCGAAACGGTAGCAGAATTGCCACACACATCGGTAGCACGCCAAGTGCGAACCAAGGTGTACAGGATAGGACAAATGCCGTCTATTTGAGTTTCTCCCAGATATACGACCGTCACAATACCCGCACAATTATCCGTGGCGGTTGGTGGTACTGGAACCGCAGGGATGCCAGTACACTCGACCGTCACATTGGCCGGTGGGTTAAGAAACGTTGGGGCAATATTGTCAAATACGGTAATGACCTGAGCGCAGGTGGCCGAATTGCCACAAACATCCGTTGCACGGTAAGTGCGGGTAAGGGTAAATCGGTTGGCACAAACCTGATTGGTAATTACATCGCCCACAAACACCACGGTCACGGCGCCTCCGCATAGATCGGAAGCAATGACAGAGGCTGGTAAAGGTGCGGGGACATTGCTGGCACAAACGACCGATAAATTTGCTGGGCAAGTGATGCTTGGCGCAGTATTGTCGTTCACCGTAATGGTTTGAGCGCAAGTCACAGAGTTACCACAAACATCCGTAGCGCGGTAGGTGCGGGTAACGGTAAAGCGGTTGGGGCAAGTGCCCGGTGTAGTCACATCTCCCACATGGATAACCGTCACCGTTCCGCCACATAGATCGGAGGCAATGACCGATGCAGGTGCAGGGGCAGGTACGTTTGCAGCACAACTTACCACCACGTTTGTTGGGCAGGTAATACTCGGGGCAGTGATGTCATTCACCGTAATCGTTTGAGCGCAAGTAGTGGAATTGCCGCAAAGGTCCGTTGCGCGGTAGGTACGGGTCACGGTAAATCGGTTGGCACAAACCTGGTTGGTAATCACATCTCCAACGTGGATCACCGTTACGGTGCCACCGCATAGATCGGAAGCAGTGACTGTGGCGGGTAAAGGTGCGGGCACGCTGGCAGCGCAACTTACCACCACGTTTGCAGGGCAGGTAATGCTAGGAGCGGTGATGTCATTCACCGTAATTGTTTGAGCGCAGGTAGCGGAATTGCCGCAAAAATCTGTTCCTCTGTAGGTACGTGTAAGGGTATAACGGTTGGCACAAGTCTGCGCGGAAATAACATCTCCAACCAGCACAACGGTCACATTACCACCACAATTATCGGTTCCTGTAACTGAAGCTGGGGAAGCCGCGGGTATGTTGTTTGTACAGGAGACGGATGTGCCGGTCGGACAAGTTAGGGTGGGTGGCGTATCATCAATGGTAGTGTAAGTGACCTCACAAGTTGCTGAAAAACCGCCATCATCGGTTACTGTATACATACGCGTCAGAATATAAGGAGAAGTGAGGCAACCTGCGCCGGTGGATGTTTCTGTTATATCAACCTGCGTTGCTCCACAGGAGCTGACAATGGTTACATCATCTGCATCTCCGGCTGGAATATCGCCAATACACTCGAAGGTGCCGCCCGAAGGATCTGGGCAAGTAATTTCCAGGACGCACAGGCAACCGACAGGCAATTCAATCTGATTGGCACTGGTGGATATAGCCCCTGCGGTGGAAAGCCCTCTGCCTAAAAGTGTAGCCCCGAAGCCAAAATTGAGCGCTCCCTCGGCTATAACCGTACCCAGGAAGTTAACACCATTATGATTAAAGGCGCCATTTATTTGCCAATATACATTACACAAATTGGCTCCATTAATGAGCGTAATAGTAGATCCTGGGTTGGTGGACAATGCGCCATCAATCTGAAAAATAAATATCGCGCCCGGGTCACCTCCTCCATCTAATGTTAAGTTTGCATTCAAAACGGTAGCCGTACTGATGCAGTAAATGTTCGGTGCAAGTATCTGACCGTTCCCCAAAGGAGTCGTTAACACAGAACCGCAAGTTAAACCATCCAAATAACCATAGGCGGTGGCGACGTCCGCAGCCGCTTGTGCCGAGATAGGATCTGCGACATGTACGTTGCCCACATGAAACCCTGGAGGAGTGAAGGCTCCATTGTTGGTGCCGATATCGCCAACTATGGAGGTGCCGGGATCTCCATTAAATGCACCTACGGCAGTAAATAGTGCGAAAGTGGAAGCAGCCCCTAAGTCGGGTGCTTGCCCAAAACTTAGATGAGGGCCCAGTAAAAAGGAAAATAAAAGTAACCTTAGTAGAAAGAACTTTTGCATATTGATTAAAATTGAATCGTGAAGAATATGCAAAGATCATATACTAATACGCCCAATTCGTTACACAATTTTTTCTAAAATTTATACAATTCACACCTTTGTGATTTTGTTCAAGCAAAAATTAGAAATTTATATATTTATATTTCATGTATACCTAATCTGGCCTTCACCTCCAGTGCTTTAAACTGTGACGGCGTCATGCCTGTCATCTTCTTAAACTGTTTGGATAAATGAGCTACACTACTGTAGTGGAGTTTAAGGGCTATCTCCGAAAGATTGTGTTCGCCAAATATTATCATCTCTTTTACGCGCTCTACTCGCAAGGCTACTAAATATTGTTCTATCGTGTTTTTTTCTACTTCTGCAAAATGATTTGCCAGATATCCGTATTTTTTATCTAATTTATTACTCAAAAAAACGGAAAACTTTACGCCAGGTTTCCCCTCTGAATTATAAACATAATCAACTATAGAAGCCTTAATTTTATCAACCAGAACTCCGTTTTCTTTTTCAACAATCTCCAGTTCCACTTGGTTTAATTTTAATTTAAGCAGATTCTTTTCGTCATTTGTAATTTTTCTATTAAGCTTCACTTCACCTAATTCAATTTTTGAATCCTTTATACCAATATCTTCCAATGCAAGCCGGACCACATATTTGCAACTTTCACTCACCATATTTTTAATGTAGATCGTCATATAATTGTTTTATACATTCTTAGAGTCTACAAAGATCAAGGCATATTTGGCTAAAATAATTACACAATTGCTTATAAAAGTTACACAATTCACACTATTTTTAGAAGGGGCAAAGCTTCAAAGAAAAAGAGCCGCCTTACCCATGGCAGAGCGGCCCGTCTTTTGCCTTCAGAAAACTTTGATACAAATTATTTGATATTGCCTACATGACCAATGCTTTCAAGTGCCTCTCTGGCGATGTTTTTTTAACAAATTGACCCATAAACCGATTCACCTGATCGTTAAATTCGGATGGGTTTTCCAGATTAGCCACATGACCCGCATCTTCTATTATTTTCAGCAAGGAACCTTGTATCTTCTCCTGCATCATTTTAGCAGCAATTGGTGGCGTAATTTTATCCTCTTTGCCTACCAGGATCAATACAGGAACTTCAATATCTTGCAACTTGCTGCAAGTTCCTTTTCGTTCGGATAATGCAAACAATGTATAGGAAAGGGATTGTTTGGAGGTTTGCAAAATCATATTCCTTATGTCGGATATTTCTTTCTTTTTTGTCGTGAACGACTGCGGTGCGAATAAGTTTTTTAAACTCTCTTCAGCATATTTTTCTACTCCATTGGTATTTATAATTTCAATGGCTTTCATACGCTTTTCTCTCGTATCAGGCGTGTCGCTCAGACATTGGGTATCACTCAAAACCAACCCCGCAAAATGTTCTGGAAATTTCCCGATTGCATTCAGTGCAATATATCCACCCATGGACAACCCACACAATATTGGTTTTTCAATATCAAGGGCGTCCATAAAAAAGAGCAGGTCGTTCGAAAAAAGATCTATGGAGTAATTTTCGTTCCCAGCATCAGAGTCCCCGTGCCCTCGAATATCATAGGCAATGACCCTGTAGTTCTGCTTCAAGGCCTCCATCTGTGGTTCCCACATTGACTTATTAAAAGGGAATCCGTGGATAAAAATAATCGTTGGGGCATCTATTGGCCCTTCGTCATGGTAACTTACCGTAAGATTATTCACGACAAGTTTTAAGTTTTTTCCTGTATTGCGCATTGAAATTGTCACTTTATCAAAATGCCGTTTAGCGAGCACTCCGCTAAACGGCATCTGTAATATGTTCAAAGGATTATAATCGGTAATGGGTGGCTTCTCTGGCTTTAAAGCCCAGAGATGATCTCGTGCAGTTCTTCTTTTGATTTGCCTAGTTTGACCTGAAGTCTTCCAAGCATTTCCTCTTTTTTGCCTTCAGCGAACATGAGATCATTGTCCGTGAGTTCAGCAAACTTCTGCTTGAGTTTTCCTTTCTGTTCGTTCCAATTGCCTTTTAATTCAGTCGTGTTCATTTTGTGTTAATTTAAATTGTGAATCAAATCTTGTAGTACAAAGGTGGGCGGTCTGCCATCAATATCTGTTACAGAATTGAAGGCAAGTATTGCAAAATTCACACATTATGCCATTACCGATACTGGACATTTTGACATTGGACTTTGGACTTGCACTCTAAAAACTTGAAAATCATGCATTTGCTGAAAGTGTCTAGCGTCCAATGTCAAAATGTCCAATGTCCAATGTCAGAATGTCCAAAGTCCAATGTCAAATTGTCCAGAGTCCAATGTCCAAATGTCCAATGTCCAAATGTCCAAAGTCCAATTGTCCAAAGTCCAATTGTCCAAAGTCCAATTGTCCAAAGTCCAATTGTCCAAAGTCCAATTGTCCAGCAGTCTGCAGAAAACCTATTTTTGGGGAATTATATCTATGAGCACGGTGCGGTTATAAAAACGCTCCTCCGGAAAAGTGTTGTCAAACGGAGACAGGGTTTCATCCTCGCCAAATCCATAAACGTCCACCATCACATCCTTTCTTCCCGCTTTTGCCAGGCTTTTTTCAATGATGCCCTTGACATCGTTCGCCCTGGCAAGCGAAAGCGTTTGATTGTAAGCCGCGTCTCCGATTATATCGGTATAGCCGTGAATAATGACCATAGCTCCTTTCGGAATTTTTGGTGTTACCACCTCCGCGAGGTATTTTTCGTAGATATTGATGGCTTTCGATTCATCAAATTCGTAAATCACGCTGTAACGCATCCCTTGCTCATTTTCGCCAGGCGTCCAAAGCACCATGGGAACCATGGTTTCTTTCCGAACGGTCTTCCCGCTTTTGGTTTGCCCAATCATCGTCATCTTGTAATCGCCTTTGGGTCGTGTACCCAAAATAGATTTGCCCGGGAGCCTCACCTTGTCCTGCGTATAAGGGCCAAAATTCTGCACTCTTCCATTTTCATCTACGGTCTCCAGTACCCAGGAAGAGAAGGCGGCATTCGCACCCTTCGCATTGACCGTAATATAACTATCCAAGGGGGCCTCCTGTGTCGCATTGATTTCTACGGGCTTCAAGGAGGCTTGCGGCCCACTCTGGAATTCCATCAAAAGTGCGGGTGAACCGCTTTCTATAGATACCCGGCGGTCGCCCTCTCGAAGCAGCTCGAGATCGATGGTACTGCCTGGTTGTTCGGACGGGATTTTTGGCTTGTCGCGGCCCTCCACGCTGATTCTGGAACCTTCGATTCCAAATATTCCAACGAGGTATCGCTTAATAGATTCTGCCATGGCTTGACCGTCTTGAGGCCCTTTCCCTGAAGAACCAACCAATTTAATGCTCGAAGATGGGTTTTTACCCATGCGGTCGCCCAGGATGTTCAGCACATTGTAATAAACCACCATGCTTCGGCGTGAACGACCCGAGAGGTTTTTGGGCGCAAATACTTCCAGTTGATCTTCTTTAAAGTCTGCCACCTGATCTTTCCTAAGCGTTACATAACGCCCCGGAATCTCCGTGGAGCCCAAATCGAAAAACACATAATTGCGAAGCGGGAAGGTTTCCCTGACCCTGCGGTCAGTCGCGATGTTTCGGGGCGAGATGACAGAAAATTGCACCGCTGGATCAGGTTCTGTTCTCGGCATCGTCACTGCTGCGGGGGTGGTTATTCTGATGCCACGGCCAAATTTCAAGGCCGCACCCACCCTCAAAGTGCTTATGTTCCAAGTTTCTATGGAACGGGGCGACTGACCAATGTATGGATGGAACGAGATAAAGGGCGATAACAGCGTTTGGATTTGATGGTCCCGGGAAGTCAGTGGAATATCATATCCTGCTCCAATTTGTAGCGACAAGAGCGTGCTGTTTACATTGCTCAGTTCACCGTTCACCTCAGGTGAAGCCAGTTGCTCCGGGAAATTGGGATTGCGCCCCAATTGGTAGGTATAATCTTTTTCCAGATTGAAGGCAATTCTGGGCCCGCCGAACAAATAAAAACCAGTTTTGAAGGGCGCCAGACGCAGGCTTGGCTCTATGGTGATGTAGCTGAGATTGGTTGACAAATCTGCCGGACAATCACAAGGGGTCGTTACCTGATTAAAAGTACTGTGACGACTGTCATAGGCAACTTGTAGCCCAAAACCCCAGATGGACTCAGGGTTGTGGTACTCCATCAAGGGGGCTAGATAAAGCCCTGCACCTTGGCCCTCGTGAAATGCAACGGGCACCCGGAAGTTATTGTCCAATTGTTGCGTGGAGCCCTCATAGAAATTAAAGTTTGCACCAGCGGCAGCACCAAACCACCAGGATGGTCTGGTGTATTCATAGGTTTGTGCCAGCAAATTTGATTGTAAGATCACCATGGTAAAAGCGCATATCATCACACTTTTGATCGTCATGGTATAGTTTGTTATGCTTTTCATACTTTATTAATTTAAGGTTTTTGGATAATATTGGTATTGGTTAACACAACAGAGCCATTGATTGCAAGCATACGGCCTTCTGCTACTGCGCCCGAGTTCATCGTAATGGAAGTTAAGGCCAATATGTTACCTTTAAATGAGGTGAAATCGCCAATGGTAGCCGAACTGCCTGTTTGCCAAATGATATTTTCGGCTTTTGCGCCGCCAATCAGTTTTACATCACCCCCTGCACCACCGATGGTGGTCAAGTTGGAGGAAATCTGAAAAATCCAATAGGCATTGGCATCCCCTTTAGCATCCAGTGTTAAATCACCAGATTGAATTAATAGGGAGGACAATGATTTATAAATACCCGGTGCAAGCGTCTTTCCCCCCTGATCGCCTGTCAGGATAGTGGGCGCTGGAAAAGTGATTCCTTCTGCAAAAAGGTAGGCATTGGTTAAATCCAGCTTGGCTTGTGTCAACATAGCAACTGTCCCGGTCGGGGAAATATCATCAGAGGCATAAATTGCTCCATTGATGACGACCGCAGGTGGGAAGCCAATAATTGAACTACGAACCCCTGGGCTGATCCCGATATCCATATCGTGGATCTCACTTTGACCTGCATTGTTTACAATACCGACCCCTGCCATGACGCCAAAACGATCCACCGATTGAAGGTTTACATAGAAAGCGCCCGTACTAAAGGTCCACACATGGTCAGCCTGCAAAGCATTGCCCAACAAATCTTTAGCCGAAGTAGTTATTCTGGCCGTGTAGGTAGTGTTGAGTGAAAGCGCGGTGGATGGTGTGAAAAAGACCGTATTACCGTTGTATGTAATGACCCCAGCGATTGAACTGCCGCCTTTAACGGTAAAAGATGCCTGCGTAATCGTTTCAGGATTCATCCTTTCATTAAAAGTGGCCGAAATGATCTGATTGAGCGGCACATTGGTAGTGCCATCCAGAGGGTTGGTGGATACTACCACTGGACATACGCCCACGACCTCCTGATATGTATCTTCTTTAATACACCCTGCCATAAATACGACAGATACTATCGCAAGGGCTGCTAATAGTTTATGATTTTTCAATTTTATTTAATTTAAATGTGAAAGAATATTCACAATGCAAAGGTGTGGGCAGAATGGAGTTGCTGATTTACACAATTCTATATATGGGTTGCATGATTCACACCTTTAAAGCACGAAATAAAAAAAGTCACCCCGAAAAATCGAGATGACTCCTATTTATTGTAAAAACCCCAATGGGATTTATATCCTACAGTTTATACATAACATTGTTATGTCCACATGAGGGGCGCAACCATACTACTAGACATTTTTATTTCTCGCAGATGTTACACAGATATGAAACACAGATTTTACGCAGAATTTGTCTGTGTGACATCTGCGTTTCATATCTGTGTAACATCTGCGAGAAAAATATCCCGTAGTCTGGGGCGTAGCCCCGATACCATTTACAACAAAATAATCAAAAGCACTGCAATAAGGATAATAGCTCCGGTAGAGAGATATACCCCGCTATTGCTTGCTTTAAGCTGTTGTTTTATAGTGCGTGTCTCTTCACGCAATGCTTTTTTCTCGACAGAAGTCAGGGCAGATTTGTCGGTTGCCTTGATTTCGTTTAATCGCGCAACAAGCACTTCGCCTTTGGTTGGTTCAAGCGCCGCAGTTATGGACACGTAAAGTGGAACAGGGTTGGTGGTAGCGCTGATTTGGGCTGGTGCAAAAGAAAACAGCAAAAAAGTTGCTGTTATGCAGAGGATGGACTTGTTCATTGTAATGATGTTTAGTTGATAACAAATTTTTACTCAGCAAAGGTCTGCCCCTTCGACTAAACAGCGTTACACAATTCCAATGAAACATTGCATAATTCACACAATCACAACTTCTCCACATACCAACTTAAACCTTTCTCCATTTTTTTAATACTTAAAATAGAGGTGATAATTTTTTTAATGCGCAAAAAAGCCGTCTCACTTTTTATCACATAATCAATGGCGCTGTGCTGCACAGAATTAATGGCCACATCAATATCGTCCTGAGAGGACAACATAACCACCTGAATATCCCGATCATAAGCTTTGATTCTATTCAAAGTTTCTATTCCGTTCATTGCGTTTTTGTCCATCCCGTCCAGATTGTAATCTAAGATAATTATATCCGGGTTGTTTGAAATGCTGGCCATACAAAGTTCGCCGGATGAATAACATTCAACTACAAATTCAGGGTGTTGAAGCAGTTCTATTTCCATTAGTTTTGAAAATATAACATCGTCATCTACCAAGAATAGTTTTAATTTACTTTCGGCTATCATCTAATAATATTTTTTTGAATTTGGTGATCTCCTCTTTCAATTCTGCACACGCCTGTGAACAAACGTTTTCAATCTGTAAAACCATGTCGCTTATCTCATCGGCTTGTTGTTGAGCACGGGCATATTCTTGCACTTTTTTAGCCATGTTTTCATAATCTGTATTGATCCCAACTATTGAAAAAGAGGGCAACATTTTGTGTACAGATGCATGCAACGTACCCCAATCATTGTCCTGCAAACTTTGTTTCATCGCGCTGACGAGTGGTGGAGTTTGTTCCAGGTAAAGGGAGATCATTTCGATCATCAAAGCCGGGTTGGATTTTGTTCGGCGGTTCAAATAATCCAGGTCAATACATTTATGCTTTATTGCAAGGTTTGATTCATACTCCGTAATGTTTTTTGCCGGCCCGGGTTTATTTACTAAAGATACAATCTTGCTGTACAACAACCGCTCATCTACAGGCTTTGCGATGTAATCGTTCATTCCCACAGCTTTGCATTTTGCCAGGTCTACCGTGGTTACATCGGCCGTCAAGGCAATAATGGGGATTTTTGAGTTCATAACATTTCGGATGTATTCGGTGGCTTCAAACCCGTTCATTTCGGGCATTTGCAAGTCCATCAAAATAATGTCGTAATGCTTTGCCTGAAGTTTTTCGACAGCAATCTTTCCGTTGGCAGCAATATCACGTTCAAATCCAAAATCATCCAGGAGCGTTTTCATCAATAATTGGTTGAGCGCGATGTCTTCTACGACCAATACACTTATATTCTTGATTTCTGCATCCTGTTCCACGATGTCTGCCTCAAATTCTGCCTTCTCTTTTGTTTTTTTAAAAGGCAGTGAAAAACTAAAGGAAGAACCCTCGTCAATTTTACTTTTTACATGGATGGTTCCGCCTTGGGGTTCTACCAATTGTTTCACGATTGCAAGCCCCAGCCCGGTACCCCCAAAAAGTCGTGAGGTGTCGCTGGTTGCTTGTTGAAAATTATCAAAAATATTTTGTATTTTAGTGGCGGTTATTCCAATTCCAGTATCCGAAATTGCAAATTCAATACGTGCGGTTTCTTCATCTTCCTCCAGCAATCGAACACTCACTGTAATACGACCTCTTGAGGTGAATTTTACCGCGTTGCTCACCAGATTTAATATAATTTGATGCAGACGAACGGGATCGCCCACCAATACTTCGGGAATTCGTGGATCATATTCTTTCACCAACACTAAGTTCTTTTCCTCGATTTTTGGCTCGAATAAATGTAGCATGGCTGAAATGGATACGGCCAGCTTGAAAGGGGTTTCCTCAAAAGTCATTTTTCCCGCGTCTACTTTCGCCAGATCGAGTATGTCGTTGATGAGCACGATCAATGCATCGCCACTTATTTTTATGGCGGTCAGATATTCTTTTTGTTTTGCGGTCAAATCTGTTTTCAGCACCACTTTTGTGAAGCCTATGATCGCATTCATCGGGGTGCGAATTTCATGGCTCATATTCGACAAAAACTGCTGTTTTGCTTTTACTGCATCTTTGGCTAATATGGTAGCACTTTCAGCTTTGGCCTTTGCTTCTTCCGCAATTGATGTAGCCAATTCAGCAAATACTTTGGCTTCTATCAACTCTTTTTCAATTCTTTTTTGTTCTGTAATATCTCTTGCCACCACCACAGCCCCCAATACATTCCCTTGATCATCTTTATACACTGATCCATTGAACAATACGTCGGTGAGTTTATGATCGAGTATGGTCAATGGATAATCAACCACAAAACCCTTGGCAAAAACCTGTTGATACCCTTCTCGAGCCTTCGCGGGTTTGGTAAAATAATCAAAAAAATCGGTTCCAATTAATTTGGCTCGGGGTACGCCCATAACCCTGACCGTTGCCTCATTCATATCGGTGATCTTTCCAGTTGGGCTAATGGTAAATAAGGGATCCCGGCTTGCTTCAATAAGACTGAGCGAATATTGAGACGCTAACTTCAGTGAATAACTGAGTGCTTCGAGTTCTCTATTGGCAGTTTCACGTTTTTCTTTCTCCCTATTTTGGAAATCAAGTTCTATTCCAGCAATGACCAACTCTTCAGCCCGTTTCCCTTTCTCTTCGTCCTGAAAGGCAAGTTCTATGTTTGCGATGCCCAGCTCTTCGGCCCGTTTCCCTTTTTCTTCATCTTGATAGGCAAGTTCAATGTTTGCGATGCTTAGCTCTGCGGCCCGTTTTCTCTTTTCTTCCTTCTGAAAAGCAAGTTCCTCCTGAGCACTGAGCAATGCTGCGATCAGTTTTTCATTCTCCTCGATTTGAAAAGCAAGATTTTTGTTCGCAATGCTCAATTCTTCTGCGCGCTTTCCTTTCTCTTCGTTTTGAAAGGCCAGCTCAATATTGGCAACGCTCAATTCTTCTGCACGCTTTTCTTTTTCTTCGTTTTGAAAGGCTAGTTCAATGTTCGCAAGGCTCAATTCTTCTGCCCGCTTTCCTTTTTCTTCGTTTTGAAAGGCCAGCCCTACCTGAGCATTGAATAGAGCAGCAGTCAGCTTTCCATTCTCCACTATTTGAAAGGCAAGCCCTTCACGCGCAGTGACTAACTGATACTCAGCCGATTTTTTTAGCCTAGCCATGACCTTTTTTTTTGCCCGTTTCATTTTTAGCGAGATTACATCCGATCCATATACCAATTCAATTCCTTTTCCATTTTTTTGTACTTGAAAATAGTCGAGATGATTTGTCGCAAGCGCACAAAAGCAGTTTCGCTTTTAACCACATAATCATAGGCCCGGTGGTGCATGCAGTTGATAGCCACTTCAATTTTATCTTGGCTGGACAGCATCACCACAGGAATATCGGGGTTGAACGCCTTTATTTTGTCCAGGGCCTCCATTCCATTCATGGCGTTTTTATCAATGCCGTCCAGATGATAATCTAAAATGATCACATCGGGGCTGCTGGAGAGTTGCTCCAGGCACTTTTCACCCGTGGGAAAAGTTTCGATGATAAAATCTGCATGTTCCAGAAATTCAATTTCCAACAATTTGAGGTACACGGCGTCGTCGTCTACCAGAAAAATTTTTATTTTATTTTCGCGCTTCATGAGTTGGTGCTTTTAAACCGATTATATTCTGCTTCCAATTCTTGACAGGCCTGTGTGCATACATTTTCAAGTTGCTGCACCATTCCAGCTATGTCCTCTGATTGTTGTTGGGTACGCGCATACTCTAATACTTTTTTTGCCATGGTTTCAAAATCTGCGTTCATGCCCATGATTGCAAAAGAAGGGATCATTTTGTGTACTGCTGCGTGCAAGGAGTCCCAATCTTGATCCTGCAAGCTTTGTTTCATCGCAATGATTAAAGGTGGAGTTTGTTCCAGATACGCGGAGATCATCTCCATGATCATATCAGAGTTGTTTTTAGTACGCTGAATCAAATATTCCAAGTCCGTATACTTCATTCTTATTGTACGATCAGTTTCATTACCGTTGCGCACGGAACTTAAAAGCGGTTTCATAACAATCCCGATTATTTTGCTATACAACAACCTTTCGTCAATAGGCTTTGTAATATAATCATCCATGCCAGCCTCTTTGCATTTTGCCAAATCAACCGTCGTTACATCGGCAGTCAACGCAATGATGGGGATTTTGGAATGTAGTGTGTTCCGAATGTATTCCGTGGCTTCAAACCCATTCATTTCAGGCATTTGCAAATCCATCAATATAACATCGTAAGTTTTGGAACGCAATTTTTCGATGGCGATCTTGCCATTAGCGGCAATATCACGCTCAAAACCAAAATCATCCAAGACTGTTTTCATCAACAATTGATTGAGGGCCATATCCTCCACTACCAACACTTTTATATTCTTGACATCCATGTTAAATTCAGTCAGTGCCGTTTCCAATTCGGCCTCAGCCGTCGTTTTTTGAAAATTTAATACAAAACTAAAAGTAGAGCCCTCCCCCATTTTGCTTTTAACCTGAATACTGCCACCCTGCTGCTCTATCAATTGTTTTGATATAGCAAGCCCCAGCCCGGTTCCTCCAAACAAGCGTGAAGTACCACTGGATGCCTGCTGAAAGTTTTCAAAAACCGTTTCTATTTTGTCTTCCGGTATCCCGACTCCCGTATCCTTGATCGAAAATTCAATGCTCGCATGCTCGTCATTTTCTTGCATTAAACGAACACTTACTGTAATCTCCCCCTTAACCGTAAATTTTACGGCATTGCTTACCAGGTTTAAGATAATCTGATGGAGGCGTACGGGGTCTCCAAGTAAAACTTTCGGAATTTTGTGATCATACTCTTTGACTAGCACCAGATTCTTTTCTTGGATTTTTATCTCAAAAAGATGGAGCATAGCTTTGAGGGATACTGCTAGCTTGAAAGGTATTGCTTCAAAGGACATCTTGCCAGCATCTACCTTCGCAAGATCAAGTATATCATTGATCAACACAATCAGTGCATCGCCACTTGTTTTTATTGCCGCCAAATACTCTTTTTGCTTTGCGGACAGCTCTGTTTTCAACACGACTTTTGTAAACCCGATAATTGCGTTCATGGGGGTACGAATTTCATGGCTCATGTTAGACAAAAACTGCTGTTTGGCTCTTACGGCATCTTCTGCGATAAGCGTGGCGGTTTCAGCCTTGTTTTTTGATTCATGAGCAATCAAGGTTGCCAACTCTGCAAATACCCTTGCCTCCGTCAGTTGTTTTTCAATAATTTTTTGCCCAGTAATATCTGTTAAAGTATTGATCGCGCCTACTACTTGTCCATTTTCATCAAAAATAAGTTGCGGATGAGGCAACAAATGGCGCCTACTCCCATCAGGCCGCTCTGTGATCGTCTCAACCCCCCGCACAACAATTCCCTTTTGCAAGCTTCGGGCCAGGGGACAGCGATCCAGGGGTAAGGGCGTTCCGTCCACGTTAAAAAGTTTCAATGAGCCGCACCAACGATCCTTTCCAATCGAGGGCTCTCGACCCCAAAGTTCACTGGCTGCCTTATTGAACAATTGTATATATCCGTCTTTATCGCAGGTACAAACAGCCACTGGCAAGCTTTGAATCAGATCTCCGTACCATTCATCTTTAGGTTCAAGATCTTTTTTTGATTCGACATGCTCCGTTACGTCGTAAGCAAAAACGATTACCCCGCTTATGTTGCCATTTTCCTCTCGATAGGGCTGATAAATAAAATTGAAATATAGGGTTTCTATTTCGCCATTTTCACGCGTAAAATAGGCTACTTCTTCACTGCGATTATGGATAATGCCCGTATTATAAACTTCCAAAAGCCATTGCATGAATGGCTGGCCTTTCATCTCCGGGAGAATTTCCAGAAACGGTTTGCCAAGAGCTTCTTTTCCAACCCCCCAGATTTTAAACAAGGCATCGTTGGCCACCTCCAATATCATATGCTCCCCTTTTAATATAAAAATAGGGTTGCCGGCCTGTTCTACCAGATTTTGAAAACGATGTTCGTTTTCTTTACTTTGCCCATCCATAAAGGCTATAATTTTCACACAGAAGCGTCATTTGTATTTCGTACTAAGCCAATACCGGCGACAAAGAATATAATGCCAAGTATACCGTAAATAGCCAGCGATTTCATATCGCGTACACCTCCTGAGGTATTGGCAAATATCACTGCGGTAAAGATAAGCCCTCCTATCCCAAGGAGCGTGAGTATTGTTCCGAAGATTTTTTTAACATCCATAATTCTTTCAATGTTTCAGGTTTTAAATTTCTTCAATAGGTTGTCGCCTTTTATCTTTCAATTGCTTGAAATGGGAAGGGGTAAGCCCGGTAACTTTTTTAAACTGGTTGGACAAATGCGCAACACTGCTGTAATTCATTTTCCAGGCAATTTCTGTCATATTCAGTTCACCATAAATAATCAATTCCTTTATTCTTTCAATTTTATGGCCGATTATGAATTGCTCAACGGTTGTCCCTTGAACTTCAGAAAATAGATTTGCCAGATAGGTGTAATCGTGACTCAGTTTTTCACTTAAATAATCAGAAAACTTTTTGGTAGGCAGATCTTCAGTATGGTGAACCATTTCAATAATCGCAGTCTTTATTTTTTCAATCAAAATGCCTTTCTTGTCCTCCATTAGCTCAAGACCGGCGTTCGATAATTCCGTTTTTAATTGCCTGCGCTGAGGCTCAGAAATTTGTTCTAAGATCTCTACCTCCCCTAATTCTACTATAATAAAGTGCAGACCGAGTTTCTTCAACTCTTCCTTCACTACCGCCTTGCAGCGATTGCTCACCATGTATTTGATGTGTAATTTCAAAAATTACGTATTTTTTTTGTAAGATTGTTACTCTGTTGCTTAATACGACAAAGGTGCTCATTGCTAAACTCGTGTAAGTTACACAATTTTTTTAATAATTTACACAATTCACACATGTCTGCCTTGGAACGATTATCACTGCTTTGGGTCTACTTTGGTTTTCCTTTAAGACAGATTTCAATTCATAAGCCATTCGGCGGATGCGGCACTAGCAAAAGCCTCAAGGTTCTAAGAGCATGTTGGGGATTTTAGAAGGGGGGGCAATTAAATTTCAGCGACGTTTTCTTTATTGTGGATCTCGGGATTTCCAGCGTTCCGCTTGCGACGGATTGCACTAAAAAGAAAGTTTCCTGCGGATTTGATAGCGCCAGGATTTTTTGCTACTATATTATTGATGCCGAGCAGCAGTGCCGTCCCAACCAACTTTTTCAATGGATTGTTAGAGAAACGCTCAAAAAGCATTTTGGAAAAAAAACCAGTCGCAAGGCCCACGGAGGAACTTACAAGGTCCCCTTTGGTTTCTTCCAGACCTGTTACTTGCTTGAAAGCACTTTTAATTAGGTTTATTGGCTTTACAGACTCCGTTGTAAGATGAAACTGGGCTTTAAGCATTTGAGCTTCTTCTTCCTGCCTTGATTGCAGAAGAAGAATGGCTGCTTTGAGGTCATTTACTGAATTTATAGTTTGCATATCAGGATTTAATTTAGAACTTCAGAAATGATCACGTCGTTGATAGGTTTTTTGATCCATTCATGAAGGAACAGATGAAAAATAATGCCAACTAACAGATAAAATGTAGAAACTATAAAAAAACCGTAATATATTTTACCAAGCAAATCACCCAAATATAACGCCAAACCGACACTAAAAACCAGTATTGAAAGCGATACCATTAAGACAACACTTAACTTTGAAGCCATTAAAGTCAGTATTTTAATACTTGACTCTAATACCTTGAGTTTTGAAAGCTCAAGGGTGGTTATTCCATAAGCTTCGATCCGGTCAAATAATTTTTCGATAGATTGTATTGGTGATTCCATGACGAATTGTGTTTGTATTTAAAACAAAATGCAACAGCTGCCAGACGGCTGTCTGCTGCTCATTGCATTTTGTCCATTGCCAATAAATTTCAGACCGTTGAAATACTTACCTGACGATATGTTGTGCTTCAGTAAGTGTTTTGTCCATGCGTGCTTTTCCGTTTTCGGCAAGTTGGGCTGATTCTTTGCGGACTGATTCGAACTTCTTCGTGATGGTATCAGCGAATTGGTTGAATTTCTCTTCTAGTTCCCCAACATAATCGTTCCCTTTTTCGGAGATCTTTTTACGGGTGGAGGAACCCTTGTCTGGAGCCAATAACACCCCTAGAGTAGCGCCCACGGCAACGCCTGCCAACAGACCTAATAATGCTTTTCCTGCGTTCATGATTTAAAATTTAAATGTGATTAATTGAATTGATCCTTGATTAGATACGGATGCTTGACAGTGAGTCCATAAGCCCGAAAGCTCGCAACAACCAAAGCACCACAACGATCACAACTACTATGTTGAGGATGTTTTTGATCTTGCGATCCATTGGAATGTAGCTGTTTACGAGCCAAAGTAGGACACCAACAACAATCAGTACTAGAAGAACATTAAAAAGTGGCATAACAGTTTATTTTGAATGATATGAACAAAGGTAAGTCTGCTTGCTTATTGCAGAATTACACAATTCCCAGAATAATTTACATTATTCCCACATTTTAATGTTCAAATCTCTTGGGTTTAAAAAACCGGCGAGGCTTAAAGCGAAAGTTTGAAATGCACCTCTATGAGATCATTTTTTTGAAAAATGGTCTCTCACAAAAGCTTGTTCCTGGTTCTCGGTCATTTTATCCGTTTGTTTGACCTCAATTTTGATGTCTGCAAAATGCTGATCCTCCGACAACAAGTTATACAATTCTACTTTAGCATTGGTTGGGCCGAAAAGCAACACCTCATCATACTCTTTGATTACTTCCCCCAATTTTTTATAATATTCTCCCTGTTGCTGTTGTTCCTTATTGTGCATCAGGTTTTCCCCTTTTCTCATACTCTCCGCCTTTTCTTGATGGGTGGATTTTGACTCAAGGGTATTCGTTTCTGTAGCATCGGATGAAAATTCCACCAAATGAGCACTGGAATTATCCATCCAAATGCCTAAGCGCTTTATTGATTGCATTTTATTGTCGTTAAAAGTTGATTGTTGTGTACCTCAAACCACATGAGCCACTCCAAAAAATCGGAATGACTCATGTGTGGTAAATTAAAGCGTGTTTCGGTTCTGGGCTGAGATTAACTTCTACAGACTGTGGGACCTATTGACATTGGACGTTAGACGCGATCCTGCGAGCGCCTGATGGTAAATTTTTAGAGTGCAAGTCCAATGTCCAGTGTCAAAATGTCCAATAGCCTACTGTGGTGTTCGGCATTAAAATTTATACCCAATAGAAGCCTGACCTACTGCGTTTTTGCCGCTTCCTAAAAGTGGCCTGGAATTATCCTTTGTCACGTCTACAAATCCTTGGTTGTATCTGATCCCGAACAAAAAGTTGTTGAAATTAAAGCTCAAGCCAGCGGTTAGGCCCGCATCGAACTTCTTAAAAGCATCCACAACGACTCTGTTTTCATCAAATACCGTATAATCAGGTGTAGAAGTCAGTAATGATACAAAAGGTCCGACTTGAATGTCAATGGAGGATAAATGAAAAGCCGCAGGTAAAAAGAAGTCAACATACTTCATGTTCAAAACCCGACGCTCATTCAAATACTCAAAAGCAGCGCCTTTGACTGAATAGCTCAATTCGGGCTGTATGGACATAAAATCAGACACCACGGGCACATCTGCAAAAACACCCAAGTGGTATCCAAAGCGTTCACTTTTATTGGGCAAATTATCCAGAGAAATGTTGCTGGCGTTCAATCCGCCCCGTATTCCAAAGCTGCTTTGAGCTTGAGATACCGCATGCATCCCTACCATAAGCGCTAGAACCACTAAAACAACTAAGTTTGATTGCTTCGTTTTCATAAAATTGACAAATTTAAACTGTGATGAAAGTGATTTTGGTGATTTGATTGATGCAATTATCTGATTTCAAGATAATTGTAAAATTCAGGCATCCAAAACCACTCTTATTGCTTCGCATCTTGTTTCATCTTTTCATTTGCATAGATAGCGATTTCAACCCGACGATTCTGCGAACGGCTGTCGTCGGTATCATTGGAGGCAATGGGTTGACTTTCCCCCTTTCCCTGGGTTGCAAGACGGCTATTACTCACGCCTAGAGCGGCAAGGTGATTGGAGACCGCAGCGGCTCTTTTTTTAGATAGGGTTTGATTGAACGAATTGGATCCTACGTTGTCTGTATGACCTACAATAAGCAATTCAGTATCAGGATATTCTTTCAAGGTCGCTGCAAATTTTGCAAGATCATCCTTATTGTCTTCATGCAAGGTTGCTTTACCGAAGTCAAACAGCAGTTGGCTGTCAAAGGTCAATCTAATACCTTCACCGACCCGTTCTACGGTTGCTGTGCCCTCTAAATCATCCTGCATTTTTCTGGCTTGCTTGTCCATTCTATTCCCAATGACCGCCCCGACGGTGCCGCCTACTGCTGCCCCTAGGATAGCGCCGAGTGCTGTGTTCTTACTTCTGTTGCCAATTATTCCGCCAACGACCGCACCAGATGAGGCACCTACTACGGCACCTTTTTCTGTTTTATTCATGCCTGATTTGCCGTCCGTTTGACTTTTCTGAGAACTTTTACATCCGGTCAACAGCGCGCCAAACACTATCAAAAAATAAAATATTTTGTTCATAGCTCAATTTTGCTTGTGAATAAATTTTCACGATACAAAGGTGAACGCTTTGACCGCAGATAGCTGTTACACAATTTCAGCAAAGAGTTACATTATTCACACTTCATGGACTAATCTGGGTACTTAGGTGTAAATTATGTAACTTTTTTTAAAAATATTGTAAGGTCTGAGAGCATATGTACCTGCACCTTTATGGTGTTAAAAAAAATTAGACAGTTAAACCGTTAAACATTCACAATCATGGGAAATTTACTCTATATCATTGCCGTAATCTTAATTATAGGTTGGGCTATTGGATTCGTAGGCTTTAATGCTGGCGGTCTCATTCACATTCTGCTGGTGATTGCGATCATCGCTGTTCTTTTCAGGGTTATCAGTGGGAGGAATGCCGTGTGAACCAGCAGATAATCAAATTTCTTGAATTTTAAAACAATAAGCTATGAAAATCAAATCGGATTCTAGTTGTGTAATAGATGGTCTGAAAAAAAACGATCAGGAGCTTGGGTACAGCATGAATGCCAATTGGGATGAGGCTGTACTGAGCATCATTCAAAAAGTGAGGCTTCAGGAATTGGCCACGCATTAAAAAGCAAGGCTTGGTTCTCTCACCGATACCCTACAGCGATCACGCCGCTCCCCATTATTTTTTGGTCTTGATTTTGAGTGGAGTCAAACATCCAACAGGAAAAATCTACGTTCATTTTCCAGGTCTTCTCGCCGCGCTCGTTGGTTTCCCACGGTTCCGATTTCAGGATGATAAAATGTGAAAAAGTATCCAATTGAATAGAGCGATCAGAACGAAGAACGTTCCCGTTCGGCTTAACCCACTGAATGGCGACGGTGTTCAAGGAGCTGTCGGTGGGGGAGGCTTTGTATTCCCAAAAACGGTCTGAAGAAAAAATCAGCTCCGGGCGAACAAAATTTTCAAGCCACTCATTTCTGAATTCGAACTTAACACTACCCGGACAATCGCCTGTTGGGCAGCCCGCGTCGGCAAAAGCACCCGACATTACCAACACGTTGAAAGGATCTGGCCCAACCCGAGTGAAGAGGTATATACCATCTTTACCTGCCGTTAAGGATGCATTGGAGCTACTGTCCGCCTCGAATCCAACAGAAAATACGGGTGTGTCGAATCCTGCTTCCGGCGGTTCATCCTTACTACAAGCTGGCCAGATCGTGGTGGCGAGCGCCATAAGGGTAAGCAAATAAACCGCAGAGGCGCGGAGGCGCGGCGTGTTGATATTCAAACCCGTCTGGCCACTAGGCCTTTGCGGTTTGTTTTCGATTGGGCATTCCAGTATTTTTTCCATAGTAATGGAGCATTTTTTTAAAATAAACGAGTCCTTAGCCCTACTTCCAGATAGCCCAAACCTTTGGTTATCACATCCTCCCCCAATGATTTCAAGACAGGTGTAAATCGGTAATGTCCCCGCGCCAACACAGAAATCCGATCATTCAGGCGATATTCCGCACCTGCAAATGCCGTGAAATAGGTTCGGTTGTAAGGCGCGGTATCGCCTTTTGTAAACTTTTTAACCGTAGTTTTTGCAGCTTCCAAGGATGTTTCCACGGTATATGTTGTACGACTTTGCACCACCAGAAGCATACCTGCGGTACCTCCAGCTTCCAGCCCCCAAGACCCTTTATGCCATTGGGCCGATAACGGGACCTCCAGGTAATGCTGCCCGCGCGTTGCTCGCTTCCATTCCTCGCGCTTATAACCGAATGAATAGCGCAGCTGGGCAATCTGATTAGGATTGCTTGAATCCTCCGGCGCTTCAAATCCAGGTACAAACCGTTCTTGCACACCGAGCAGGAGCGACCAATTTTTGTTCAAGCGATATTTCCCATAAAGCCCAATCGCCCAGCCTGCCCATCGGCCCGTCGTATCAGAGGATTGGTACGCCGCCCCGGCCAGCGACAATCCAATTGCAAATCGTTGATCTTGAACAGGTTTCGTTTTTTCCACAATCGGCGCTTTTGCAGATATCCAGGTTTTAAACGGCACTAAAGCACGCTCCGGAATCGGGAAAAGGATCAATGGCGCTGGGATATTGAATAATGGGATAAGGGCTGGAGTGGTGATTGGTGGAGTGGTGATTGGTGGAGTGGTGATTGGTGGAGTGGTGACTGGTGGAGTGGCAATGGCTGAGGAGGTGTTTTCTATTTCCTTTTTGCCTGATTGATCTAGTCGTGCCGATTGCGCCGACGGACTTTTGGGGTTGCGCCCTTCTGCTATTTGTTTGCTAGTTAGGGCGGCAGGACCCCATGTGTTTTCTGAATTGCTGGGCTTTACCATGCCTTTATTGTCCCTTCGATTTTGTTGTGTGCCCTGAGATGGCTTTTCTGGAACAGGAGTGGCTGACCCATTCCCATCACGCTGAAAATTTCCATCCACTGGCCCCTCTATCGAATCCGAGGGTTGAATTATTTGCTCGCCTGTTGTGAGTTTGCTATTTGTGTAAACCTGATTTTCAGTATTTTCAGTCAATATAGTTGAATGCTCCTCTGTTGCTTTGTTTTTAGACAAAGCTCCAGCGCCCCATGGCAGCAGCAAAAACCAGGAAAGCAAGGCCATGGCCAGCACTAGCCCGAAAATTAGCCAAAGTCTCCTGCGTCTGCGCGCTTCCTCTTGTTCGAGCAAAGCTTGGGCCTGCTCCCAGTATTCCTCCTGGAACTCGAAACGCTCTTGCGGATCGTCGGCGTCAAATTTTTGTCGCATGAAGTCGTCAATATTTTCCATAGCAAGGTCAAGCAGTTTGGTATTCGGTTTTTATCCAGGATTGTAATTGAGCACGGGCAGTACTGACATGCCATTTAGAGGTTCCCTCGCTCATGCCAAGCAGATCGCTGATTTCATGGTGACTGAATCCGTCAATGGCAAAGAGATTGAATACCTTTTGAGTCATGGGCGGAAGCCGTCGCAATAGGGCCTCCAGGTGTTGAACGTCAAGCCTTTGGTCGGCTTCGTTCCAATCAATGGGTTCGTCGGGGAAAGCACGTTCAATATGCTCCGTGAAAACGGTCAATTCGCGCCATTTCTTCTCGCGGCGGTATTCGTCAATCACGGTATTGATCATGATTCGCCGAATCCATGCCTCAAACGGCACCTCATCCCGTTTGTACTTATCGAGGTTTTGGATGATTTTTAAAAAGCCATTATTCAAGGCAGACACCGCATCTTGTTTATCGCGCCGATAACGCATACAGACCGCCATTAACACCGGAAAGCACGAGCGGTACAGCGCTGACTGTGCTTTTCTGTCGCCTTTCTGGGCAGCCAATAGAAGTTGCGGGTCGAGATTCAAGGTTGTTTTACTTTGTGTTCGGAAGGCTACACGCAGGGTAGGGTGGGAAGGTTGGGTGGGTGGGGATTTTTTTTAAAAACAGGAGGTAGCATTAAACAGCAAAACCGCAAAACCGGAGAACAGAAAAATATAAAACCAAGCATTAGCATCCGAAGAAATTGAAAATCTGCCTTTTTCGAAATCAATCTTCGCTCGGTTTTATATTTTACTGTTCTCCGGTTTTGCGGTTTTCCTGTTTATTTTCTCTGTTTTTAAAATCCGGAATGGCACAGGTTACTTCAGCCCTTGCACCACCGCCAATACCAGCATTACCTGCTCTTCCTCCGGAGAAAGGTTGCGCAGCAGGGTAACCGCCCGGGGGATGGGCGACACGGCACGTTGACCGTTGGTGATCGTGCCGGCCTCGCCTTGGCCCAGCAGAACAGGCCATTGGCGGAGCTCGGGGTCGGTCTCCAATTTGGCCAGCATACGGCTTTGTTTACCGCTGGAAAGCAGCACGCCGTCTACCAAAACGGCATAAGGCTGATCGTTTTGCCAGATTTCCGTTTCTTTTCCTTTTTGCCTGAAAACGAACTCCTTATCACTCGTTCTTGCGACCACAACCGAGGTTTTCCCGCTTTTTTGTCCAGCAAATACCAGCAGGGGTTCCTGATAAATCGTGCTGAAAAAGCCTTCAAAAATGGGATCGCGCCAGCCTGCTTTTTTCAGAATTTTCGGTTTCAAAGAAAGATGTGCCAGGGTTTCATCATTGCAGGCCATAAGCGTTTCAGGCATCCCTTTGGTAAGGGGGCGCTTCACCAGTCGCCCGCGCAATTTAGCAAGCAATTCTTTCCAGGCTCGGGACGCAGGATTGAATGCAATGCTGCTGAGCAGGCTGGCAATGAAATAAAAAACCCCGGTAATGAATAACCCAACCAGCAGGGCGGCGAAAAGTAATCGGAACAGAGCAGTCATGCTTTTTATTTGCAAAAGTAGGGACAATGCTTGGTAGGGTTCGAGTGCTTTTCGGGTTTGTTGGACCAAAACAACCATATATCCTGTTAACTTTCAACTTTAGTACACCTAGAACGATTCTTTCTCTACTTTTGCACCCGTTTTTTCAACCAACTCAAGGTGTTTGGACCTGACAAAGGCTTGTGTCCAATGTCCTGAATCCAAAGTCAAAGATTTTTTTCACGTCAAAACAAATTTAAAGGGATGAGCTCTCTGGTTTACTTATTACCAATTTTCGGGGTCGTAGGTCTCGTGTATATGTTTTTCCTCCAAAAGTGGGTGACGAAACAAGACGCAGGCGACGAAAAGATGCAAGGCATCGCCAAACACATCGCGGATGGCGCAATGGCTTTCCTCAAGGCCGAATACCGCATCCTCGGCATTTATGTAGTGATTGCCAGCATTCTCCTCGGCTGGCTCAGTACACAGGCCGATACGAGCCACCCGCTTATCGTGGTGGCCTTCGTCATTGGCGCATTTTTCTCGGCACTTGCTGGTAACCTAGGTATGCGCGTGGCTACAAAGGCCAATGTCCGCACCACCCAAGCCGCTCGAACCAGCCTCACGCAGGCACTCAAAGTCTCGTTCAAGGGAGGCTCCGTCATGGGTCTTGGAGTGGCAGGTTTGGCCGTGATAGGATTGAGTGCTTTGTTCGCTATATTCTATGTCTTTTTCATGGGAGGCACTTATGGTGCAGATGGTCCTCGCACCATGACCAGGGTCCTCGAAGTGCTGGCGGGTTTCTCGCTCGGCGCTGAATCCATCGCGCTTTTTGCACGCGTAGGCGGTGGTATCTACACCAAAGCTGCCGACGTAGGCGCTGACCTTGTAGGTAAAGTGGAAGCAGGTATCCCAGAAGATGACCCGCGCAACCCCGCCACCATTGCCGACAACGTGGGTGATAACGTGGGCGACGTGGCTGGCATGGGCGCCGACCTTTTCGGTTCTTATGTAGCTACCGTGCTTGCAGCCATGGTGCTCGGCAATTCTGTTATCCGTGATTCTGGTGGCATTGACGACATATTTGGCGGCATCGGACCGATTCTGTTGCCCATCATGATCGCCGGACTCGGCATCCTGTTCTCCATCGTGGGCATGCAGTTCGTGCGCATCAAAGACGGTGCGGAGGCCGACTCAAATACCGTTCAGCGCGCGCTCAACACAGGCAACTGGGTGAGTGTCATTCTCACCGCAGTAGTTTGTTTCCCTGTCATCAAGTGGATGCTTCCAGAAACCATGACCATGCGTTTCTTCGGTCAAGGCTCGCAGATCATCAGCAGTACCAACGTTTTCAATGCTACCATGGTGGGCCTGATCGTAGGCTCCCTGATTTCAGCTATTACCGAATACTACACGGGCTTGGGCAAAAAGCCAGTGATGGACATTGTTCGTCAATCTGGCACGGGCCACGCCACCAACGTCATCGCTGGTTTGGCCACGGGCATGATGTCTACCTGGATGCCTATTGTTTTGTTCTCCGGCGCGATCTGGTCGGCTTACGAATTGGCTGGTTTCTACGGTGTAGCCATTGCCGCCTCCGCCATGATGGCCACTACCGCCATGCAGTTGGCCATTGACGCATTTGGCCCCATTGCCGACAACGCAGGTGGCATCGCCGAGATGAGCGAACTGCCCAAGGAGGTTCGTAGCCGCACGGACGTACTCGACTCGGTGGGCAACACCACGGCTGCCATCGGCAAGGGCTTTGCAATCGCTTCGGCGGCTTTGACGGCACTCGCATTGTTTGCAGCCTACGTTGATTTCACAGGCATTGAAGGCATCAATATTTTCAAAGCAAAAGTACTCGCTGCGCTTTTCCTCGGGGGTATGATTCCCGTGGTATTCAGCGCATTGGCCATGCAAAGTGTGGGCAGAGCGGCCATGGACATGGTGGAAGAAGTTCGTCGTCAGTTCCGCGAAATTCCGGGTCTTTTGGAAGGTACGGGCAAAGCCGAATACGAAAAGTGTGTAGAAATTTCGACCAAGGCCGCCCTCCGCGAAATGCTGGCGCCGGGCCTCATCACCATCATTACCCCCATTCTGGTTGGGTTCATCATGGGGCCTGAAGCATTGGGCGGCTATATGGCAGGCGTAACGGTCAGTGGCGTAATGTGGGCCATTTTCCAGTCGAACGCTGGTGGTGCCTGGGACAACGCGAAAAAATCTTTTGAAAAAGGCGTTGAAATCAACGGCCAGATGTACTACAAAGGCTCCGAGCCGCACAAAGCCGCTGTAACCGGCGACACCGTGGGCGACCCTTTCAAAGATACTTCCGGCCCTTCAATGAATATTTTGATCAAACTGACCTGCCTGGTTGGCTTGGCCATCGCGCCCATTTTGGGCAATCACGGTGCTGACGGCAGCAGCGGGGGCACTTCAAGAGACGACATCAAAATGTATATCCGGGAAAATCGCCTCCCGCCAGGTCAGAGCGAAGAGCCTTTCGGCAACAAGCCTTTGCCACCCAATATGCGGATGGAACAACCTGTAAATCAAGGGACGGGCGAAGTGCCAACGAAGGAAGGCGCCCAGCCCATCGGCATCTCCCCCAATGGCGCAAAATCGGTGCTTACCCCGGAACAAAAACAGGCGCTTCTCAAGCAAATGCAGGAGCAACAAAAAAAGCAGGGAACGAATTCACAGACCACGAAACTTCCTCCGAAGAATTAAATTCAGGGGAATATTTGATCTAATAATGGCCGCCCCATTTCGCATTGTGCGAGATGGGGCGGTTTGTTTTATGGCAAAACATGCTTGGTTTGGCTGGTGCCTTGCGAGGGTCTTACGACCCCGTTAAAATTGAATCCGCCTTATCATGAATGCCCAGCAATCAAATTTTTATAAACTTGTAAACCGCCTGGCTCCTTATTTCGGTTTGCAGCGCAACAAAGTACAATCCCGGCGAAAGGTGGCCCACATCAAACTCTGCAGACGCTTCCGAAACCGTAAAAGGACAAGCTACTACCCTGCCAGCAACATCACTTATCACTGCTTGCATACCACCCTCGGAAGGTACTTTTATTATAAAATGCTCCCTCACTGGATTCGGATTCAAGGTTCCAAAACCGATATCACGGACATCTTTTGCAGCCAAGAAAGTGGGGTCGTTGCAAGGACCTGGACCATAAAAAGTGGTAAAAAGCAGTCCATGGAGCGATTTAAGCCCCTGACCTTCCACTTCTTTTTTAGTAGAATAAAAATTCCAGCACAAGGGCTCTGGCTGTGGAGGGCCAAAGTGCTCGACATAACCCGAAGATCCTGCCATGCAGTGGTAGCCACAGGCATCCCACCACTCCGGTATAAAAAACATGTCCCAGTTTCGCGAAAGGATCAAGTTGCCACAAGAATTTATTGGAAAAATCGTG
>Ga0247844_1002109_pt1 | contig 33524 bp, 27 predicted proteins | sample LaCtaG_FD_192421 | JGI IMG/M metagenome (GOLD analysis project Ga0247844, IMG submission 192421) | Freshwater microbial communities from meromictic Lake La Cruz, Castile-La Mancha, Spain - LaCruzMarch201714.5m_1 | ecosystem: Environmental > Aquatic > Freshwater > Lake | place: Spain: Castile-La...
CATAAGTGCCCTCAAAAACACAGCTGCCAGTGGTGATTTCACGAGTCAGCTTGAATTTGCCGCTGCCCAACGAAAAATTGAAATTGGCCGGAATACCACTCGAGGTATTGATGCCGTAGACCATGCCGTCAAAGTCTTTGTTCAGGCTTGGCGCGTTGTCCACGAAGCTGAACCGTTGCAAATCGATGGCGCCGGTTTTGCCTTCAAAAGCGTATTCAAACCGGGCCACATGGGGGTCATTGGCCGAAAACACCATGACCGCATTGCCCACGGCCGCCGACTGGACCCGGGACGCATCGTAATTGGCAGACGGTGCAGGCCAGGTGTTGCGATACAGGGCACCGCTCAGTCGGTTGTTTTGAATCTCACCCGAGAAAGTCAAAAAAGTCGGTTGGCCACTGTCCGCATAAAAATACCAGGCCCCAAAAACCGTGTTGCCGACCTGGCTCAAATTAAAGCCCATCCCGCTTTGCGAAGCGTTCCACCAGATGTCCTTGTAGTCGCCCGCCACCGCAAAGGGCAGATGGGCCACCAGTCCCAGCAAAGAAAAAACTGAACCGATGAAAGCTTTCCGGAGGATTTGGATAAGGGATGTCATGTGTGGATTTTGTGAAAATAAAGATAGTTTTATAATTTAGTTAAATTTTTAAAAAGGGCCGCGTTGAACCATGGACCCCAGGTCTTCGCATGGGGTGACAGAAACAGGGGCAGGCGTTGACGGGGGCGACTGGGGTAACATCCATCGCTATTCAGCTTTCGACGATGTCCCCATGACCGCACTGTCCACCGCACCCGCTCCCATGGATGTTGCTCCGCCACTGCCCCGCTCGCGCTTGGGCGATTTGCTGGTCAACCAGGGCAAGCTCACAGCCCGCGACCTCGACCGCGCCCTCAACGCACGCGACGAAACCGGCAGCGTGCTCGAACAAGTGCTGGTCAACCTCGGTCTGGTGTCCGAAGGCGACGTCACCCAAGCGCTGGCCGAACTGCTGCAGCTGCCCTTTGTGGCGGCCGAAGAATTCCCTGACGTGATGCCCGAAGTCGAAGGCCTGCAGCCCGACTTCTTGCGCACCCACCTGATTTACCCCCTCAAACTTGACGAGTCTGGCCTGAGCCTGGCCATGGCCGTGGCCGACGACCCCTTTGCGCTCAAAGCCCTGCGTCTGGCCACCGGTCAGCGCATCCACCCTTGCGTGGCCAACCCGTCCGACATCGAAAAAGCCTTAAGCAGCCAGGACGAGCCCGAGCGCGAAGACGACGACGACGAGCTGGGCACCGATGTGGGCGATTTTGTCGAACACCTGCGCGACCTGGCCAGCGAAGCCCCCGTCATCCGGCTGGTCAACCTCATCATTGGCCGCGTCATTGACATGCGCGCATCGGACATCCACCTCGAACCCTTTGACGACGGCCTGCATGTGCGCTACCGGGTCGACGGCGTCATCCGCACCGAAGAAATTGTCTCGCCCCAGCTCAGCCCGGCGGTCAATTCACGCGTCAAACTCATGGCGCACCTGGACATCGCCGAGCGCCGCCTGCCGCAAGACGGCCGCATCAAAACCCGGGTCAAGGGCCGCGAACTCGACCTGCGCGTGTCCACCATCCCCACCGTGCACGGCGAAAGTGTGGTCATGCGGGTGCTCGACCGCACCAGCGTGCGCTACAGCCTCGAATCCATGGGTTTCGAAGCAGACACCCTGACGCGCTTCAACCAGCTGCTGGGCAGGCCCCATGGCATTTTGTTGGTCACCGGCCCCACCGGCTCGGGCAAAACCACAACGCTGTATGCGGCCCTGTCCAAAATCGACTCGGACGCGCACAAAATCATCACCGTCGAAGAGCCTGTCGAATACCAGCTCGAGGGCATCAACCAAATTCAGGTGCACCAGCAAATCGGTCTGAGCTTTGCGCGCGCCCTGCGCTCCATCCTGCGGCAAGACCCCGACATCATCATGATCGGCGAAATGCGCGACACCGAAACCGCGCAAATCGCCGTGCAGTCCGCCCTCACCGGCCACTTGGTGTTGTCCACCTTGCACACCAACACCGCCGCTGGCGCCATCATCCGACTGCAAGACATGGGCGTTGAGCCCTACCTCATCACCTCCTCGGTCAACGGCGTGCTGTCGCAACGCCTGGTGCGCCGCCTGTGCCCGAACTGCAAAGAGGCCTACGTGCCCGACCCCCAAGTCGTCAAAGAAGCCGGCATGGACCGCTTGGGCCTGAGTGCCCCCAAACTCTGGCGCGCCGTGGGCTGCCCGCAGTGCCGTCAAACCGGCTATTCGGGCCGAACCGGCATCCACGAACTGCTGGTCATGGACGACGTCATGCGCCGAGGCATCCTGGACGGCCTGGACTCGGCTTCGCTGCACACCAAAGCCACGGCGGCGGGCATGCACACCCTGTACGAAGACGGTCTGCGCAAAGTGGTCGACGGCGTCACCACGCTGGACGAACTGCTGCGCGTGACCGAGGACCAGTCCGATGCCTGATTACGTCTGGAAAGCCGCCCGCGCCGACGCCAGCATCCAGGAAGGGCGCCTGAGCGCCCCCACCCAAGCGCGCGCGATGCAGCAACTGCGCAGCCAGGGCCTGACCCTGCTGAGCATCCGCGAAGCTGGCGCATCGCTGGTGGCAGAACAAGCCACCCAGTTCAAAAACCTGCACGGCGGCCAAAGCTCAAGCCTGTCGCGCCTGCTGTCCAACCAAAGCGTGACCCAAGCCGACATCCTGGTCATGTCCAGCGAGTTGTCCATCATGCTCAAAGCCGGGTTGGCGCTGGACAACGCCTTGCGCGTGCTCATTGGCATGAACGCCAAGCCCGCCATGATGCAGCTGACCCAGACCCTGCTCGAAGACGTCAAAAGCGGCCAGCCTCTGAGCAAAGCGCTGGGCAAACACCCGCAGCAATTCAGCGACTTCTACATCAACATGATCCGCTCGGGCGAGGCCAGCGGCCAGATCAGCGCCGTGCTCGAACGCCTGGTCGAACACCTCGAACGCCTCAAAGCCCTGCGCGAAAGCGTCATCTCGGCCATCATTTACCCCTGCATCCTGCTGGGCGTGGCCATCATTTCGCTGGTCGCCATGCTCGGCTTTGTGGTGCCCCAATTCGAAACCCTGTTCAACGACATGGGCGACGCCCTGCCCGCACCTACCCGTTTCGTGATGGTGGTGGGCAAAGCCTTTACCGAATACGCGCCTGTGACGGCTTTGGTGTTGTTGGTGGTGTTTTGGCTGGCCCAACGGTGGTTCAAGTCAAGTACAGGTCGACGCTGGTGGCAAAGCCATGTTTTGCAGTTGCCCATCCTGGGGCGTTTGGTGCTCAAGTACAACCTGACGCTTTTCTCCCGCTCTTTGGGCACCTTGCTGGGCAATGGCGTGCCGCTGATATCGGCGCTGCACATCGCCACCCAAACCATCGGCAACGACATCTTGCGCAATGCCCTGCAAGGGATCCCGGGCAAAGTCAAGGGCGGCGGTAAAATGGTCGATGCCCTCAAAAGCAGCGGCATTTTTGAGCCATTGGCGGTCAACTTGATGAAAGTCGGAGAAGAAACGGGGCGAATGGGGCCCATGCTCCTCGAATTGGCCCGAATCTTCAATGCGGATGTGGAAACAGGCATCAAACGTGGTCTGACATTGCTGGAGCCGCTTTTGATCATTGTGCTGGGCCTCATGATCGCTTCCATTATTGTCAGCATCCTGCTGGGCATCCTGTCCGTCAATGACCTCGCCGTATAATTTTTCAGTTTTTCGATGAAACAAAACGCCATGAAAACCATTTCGTCTCAGCGCAGCCGCCAAGTGCGCAGATCCCAAGGTTTCACCTTGATTGAACTCTTGGTGGTGCTGGCCATTTTGACCTTGCTGGCGGGTTTGGTGGGCCCGCGGGTCTTGGGTCAACTTGGTGGAGCCAAATCCAAAACGGCAGGCGTTCAGATTGCAGACATCGAAAAATCCCTCGAACTCTTCAAGCTCGACGTGGGCCGTTTCCCCACACGCGAAGAAGGCCTGCCAAGCCTGGTGGCTGCGCCCTCAGGCGCCACCGGCTGGAATGGCCCCTACATCAAAGGCTCCTTGCCCAACGACCCTTGGGGCAAGCCTTACCAATACACACCCGCCGAAGGGGGTAATGTCCAAATTTTGTCGCTGGGCGCTGACGGTGCACCGGGCGGTGACGGTGAAAACGCTGACGTCAAGAACAAAAACTGAGATGGCCATGCCCCGGTCCCCTGTCAAAGTGCAGAGGGGCTTCACCTTGATCGAACTCCTGGTGGTCTTGGCCATTGCCTCGCTCTTGGTGGGTCTGGCACCTGTGGCTTACAGCACAGCGCGTGAATCGGCCCAATACCGCACCACCCTGCGCACCATGACCGCTGACATGCGCCAAGCGCGCCAGCAAGCCATAGCGCAAAGCATCCCGGTCACCTTCCAAATTGATCTGCAAAACCGACAACAAGGCATTGTGGGCCGGCCTTTTCAGACATGGCCTGCAGAATTGCGCATCCAAGCCACCGTGGGTCAAAATCAAATCCAGCAAGGCACCGCTGCCATCGTCTTCTTGCCTGGCGGTGGGGCCACAGGCGGCAGCATCGAAATCTTGCGCAGCAACGGCACGGGAACGCGTCTGCGGGTGGATTGGTTTTCGGGTTTGATCACACAAGAGCGGCTCTTGCCATGAAAACCAAGGCCCAAGGCGCGCCCAGCGCGGCCCCCTGTCAAAGCTCGGGCCAGCGCGGTTTTTCCTTGCTGGAGCTGCTGGTGGCCTTCACCATCATGGCCATGTCCTTGGGCCTCATTTACAAAGCCATGGGGGGCAGTGCCCGCAACGCCGGCGATCTGGTCACGCGCCAGCAAGCGATCATGTTGGCCGATTCTTTGCTGCAATCGCGCGAATCCGTCAACAGCCAAGGCTGGCAAGAGTCTGGCACCCACGGGCGCTTCGAATGGCAAGCCAGCACCGAGCCCTGGGGGCAGACCGCACCCGGTGCGCTGGCCCTGCATCAACTCAACATTGTGGTTCGCTGGGCCGATGGCACCGCCACGCGTCAAGTCGTGGCCCAAACGCTGTTGCCACAACGCAAACCCGCGCCGGGAGACCCTGCACCATGAAGCAGCTTCTGACTCCGGTATCCCGTGCCCAACAAGGCTTTACCCTGATTGAGCTGTTGGTTGTCATGACCATGCTGTCCTTGATCATGGTCGGCTTGGGCCAGGCTTTTCGCAGCACGGGCCAAACCGAAGTCCGTGTGGACGAGCGACTGCATCGCAGCGACCAAATGCGTGTCGTCAAGCACTTTTTGCAATCTGCGCTGACACGCACAGACGCCACCAGCTACGCCAACCCCGATGTCAAGGGCGGGCAGGGCGTTTTGTTCAAGGCCGATCCCGACAGCATCAGCTGGGTGGGCAACATGCCCGCGCGACCAGGCCTGGGCGGCAGGCACTTTTTCCGCTTGGCCATCGAAGACCTTCAAGGCGGCGACAAGGGGCTGGTGTTGCGCTACCAGGCATGGACACCGCTGGCCCAGTTTCCTGACTGGAACCAAGCAGAGACCCAGGTTTTGGTCAACCGCACAACCGATTTGAAAATCATGGCGGAGGGTTTGCCAAAACGTTTGTCGGACGCGCAGGCCGACTGGCCCAAGGGCTGGCAAGTCGGCTGGCCCGTGGCCAAAGAGTTGCCCCAACGCGTCAGCCTGCTCATTCAAGACCCACAGGGTGCATGGCCCCCCATCACTGTGCCGCTTTATGCCAGCGTCGGCAGTTCCCCGGTGTCTGGCGGCTTTGTTTTGGGTGGCGGGCGTTAAGGCATGCGACACCCCAACCAACAATTCGCCGGGCAACAAGGCATCGCCCTCATCGCGGTGCTGTGGGTGGTGGCCGCGCTGGGCATCATGGTGGTGGGCATGATCCATGTGGTCAAAGGCGAAACACGCCTTGCCGCCCATTTGCAACGCACCACACTCGATGGCGGCATTGCCGACGCAGCGATTCGGCTGGCCTTGCAGCAAACCTTGCTGGCCAACAAAAAAGAGTTCAAAGCGATCGAGGCCACCACCGTGCAGGTGTTTGATCGAACCGTACAGGTCGAATTCATCCCTCTGAACGGTTTGATCAACCTCAACCATGCCCCCATCGCCTTGTTGGCCGATGCATTTCAATTCGCAGCAGGACTGCCCAAAGAACAAGCCACCGCCTTGGCGCAAGCCATCGACCTGGAGCGACAAAAGCGCAACGCCAAAGGCGAGGCGGCCAAAATGCACAGCACGGAAGACCTGCTGCGCATACCCGGCATCGACTACGATTTGGCCACCCTGGTGATGCCCCTGTTCACCACCGACCTCGAAGACACCCAAAGAGTCAACCCCTTGGCTGCCCCGCTGGCCGTTTTGACTGTGCTGGCCCAAGGCAACGCCGCTTTGGCGCAACAAGTGTTCCAGACCCGAATCGAACGCGGCGACACGACCGACACCACCCAACTCAACGGCAATTACCTTCAAATTTCGAGCACCGGGCAGATCGCAGTGCGAGCGACGCTGAGTTCAGGCGACAATACGGCGGTTGTCCGGGTTTGGCGCTTGGCGCTGTCTGGCGATTCACACGGGTTGCCATGGCGGGTGCTCGGTCAAGATGTCCCTTTCCAGATCAGCACAAGCTCTACCCCTCCTTGAACAAGTCCATGAAGCCGTTGAACCTCTCCCCCAGCTTGTTTGGCGTTGACCTGCGTCAACTGGGGCAAGACTGGGCCCAAGCCTTGGCGCTCATGGCCCGGTGGCCCGGTGTGCGTTGGTTAACCCCCCATTTCGCCACACGGTTGCGTCTCCCCCAAGGCGGTCAAATCACTTGCCTTGAGAAAAACGGTCAAACCCAAGAGTTGCCAGGCCTGCAAGACACCCCATACGTTGGCTTGGTGTTGCCAGACGACCTGGTGTTGTGGCGCAAGCTCTCACTGCCCGGACTCAAGGGCGATGAGTTGGATGCTGCCGTGCGCCTGGAGGTTGATCGCCTCAACCCCTTTCCTGCGGATGAACTGATCTGGGCCCAACGAACACAAACCGCCTCGGATGCCGGTCAACAGGTGCAATTGGCCCTGACCTCCACTCGCCTGGTCGCTGACCACCTGGTCAAGGACAGCGACAAGCAACGCCAATCAGGGCTGGTCCCTGCGGCCATGACAGAGGTCTGGGCGCAACACCCCTCAACCGGGCAATACATGGTGTTCAGCGGCTTTGGCGAGACCGCACGCTGGCAACGCACCGTCCGCTGGCGCACTGTCAACTTGCTGTTGGTGGCGCTCATTGTGGCGGTTGGTTTGGCCGCAGCGGTCACACCCTCTTTGCAACTGCGCTATCGGGTGCAGCAGGCCAACGACGAGTTCACGCAACTGCAAACCCAGGCAGCTCCCGCCGTCAAGGCCCGCGAGCAAATGAGCCAGCTCAACAACAAAGTGCAACAGCTGCAAGCCCTGGTGGGGGAACGCATGGTGCCCGAACATGTGTTGCTGCTGCTCACCCGTTACATCCCTGAAGACACTTACATCCTGGTGCTCGACATCAAGGAATCCACCGTGAACATCACCGGTGTCACCCCCAACGCCACCGCCTTGATGCAGCACCTGGGCAAACAACCGGGCATCACCAAAGTCAAAGCCCCCAACGCAGCGCGCCGCGAACGCGACCGGGAGGTCTTCAACATCGAGTTTGTCCTGACCCCCACGCTGGAAGAGCCCGCCACCCAAGCCACAGCAGCCACAGGGAAAAAGCCATGACCCGACTGCGTCCCCGCATTGTTGTGCTGCAAATCGTCACTGTTTTGTTGGTCCTCGCGCCGTTTGCCCTGGGTGGTCTTTATGTCTGGCAAAAGCACGAAGCCGCACTCAACAAACTGGACCAATGGGAACCCCGACATGCCAGGTTGCAAGGCATACTGGCCCAGCAAAATGACTTCGCAACAGCCAGTCAGCTGGCGCAAAGCCTTTTGAATGTCTTTGTTTACCCCGCTGAAGCCGACGGCACCAAAGTGGCCAACGAAGCCCAGCAACGCATCAAAAGCGCGCTTGAACAAGCCGGCTTCCGGGTCGAAAGCATCCGTGTCAGCGAAGGCGTCGAGTCGGGTGATTTTCTGCGCCTCAAAGTCAGCGCCCGACTCGATGGCAACATCAACCACCTGTTCAGGTCACTGCTGCTGCTGCGCGAGCAAAACCCGGTCCTCATTGTGGATGCCATGCGCTTCAACAACGAAGGCCCCTTGTTCAAAGCCAGTGTGCAACGCATCACCGGGCAAATCGACTTCACAGTGCTGAGGGCCAAACCATGAGGCACCCCCTGTTGCGCACTGTTTTGCTGGTGCTGGTCTTGCTGGCCTCGGGGGGCGGCTTGGCTTGGCTTTGGTTCGATACCGCCGGCAACATCAAAAACAGCCAGTGGGCCAGACCATCGGCAGTGGCCGCTGTTGTGCCGACCGTCAGCATCAAGGAGCCCGTGGGCATGGGCCTCGACGAAGCCACGCTCAGCCTCACTGTGGAGCGGCCACTGTTTGCCACCGACCGCAAAGTCCCACCCCCTCCTGCGCCACCCACACCGCCCCCGCCCCCGCCACCACCACCCCCGCCCGATGCCTTGAATGGGGCACAGTTGTTTGGCTTGATATCAGGCGAGCAAGGCTTTGTGATCCTGCGGGCCGAAGGCAAGATTCGCAGCGTCAAACTCAACGACAACGTGGGTGACTGGGTGCTCAAAAACATCGAAGAGCGCACGGCGCAATTCGAGCGCAAAGAAGAAAAGCGCACGCTCAACTTGGAATACGCCAAGCTCGGTGTGCCCGTCAATGCCGCAGCTGCAGCTGCTTCGCCTTTGCCTGGGGTGTTGCCACCCCCGGGCTTGCCCGCCAATTTGCCTGAAACAACACGGGCACAAATAGAAGAGCGTATCAAGAGGCGCGAAGCCTTACGCTCGCGCATGCCACAACAATAGCCCCCTTTGGGAAAACGCCCTCCATGAAAATCGCCCCAATTCTTGTTGCTCTGTCTGTCGCCCTGATACTTTTGCCCCTGCGAGCGCAAACGCCGGCTGCAAACCCCTTCACCACCGGTGGTGGTGCGAGCAGCCCAACGCCTGTGGCCACACCTGCGACATCAGCGCCGCAAGCACTGCCACTGACTGGAGATGTGGTGATCTCGGTCACGCCGGCCCCAGCGGGCAAAGCGGCCACGGCTGCGCCCGCGGTCAAGGTGCAGCCGCCTTCCCCTGCCAGCGCTGAAAGCGCGCCTGCCCCCTTTGCACAAGGCGTGCAAATGATCCGGGGTGACGACAGAGTCATCGCAGCGCCCAAGCCGACCTCGCCTTTGGCGGGCGGCGAAGCCGGTCTCAAATTCGAAAATGCCCCTTTGGGCGATGTGGTGCACGTCATCCTGCGCGAAGTGGCCAAGGTCAACTACCTCATCCACCCCCCCATCAGCGGGGCTGTCACTTTGTCCACCCAAGGCAATGTGTCGGCCGACGACGCGGTTTTCCTGCTAGAAAACGCTTTGCTGGCCAACGGCTTCCTCATGGCGCAAGACGCCCGGGGCACTTACCACATTGGCCGCCCAGAAGTGGTGCGCAACGTGGTGCCTGCCGTGCGCCAAGCCATCAAAAACAGCCCCATGTCCCCGGGCAATGGGGCCATCATCATCCAGCTCAAATACATTGGCGCGGCCGAAATGGCCGCCATTTTGAAGCCCATGGCGCCAGGCGAAGCCATTGTGCGCATCGACACGGTGCGCAACCTGCTGGTCATGACGGGCAACCGCACACAAGCCGAAGGCTGGCTCGACATCGTCAGCACCTTCGATGTCGACATGCTCAAAGGCATGTCGGTGGCTGTCATCCCCCTTAAACACATCTCCACCAAAGAGGTCCAGCTGGCGCTGCAAATCTTCTCCCCTGGCGGGCCTGCGGCCTTGGCTGCTTCAGGTGCCAGCGGCAATGCCACACCCGCCCCCGCTGGCGCAGGTGCGCAAGCGGCCCAAGTCCCGGGCAGAAACCTGGCCAACCCCGCAGGTGCACTGGCCGGTGCCGGGTCATCCGCCGCCGGTGGTGCTGGCATGACAGGGGCATTTCCGCTTTTTGGCGCGCTGTTGGTGGTGCCTCTGGAGCGCCTGAACAGCGTGCTGGTGGTCACCCCGCGAGCGGCTTACATTGACGAAGCCAAGGCCTGGCTCGACAAAATAGACCGCCCTGGTGCCAGCGCCAGCGAACCCCAATTGTTCGTCTTCCCGGTACAAAACGGCTCGGCGGCCCATTTGGCCAACGTGCTCAGCGGACTGTTTGGCTCAGGCACAACACAAAACCCCCCAACACCCAACAGCGGTGTGGCGCCCGCTTTGGGGCAAGGCGGGGGCGTGATGGGGGGCAACGCGCCGGGCGGCGGCGGTGCCGGCTCGGCCCTCAACCCCAACGCCGGACGCAGCAATGTGCAAGGCGCAGGCATCACCACTGTCAACTTTGCCAGCGGCCTGCGCGTCATGGCCGACGGCATCAACAACGCTGTCTTGATCTACGGCACCGCCGCCGAATATGCCAAGGTCGAAGCCACCCTCAAGCGGCTCGATGTGCCCCCCTCACAAGTGCTCATTGAAGCCAGCATCGTCGAAGTCACCCTCAATGACGACCTGCAATACGGCCTGCAATGGGCCTTCAATGAGCAAAAAGACGGCGGCACTGGCCGAGGGGTACTCAGCAGAGCAGCAGGCGCGGCCTTGGGCAGCACCCCAGCCGGCTTTTCTTACACATGGGCCACTTCCACAGGTGAAGTGCGCGCGGTGCTCAACGCGCTGGCCGACAAATCCTTGGTCAAGGTCATCTCCAGCCCCTCACTCATGGTCATGGACAACCACACCGCCAGCATCGCCGTGGGTACGCAGCAGCCCGTGCAATCGGGCCAAACCGTCACCACCGGGGGCAACGTCTCCAGCAACATCCAATACAAAGACACGGGCGTCAACCTCAGCGTCACGCCGTCGGTCAACTCTGGCAACATGGTGTCCATGCAACTCAACCAATCGGTCACCGATGTGGGCAGCATCGACGCAGCCACCGGTCAGCGCAGCTTTTTGCAGCGCCAGATCGGCAGCAAAGTGGCGGTGCGCTCGGGCGAAACCATCGTGCTGGGCGGCCTGATCCGTGACAACAGCACCGTGGGCCGCAGCGGCATCCCGTTTTTGAGCGATATTCCCATTGTGGGCAATCTGTTTGGCACCAGTTCCAAAAACTCCGGCCGCACAGAACTGCTGGTCATGATCACGCCGCGTGTGGTGCGCTCCGACCTGGAAATCAAGGACCTGGCCAACGATGTGCGCGAACGCATGAAAGGCCTGTTGCCCGGCAAGCTCTTTCCAACCGCGCCGATCGACTGGACGCCAGACCTGAACGCACTCAAAAAAACCGCCAATAACCCCGGGCAGTGACGACAAAAAGATTGCCGCTTGCAAACGACTTGATCGTCCTCCTAGAATTGCCCTCTTTTTTTTGGAATCATTGCAACCCATGCGCCCAAACCCTGCACCTCAGACATCCACCCACAACAGTTCACTGACGCGTCGTCTGGCCCTGTCGCTGGCTTGCGCGTTATCTATAGCAGTAGTGGGTTGTGCCAGTCTGCGCCCCGCACCTGAAGAGACAGTGCGCAAACTGGCCACCCAGCGCTGGCAGGCCCTGCTGGCCGGCAAATTCGATCAATCCTACGAATTTGCAACACCCGCTTTCAGAAAGTTGCGTTCAGTTGAGTTTTATCGCATCAACCGAAGTGCGGTGCCGGTCAAATGGGTGTCTGCCGAAGTGTTGCGGGTGGATTGCGAGGCCGCACGCTGCAAGGTCACCGTTAAACTGACCAGCGAGCCACGGGTACCTGGTTTTAGAAAACCCATCAATCTGGAGTCTGGCATCGAGGAAACTTGGGTACAGGAAGATGGACAATGGTGGATGTTTGAAAAACTCTGATCACCCACAAATCACATATTCATGCTTTGAAGGAGCCTACAACCCGCAATAAGTGTTGCATTTTATTAACACATGCCTGCCGCACCGCTCGATAACTTGTAAATACGTTCGTGTGTGATAGGATTCACTCAGCGTCACATCCTCAAGATGCGCTAATCAACTTTTCAACTGGAGTTTTCATGAAAAAGAGTACACTCGCTTTGAGTATCGCTGCCGCCATCGGTAGCTTGGGCTTCGTAGGTGCTGCAAACGCGGCTATGGGAGAAACCAGTGGTGGCGTTGGACACCAGCTGGTCTATCCTTACTTCACAGCTCAAGGCGGCAACGCCACGCTGATGAGCATCACCAACACCGACACCACCAACGGCAAATTGGTCAAAGTTCGTTTCCGCGGCGCTGCCAACTCGGACGACTTGTTTGACTTCACATTGGCCTTGTCTCCAGGCGACATGTGGACTGCTGCAGTGACCCAAGATGCCACCACAGGTTTGGCCCAATTGGCCACAACCGACAAGTCATGCACACTGCCATCTTCCGTGAATGCCAAGTTCAGCACTTTCCGTTTGGACCCATCGGCTACCGAAGCCAACAAGGCTGCAGGTACACGTGAAGGCTACGTGGAAGTCATCACTATGGCCAACATTCCTTCAGCCACAGCTTCTACTTCTCTGTTCAAAACAATCAAGCACGTTAACGGTGTTGCACCTTGCGCCGCTGCTGTGTTCACAGAAAAGCTGGCCACCAAGGCTCTTGGCGATGCAACAGCCAGTGGTTTGGTTCCCCCAACATCCGGTATCACAGGCGACTGGATCATTTTGAACCAAACCACCACAGCAGCTTGGTCGGGTTCTGCTACTGCTTTGAGCCCAACTGGTACAGCACTGCAAGTGTTCTGGCCGCAAATTTCTGGCACTCCAACTGGCACCATCACAAACTTAACGGCTGACCCATTGTTCACCAAGAGTATTGTGGCGATTCAAAACTTCGACTTGCCTGACATGTCGACACCGTACTCTGCGGCAGCCGCGGATGGCGCAGCTCAAGCAGACCAAACGACTGCTGCTTTGGCAAAGACCAACATCGTGAACCAGTATGTGACGAACGACAGTATCCTCGCCGATACTGACTTGTTGTTCTCGCAGCCAACCCGCCGTTACCACGTTGCTGTGAACTACACTGCATCTTCGACAAACTTGTCAGCCACCACAGGCACATCACCTGCTGCGATTTTCCGCAACACAGGTACGCTTTTGGTTCAAGAAAACGGCACTTCACAAGCTTACGGTTCGGATTACTATCGTCCCACCAACATTGGTTTCACAACTGCCTCACCACGCATCCTGTGCTTGACTGGTATCAGTGCACCTTCTAACAACAATGTGTTCGATCGTGAAGAAACTACACCAGTGGACAACACAAGTTTCACAATTTCTCCAGTGGTTGTCACAGCACCTGGCGTTGTTTCTATTTGCGGTGAAGCAGCAGTGGTCAGCATCAATGCAGGCGGCGTTACATACGGTTCCTCATTGAACGCAAGCGTTGCACGCAATGACATCACATACGCTGCTGCGTACACTGATGGCTGGTTGAGCTTCGCAACGCCATCAGCTAATGCGGCTATCTCTTACCCTGGTCTGCCGATCTTGGGTCAAGCCTTCATCCGCGCCGCCAACGGTGCTGTGAACTACGGCTTCGGCTACGCGCACAAGACCAAGTAAAAAGGTCGACTCTGGTTGAGAGGGCGGGGGTAACCCCGCCCTTTTTTACGTCTGAAATTTGAAGTTAGTACACCCATGAACGTGAAATCTTTGATCCAACAAGTTGTCATCAGTGCCGGGGCAATGACCCTGTTGCTGAGCAGCCATGTCAACGTCCAAGCGCAGGTTTTGGTCAGTGGACAAGGTGTCAGTATCGACGCCAAAGAGATTCAAACGGAGTTTGAGCGCGTGCCCGCTGAAGCCCGTGCACAGTTGTCTAACCCTGTAGCCATACAGAACAATGTGACCAATGTGTATGTTCGGCGCATTTTGGCCAAAGATGCGGCCAAAGAAGGCCTTGACAAAAATCCCTTGGTGTTAGCGGCCATCGAAAAGGCCAAAGAGCGCATCCTTTCTGATGCCATGCTCGAAAAAATTGACCAAAAAAACCAGCCCAGTTTGCAAGATCTGGAAGCTTGGGCACAAACCAGTTACAAGGCCAACCCCAAAAAATACGAGCAGCCAGAACAAGTGCGGGCGAGCCATATTTTGATTCGCACGGCTGAACCGGATGCCAAGGCCAAAACCGAGGCCATCCTCAAGGAATTGCGCAGCGGCGCAGACTTCTCCAAACTGGCCAAAGACAAATCGCAAGATCCTGGCAGTGCTGCCAAGGGCGGTGATTTGGGATTTTTTGCCCGCGGCCGCATGATCAAGCCCTTTGAAGACACGGCCTTTGGCATGTCCAAGGCCGGCGATATCAGTGAAGTCATTGAGTCGCCATTTGGCTTTCACATCATCCGTCTCGATGAAAGAAAACCGGCAGGACCGCAGCCCTTTGCGGAAGTGAAAGACACCTTGTTGCGGGAAGCGCAGAATGAAATTCTGAACAAAGGGCGGTTTGACGAGAGAGATCGCATCTTGAAGGACGCTCAATTCAATGCCCAAGCCATTGAAGCTTTGGCCAAAGCACAGTTGCCTGCCGCTAAATGACCCGTGTGGCCGCAGGAACAGCAATGTTCAACAAAACGGCTTTGGCCGTGGTGTGGCAACACCGATCCCTTTTGGGCGCATTGGTCAAGAGGGATTTTCTCAACCGGTACACGGGCTCGGTAGCAGGCTCTGCTTGGGCTTTGTTGAATCCGTTGGCTTTGCTGGTGTTGTACGCTGTGGTGTTTGAGTCTATTTTCAGGGTCAAGGTGCCCAACTTGTCCTTGGACCAGCCTTATGTGCTGTTTATTGCCGTGGTGCTGTGGCCGTGGATGGCATTTCAGGAAGGCCTCAGTCGTGGCACCGCAGCCATCTTGAACCACGTTGCGTTGGTCAAAAAAGTGGCTTTTGAGCACGAACTGCTGGTGTACAGCGCTGTTATGACCAGCTTCATCGTGCAGGGTTTGGGCTATGCCTTGGTGCTGTGCGTGCTTGCCTTGATGGGTTTCCAATTGCACCTGCAGGGTTTGTTCATGGCTTTGCTGCTGATGCCCGCGCTCATGGTGTTGACCTGTGGTCTGGCTTTGCTGCTCAGCGCTCTGCAGGTCTTCATTCGTGACGTCGAGCAAATTCTTTCGCAAGCGCTGTCGGTGCTGTTCTACGCGACTCCCATTTTGTTTCCCATGTCCATGGTGCCCGATTGGTTGGCTCAGGTGATGCAACTCAACCCGTTGGGGCATGTGACCGAGCCGCTGCGCAACAACTGGCTAGGACAGACCCCATTTGCATGGGGGGATGCAGGATTGGCTTGGCTGCTGGCAATAGTTTGTTTGGTCGCTGGACGCTGGATTTTTTTGCGTTTGTCACCATTCTTTGAAGACATGGTTTGAGCCCTGTACCCATACAAATGCAAGCATTGATTCAACTTGAAGGCGTGGGCAAGGATTACCCACTCAGCCACAAAAGTGGCCACCAACTGGCACAGGTATGGGCGCGTTTGCGCGGCACCGAACCGACTGAAGTTTTCACGGCTTTAAAAGACATCAGCTTTGAGGTCATGCCAGGCCAGTCCTTGGGATTGTTGGGGGTCAATGGTGCTGGCAAGTCGACCTTGCTCAAACTGATTTCAGGGGTGGTCAAACCGACACGGGGGGTGTTGAAGAGGCGTGGCCGGATCGGCGCTTTGCTCGAACTGGGCGCAGGGTTTCACCCCGAATACACAGGCCGCGACAACATCTTTTTGGCCAGCGCCTTGATGGGTTTGACACAAGAGCAAACCCGCGAGCGCATCGACGGTATTTTGTCCTTCGCGGACATTGGCACGCACATCGACCAACCCATCAAACATTATTCGTCGGGCATGGTGGTGCGTCTGGGCTTTGCTGTGGCTACCAGTGTGGTGCCCGATGTGCTCATCACCGATGAAGTACTGGCAGTGGGTGACGAATCGTTTCAAAAAAAGTGCATGACCTGGATAGGTCGATATCTGGACAATGGGGGCACTTTGCTGCTGTGCTCACACAGCACTTACCACATTGAAAAGTTATGCCAACGCGCTGCCTGGCTTGACCATGGGCGATTGCACATGCTGGGCAAAGCCCAGGAAGTCACGCGCCATTATTTGGCTTGGCATGAAGAAAAAGGCCGACTGGAAAACAGCAATGAAACCAGCACCGGGCCGCAAGGAAACGAAGCCGACAAAAATGGCATTTACCACGTCAAACAAATGGCCCTCAATGACCAAGACGGTGGTGTGGTGAGCATTGACCTAAGGGGGCAGCTGACGGTGTCAGGTGCCGTGTATTCACCGGATGGCCGCACGCCTCAAGTGGCCGTGGGGGTGGTGCGGGCCGATGGCACACCTGTCTATGGCATTGTGAGCGAGATGGATGACCACAGCTTGCAAGCAGGACCTGATGGCTTGTATGCCTTTCGAATAACTTTTGACAATTTGCCTTTGTTGCCAGGCCGTTATCTGGCGCGGTCACACGCCATGGACCCGGAAGGCTTGCGCCTGTTTGACCATGTAGAACGCCCTTTTGACGTGCAGGGTGATTCGCGTGAACTGGGTTATGTCCACCTCTCTCACCAATGGTTAAGCCCCCTGCCATGAAATTGCAAACCGATTTGTTGATGAACCTGGCCTTGCAGCACCTGGCGCAAGGCGACGCAGATGCTGCCAATGCTTGCCTGTCGGGTGTGCTGGCGATAGACCCACATCATCTTCAAGCACACAACGTGCGTGAGGCGCATGCATTGCCAGGCAACTATGGCAGCTGGATGGGGGTGAATGCGCAGATTTCGCCGGACGACGATATCTTCCGGTTTTTTGCAAACCACCCCACCTCAACGCACCCCATGCGGGATTACCTGTCAGATGGTTGGCGCACCATGACGGAGCTGCAGGTTTTGTTGGAGCAGCATGGGCATGTATTGGGCCATTCCAAGGCTTTTATGGAGTTCGCCAGCGGTCACGGGCGCTTTACCCGGCATTTGGTCAAGCGCTTGCCGCAGGGCGCTTTGACTGTGAGCGATGTGGTGCCTGGCAGTGTCGGATTTTTGCAGAACTTGCTGGGTGTCAAAGGGGTGGAGTCCACCACGCAGCCAGCAGCATTGCAGTTGCCTGAAGCCTATGAGCATGTGTTCGTGTTGTCCTTGTTCAGCCATTTGCCGAAAAGCACATGGGGGGACTGGTTGGCACGTTTGTATGAGGCGCTACTGCCGGGGGGCTTGCTGATTTTTTCTACCCACGGGCTAAAGTGTGCAGCGCAAGCGGGTGTGCAGTTGGCGGACGGTTATGCCTTTTTCGATTCCAGTGAATCCAGCGCCATCGAAGGTCAGGTCTACGGCACCACATTCACCAGCCCGGACTATGTCTTGGACACAGCCCGAAGGGTGTTGGGCAGTGCCGACAGAGTAACGGTGACGCCCAACCATTTTTGGGGCAACCAGGACGCGGTTGTGATTGCCCGGTAAGAACCTGATCGCATGAAAACACTGGGACACGAACCTGCACTGGATGGTCTGCGGGGCATCGCCGTGATGGCGGTGGTGTTGTTTCATACAGTGCCCCAGGCCTTGCCGGGTGGGTTTTTGGGGGTGGATGTTTTTTTTGCCCTGAGTGGTTACCTGATCACCCGTTTGCTGCTCAATGAACAAGCCACACGAGGCCGAATCGATTTGTGGCGTTTTTATGTGCGCAGGAGCTGGCGCTTGGCACCGGCTTTGTGCTTGATGCTGTTGGTATACATAACGGTTCAATTGGCTAGGCATGGTTTTGAGCAGTGGAAAACCCTGGCCTTGGATACATTGCTGGCTTTGGCCTATGTCACGAATTGGGCCCGAGCTATGGCTTGGCATTTGCCTGCCGATTTGGGACACACATGGTCATTGGCGGTTGAAGAACAGTTCTACCTGTTGTGGCCCTTGCTCCTGATCGGTGTGTTGAAGTTGTCTCACAGGCATGGGGTGCGGGTTGTGCTGGTCAGCGCGATGGCTTTGGCATCGATGTGTTGGCGACTTTATTTGCAAGACCAAGGGGTTTCAGTTGACCGGTTGTACAACGGCACCGATGTGCGTGCTGAAACACTGCTGTGGGGCGCACTGTTGGCACTTTTACGATTCAATGAAACCGCGCAACAGGAGCGTCGCTGGCTTGACCCAGTTATGCAGTGGGTGATCCCGATCCTGTTGATTGGCTTGTGGCTTGGGGCGCAATGGACAGAGGCCTGGATCTACAGTGTGGGCATCACTGCCGTCAGTGGCATGTCGGTGCTGCTTATCCAAGGCTTGCACAGCGGGAGCTGGAAAATCCTGTCAATGGCCTTGAGCGTCGGCTGGCTCGTTCATTTGGGCCGCATTTCTTATGGCATTTACCTCTGGCATTTCCCGATTTTGAGGTGGCTCTTGGAAAGTCCTATGGACGCATGGTCGCGATTGGCTTTCACAGTGGCTTTGAGCTTGGTGGTGGCCAGTTTGTCCTTCCACTTCATGGAAAAGCCTTTACTGGAAAGGCGCGATCGTCGGGGATGAAAGTGATGAGTTTGATTTTCAGCAAGCAATATTTGAAACGGCTCATAAATCAAGACGCTTATTTGAACCGAGAAAGATATCAGCGACGGCGCTTGAAACGTTTCTCCAGAGGCCGGTCGATCAGCACAATCACCAGCCAAGACAAAGCCAGCGTGCTAACCAGACCTGCCAGCATGAAGCTCAGGCTGCGCTGCATGCCAAACAACCCGAACCACCACACGGCCATGACCGTGTGAAAGAGGTAAAGAGGGTAAGAAAGATCGCCCAGCCAGCGGTCAAGGGCATTAGATTTGCGATCGGCAAAAGAGACCAAGACCCAAGCCGTCAGGAGCAGTGAAAAATACAAACCCCAGTTCCAGGGCCATTGGTCCCAGCGCAGCCAGATCAGGCAATGCGCCAGCCAGGTCAAACTGCTCAGCCAGGGGGCATGCCAACGCTGCAGGCTAGCCTTGTAATGGGCCACCAAGGCGCCAACGGCAAAGGCCATGAAACTGGTCAGAAACAACGAATAACGAACTGCAAATGTCTGTGTCTCGATGCCGTGTTGCCAATTCAGCATGGCACTGAGGATCAGCCCCAGCCAAGCCACTGAGGGAGCTCGGGCCATCAGTGGGAGCAACAAGTAAACCCCGACCTCGACGCCCAGTGCGCCTGAAACAGGCACCAGAAGATGACCCGCCCCCCAAATGGGGAGCAAACCGATATTGGTCGCCCAGTCGCGCCAGTTCTGCGGCATGACGAACTGTCCGTTGAGCAGAGCGGGGTTGACACCTTGCAGGGGCATGACCACCAAGGCAACCAAGCCCAACAGGCAAGCCAAATAGTAGGCCGGGTAAATGCGCAAAAAACGATTAAAAGCGTAATCTCGCAGGCCGCCCCAACCATCGCTGTAACGGGTCTGAAGGACCCAAGTCATGAGGAAACCGCTGATCAGAAAAAAGCCCCACACCGCGTAAGCGGCCGGGCCGTGGATCATGCCGTCCCACAAATGAGAAAGCGCAACCAGCAATGCTAAGAAAAACCGCCAAGATCCCAATGCCATATGTGCATCAAACCCAATAGGACGCCAACTGATGCCACCGAGACAAAGGTGGAAATACAAGATGAGCAAAAATATTGTAACCATGGCGTTGTTCGGCACGTTTTGGACAGCTCGCTGGCTTGAAAACCGAGCAAAACACAGGAACTTGAGACTCTAGAGGGGATGGGGTCAGTTGTCGGTTGGCGTTAACATGTGCGTTAAAATAAATATGAATATTCAATTACAAATTACCCTGCATGCACTCCGGCGATTTTCGGGTCAAAAGCTCTGCGACCACTGACCTTAGCGCTTGTGCTGATCCACTGAATTTGCACATCACATTTGACCCATCTCAGATGGGGTCGAACTGCAGCCGAGTGAACGGCAATCATTTTTTGACTTCTCCCGCTTGGCAAATCACGACAGCGCAATTTGGGCCCTTTGAGCTCATTCGGCACTTTGTGCAGCAATTGCAAGAAGTGCAGCCGCGCCGGGTCATCATCGAGGAGTTGAACGGCGCAACGGCCGATTTGGCGCGAATAGCTTACGCCTTGGGCATCCCTGTCGTCATCGACAGAGAATATCCGGCAAACCCTGACGCTGATTCGCAAAGATGGTTCAAGGCGTTGCGTGCTTTGCTGGAACAAACGTCGAACACACAAGACTTGCCCGTCCAGTTTGGTTACGAAACTTATGCCTTGGGCATGCGCAATCACAACATGCTGGCGCAGATGCAGGCACCCCATGTAAGTCACTTTGAGGGCTGCACCAAAGTGCTGGATGTCGGATGTGGCACGGGCGTTTTTCTGGACTTGCTAAAACGGCAGGGGATACAAGCCGAAGGCGTAGAACGCAATGTGCAATCGGCCCGATTTGCCCAAAGCCTTGGCCTTGCCGTTCACACCGCGGATGCACTTGAATTTTTAGCGCGACAGCCCGGCCAATACGACGGACTCTACTGCTCGCATTTTGTGGAGCACTTGCCCATTGATGCGGTGGAGCGTTTGATTCAGTTGTGCGCTCATGCGCTTCGACCCGGCGGGATTGCGGTGTTCACTTTTCCAGACCCGGAATCAATCCGCAGCCAATTGCTGGGTTTTTGGCGTGACCCCGAACATGTTCGTTATTACCACCCGGAATTGATCGAAACCCTGGCGCAAGTGCATGGATTGAAAGTCGAATACAACAGCCAGCAGATTCCTGGTCGCACGGTGGGACCTTTCAGTTTGCAGCCAACTCCAGCACCGACAAGTCCTTCTGTCACTGGCAGCTTGTGGTCACGTTGGGCCAAAGCCTTGGGGCTGGCCACCGCCGCAGACCTGGCCACACTTCAAGCGCAAAACCAGCACCAACAGCACTTGATTGAACAGCTGTGGCAAGTCAATCAAACATGGGCGTGGGAGGACAACGTTGTCCTGCGCTTTCGAAAGCCAAATACATGATCGACATCATCATCCCGATTTACAACGCCTATGCCGATGTGCTGCGCTGCTTGGACAGCGTGTTGCGTTTGACGCCAGCGCATGCCCGCATCGTGGTGATCGACGACGCCTCCACTGATCCTCGCATAGCCCTCCATTTGGCCCAAGTGCAGGTTGAGCACCCTGAGCGCGTGTTGTACCTGCAAAACCTGAGCAATGTGGGTTTTGTGCAGACCGTCAACCGTGGCATGGCCTTGGGCACGCACGATGTGGTTTTACTCAACTCTGACACCGAGGTCACTTCCGGTTGGCTGGACAGAGTGGTGGCGTGCGCTGATGCTGACCCCAACACCGCCACGGTCACCCCGTTTTCGAACAACGCAGAGATTTGCTCTTACCCCGTGTTTTGCCGAAATACACAGGTGGGTGATTTGGACTTGACGGCGCTGTGCCAAACCCTGGCGCAAGCCCATGACGGCAGTTACCACGAAATCCCCACTGCGGTGGGCTTTTGCATGTTCATTCGCCGCAAGGCTTTGGATGCAGTTGGCTTGTTTGATGCCGAACGCTTTGGTCGCGGCTACGGCGAAGAAAATGAATTTTGCTGCCGTGCCAGTGCGGCAGGCTTTAAGCACTGGTTGTGTACCGATGCCTTTGTGGTTCACCACGGCGGCCGTTCATTTTTGGACGACACCAGCCAACTTAAACAACGCCACTTGGCTGCGCTGCTTGAGTTGTTCCCGGACTACAGCGAGCGCATTGCCCAGTTTGTGGCGGCGGACCCGATTGCAAATTGTCGCCAACGCATCCAAGCTGCTTTGGCCCAAAAGCAACTCGACGACTTGGGACAAGCACTCAAACCGGGTTTGTTATTGGTCACCCATGCCTTGGGCGGCGGTGTTGAAAAACACGTGCAGGACTTGGTGCACTTGCTGAGCGAAAGAACCCGCGTCGAGATTTTGCGTCCGCATGATGCCAGCACAGTCAGTTTGCAAGATGCGCAAGGCAATACTTTGTTGATCAACGCTGCGCATTGGGGTGATGTGATTCAAGTGCTCCAATCGCGGCAATATGCACGCTTGCACATTCACCATCTGCATGGCTACCCGGCTCAGGTGACAGCGCTGCCCCAAACTCTGGGTTTGCCGTCAGACATCACGGTCCATGACTTCGCGGCGTATTGCCCTCAATACAGTTTGTCGCAAGCGGATGGTCGTTATTGCGGCGAACCCGATTTGGCGGGGTGCGCCCGCTGCGTAACAGAGCGGCCCAACCATTGGGGCTTGTCCATTACGCAATGGCGTGACACCCAACACCGATTGTTGTCACAAGCCGAGCGCATTTTTGTACCATCAGACACCGTAGCCCAAAAAATCAAGGCGCATTGGCCCACCTTGACGATGCAAGTTTTGGCTCACCCGCCGCGCCATGAATGGCTCAAGCATGCGCAAGCCGTTCGCAAAATTGTGGTCATGGGCGGCCTGTCGCCGACCAAGGGTTTGCATCGGGTTTTGGCCTGCGCCGCAGATGCCTATCTGCACAAACGGCCCCTGCACTTTGTGTTGCTGGGCTACACCTCGCAAGCCATACCTTTGTCACCTGAATTGCCGGTGAGCTTGACGGGGCAATACGACGATGAAGACCTGCCCGCCTTACTGGCCTTGCAGCGCGCTGACGCGGTGTGGTTCCCATCGCAAATTCCTGAGACTTATTCCTACACACTGGACGTGGCCATGGCCAGTGGCTTGCCCGTGTTGGCAGACGAAGGCACCGGCGCGCTGGCGCAAAGGCTGGCCAGTTATGCGCAAGGCCACGCACTTGATGCGAATGCCGAGACACAAACCATCAACCAAACGCTGTCGCAATTGACAAGTGCTCAGGTTCTGGCAGACACCGGATCTCTGGAAAACTTGGCCCTGCGCGCGGCTTATGGCCAGACCCTTTTGCAATGGTTAAGTCCCCACACCGCCGCGCCTGCTGTGGCGAGCCTGTTGTCCCTGCCCAGTGCGCAGGCCGCCCCCGACCTGTCAACACCGCGCAGCTTGCAAAACCTGTTTGAACACGGTGTGGAATGCGGACACAAACCCTCACGCTTGGCACTGGCCCAACGTGTCAAAGAAGCCGACGAACTCCATTCTGTCTTGTCTGGGGTGGCAGAGCGATCGGGTCGCGACTGGTTTGTGCTGCTGGATGAGTTGCAAGTTTCATTGCAATCGGCCTATCTACAAATTGAAGCTGAACAAGCGCGAGGGTTGTCAGAACAACAGCGCTTTAAGGCCGACGAACAGCGCTTTGAACTTGAACTTCAGGCGGAACAGCAGCGCTTTTTTAGCGAGCAACAGAGTTTTACCGCAGAACTGCAAGCTGAGCAGCAAAGGGTTGAAACCGAGCAACAGCGATTTGCCGCAGAACTGCAAGCTGAGCAGCAAAGATTTGAAGCTGCGCAAGAGCGATTTGCCGCAGAACTGCAAGCTGAGCAGCAAAGATTTGAAGCAGCGCAAGAGCGATTTGCCGCAGAACTGCAAGCTGAGCAGCAAAGGGTTGAAACCGAGCAAGAGCGATTTGCCGTAGAACTGCAAGCTGAGCAGCAAAGATTTGAAGCCGCGCAACAGCGCTTTTTGTCCGAGAAACAGCGTTTTGACTCAGAACTGCAAGCTGAGCAGCAAAGATTTGAAGCTGCGCAAGAGCGATTTGCCGCAGAACTGCAAGCTGAGCAGCAAAGATTTGAAGCAGCGCAAGAGCGATTTGCCGCAGAACTGCAAGCTGAGCAGCAAAGGGTTGAAACCGAGCAAGAGCGATTTGCCGTAGAACTGCAAGCTGAGCAGCAAAGATTTGAAGCCGCGCAACAGCGCTTTTTGTCCGAGAAACAGCGTTTTGACTCAGAACTGAAAGCCGAGCAACAAAAAGTTGAAACCGAGAAGCAGCGATTTGAGTCTGAGCAACAGCGTTTTGACTCAGAACTGAAAGCCGAGCAACAAAAAGTTGAAACCGAGAAGCAGCGATTTGCCGCAGAACTGCAAGCTGAGCAGCAAAAATTTGAAGCTGAGCAAATGCGCTTTGACGCTGAACAGCAGCGTTTTGTATCCGAACAACACCGCTTGGAAACCGCGCAACGTCAACTTCAAGATGACTTGAGCCGCACACAAAATGAATTCCAGCAAGCCATGGTGGAGGGTGCGCAACGCGAACAAACCATCATCAACACCTATGAACACAGTACCTCTTGGCGCATGACCCAACCCCTACGCAACATCCGCAGCACACTGCGCACGGTTAAACGCGGCATCAAGCGTTGGCCTTTTGCGCTGCAAATTCTCAAGGAGCAAGGCCTGTGGGCTTTGCTCAAACGCATTCAAGGCAAACTTGCACCGCCGCAAGCACCTGCTGTGCCCTTGGCCATCGACGTTCAACCCTTGCTCGCACTGGGTTCGCTGGTGCTGAACACCTGTTCGCCTGACCGTCGACCGCTGGTGTCAATTGTCATTCCGGTGTACGGCCAGCACCAATACACCTTCAATTGCCTGAGCAGTCTGGCTCAACATACCGACTTGCAAGAGGTGGAAGTGATCGTGGTGGACGACGCATCGCCCGACCCCGCGCGCCCGGCCATGCCTGACGTGCAGGGCGTGCTATGGGTGCGCAACCCGCAAAACCTGGGCTTTATCGGCAGCTGCCACGCCGGTGCAAACTTGGCGCGTGGCGAGTATGTGCTGATGCTCAACAACGACGTCCAAGTCACGGCCGGGTGGCTGGTGGCCTTGCTGGATGTCTTCAAGTTGCGCAGCGACGCCGGCATGGTGGGCGCGCGTTTGGTTTACCCCAATGGCAGCTTGCAAGAAGCGGGTGGCATTGTTTGGCAAGACGGCTCGGCCTGGAACTGGGGCCGCAACGGTGACCCCGAACTGCCTACCCATAAATACCTGCGCCCAGCGGACTATTGCTCTGGCGCCTGCTTGCTGTTGCGCATGAGCGACTGGCATGCCCTGCATGGCTTTGACAAGGTCTACACGCCTGCTTATTACGAAGACACCGACCTGGCCTTCAGAGTGCGTGCGGCAGGCAAAGTGGTTTATTACCAACCCGAAGCCGTCATCGTTCATTACGAAGGCATCAGCTCTGGAACCGATGTGTCGCAGGGTGCCAAAAAACACCAAGTGACCAATCAAGTCACGTTTTTTGACCGATGGAAATCTACGCTGTCAACACACCGCATGAACGGCGTGGAACCCCTGCGCGAAGTCAACCGTTGGGCACGCCACCACATGCTGATTGTGGAAGCCTGCATGATCACGCCCGACCAAGATGCGGGCTCTGTGCGCATGCAAGCTTTGCTCGAAACTTTGGTGGGCATGGGCGTGCATGTGACCTTTGTCGCTGACAACCTGGAGTATCGCCAACCTTATGTGCGCGACCTGCAGCAAAAAGGTGTGGAGGTTTGGTATTCGCCGCACATCCAGTCGGTGACGCAATTGCTGGAACAGCGCGGCGCCTTGTTTGACACGGTGATGATTTGCCGTCATTACATTGCCAGTCCCTTGATTGCGGCTGTCAGGCAATATGCCCCGCAAGCGCAACTCTGGTTTGACACCGTGGACTTGCACTACCTGCGCGAGGAACGCTTGGCCGCGCTGGAACAATCCAGCCGCTTGGCCGACGTGGCAGCCGTCACCAAGCAACAAGAATTGGGCGTGATGGCCGCTTGTGATTTGACCTTTGTCGTCAGCCCGGTGGAGCAGGCCCTTTTGGCACAGGTCCTGCCCGATGCCAAAGTGGCCATCTTGGCGACCATTTATGAACCCTTAGATGTCTCAACCGGCTACAGCGAGCGCGAAGGCCTGCTGTTTGTGGGCGGCTTTCAGCACCCGCCCAATGTCGATGCCGTGACCTGGTTTGTGCAAGAAGTCTGGCCTTTGGTGCATGCACAGGTCCCCGAAATGAAGGTGCGCGTTGTTGGTAGCAAAATGCCCGATACCTTGCGGTTATTGGCTGGACCAGGCATTGAGATTTTGGGCTTTGTGCAAGACATGGACTCCTTATTGGCCCAAAGTCGCATCTCCATTGCGCCCTTGCGCTACGGTGCGGGCGTGAAAGGCAAAATCAACCAAGCCATGTCCCATGGCCTGCCCGTGGTGGCCACCCCTGTCGCCGTCGAAGGCATGGACTTGACCCATGGCGAACATGTTCTGGTGGCCGACACCCCTGCTGGTTATGCGCAAGAAATCATTCGCCTGTACAACGACCCGGTGCTTTGGCAGCAACTGGTGGATGGCGGCAAGGCGAATGTGTCAAAAACTTTTTCACGGGATGTGGCTCGCGAGGAGTTGGCGCGGCAGTTGAAGCTGTGAGTCTCAAACCATCGCACGTCCTCATGCGCCTGTCCGGTGCATTTCATGGTGTTGAACACTCGATCAGTTAGCATCCCCGGATGACCGTGCGCGTGCTCCATGTTGGCAAGTTTTTTCCACCCGATCGGGGGGGCATGGAGTCGTTTTTGGCCGAATTGGTGTTGGCCCAGCAGGCGCAAGGCCTGGAGGTGTCGGCCTTGGTGCACGGCCAGCCTTTGGCCCATGACCCCGATTGGCTGGTGCGCGTGCCAGTGCAGTTGAGCCTGGTGTACACGCCGATCGCCTTGGGCTTCAGGGCGGCGCTGGCGCAGGCCATTGAGCGTTTTCAGCCCGATGTGCTGCACCTGCACATGCCCAACGTGGCGGTGTTTTGGGCCTTGACCTTGGCGTCGGCCCGGCGCACTTCGTGGGTGGTGCATTGGCATTCGGATGTGGTGGTGTCGGCCCAAAGCCCGCGTGCCTTGCGTTTGGCCTATGTGGCCTACAGGCCCTTTGAGCAAGCCGTGTTGGAGCATGCTGACCGCATTGTGGCCACGTCGCAAACTTATTTGGAAGCCAGCGAGCCTTTGGCCGAGTGGCATTACAAATGCTCGGCTGTGCCTTTGGGCATCAAGACCAATCTGCAAGCGCTGCCCCTCAAGCCCGAAGCACTGCCTTGGCAAGGCGACGCAGTTCGCTTGTTGTCGGTGGGGCGGCTGGCGCATTACAAGGGCTTTGAGACCTTGGTGCGGGCAGTCGCCGCCAGCGAGGGGGTGCAGTTGGTGATTGCCGGGCAAGGCGAGTCCATGGAAAAGCTGCAGGCCCTGGTAGCGACACTCACACCCGCCGGGCAGGTGCCGCGCATCCATTTGCTGGGTGAGGTGAGCGAGGGGCTCAAGCACCAGTTACTGGATTCGTGTGAAGCGTTTTGCCTGGCTTCGCGTGAGCGCACCGAGGCGTTTGGCGTGGTGCTTTTAGAGGCCATGGCCCATGCCAAGCCCTGCCTGGTGGCCAATTTGCAGGGTTCGGGAATGCCTTGGGTGGTGCAAATGGCGGGTGCGGGGCTTAGCCATATTCGGGTGGACGATGTGCAGTCTTGGGTGACGGTGTTGTCGGGCTTGCCCGCGCAGCGGCCGCAGTTGAAGGCGTGGGGGGCACAAGGACGACAGGGCTTGGAGGCGCATTTTTCGATCGACACCTGTGCCCAGGCCATTCGCGGCGAATACGCCTTGGGCGCCCTGGCCAGCCGGGTGCACGATGCTTACCGCTTGGCGTTGCCCGACCCGCTGATGGCCCCCGAAAAAAGCGATGTGCTGGTGGTGATTCCGGCCAAGGACGAGGCGGCCACGATTGCCCAGGTGGTGGCTGATGTGCGTGCGGCTGGCTGGCGACATGTGTTGGTGGTGGATGACCACAGCAGCGACGAAACGGGGGCTTTGGCGCGTGGTGCCGGCGCGCAGGTGGCTCGGCCGGTGTTGCCCCTGGGGGCCTGGGGTGGCATGCAGCTGGGCATTCGGCAGGGTTTGGCGCAGGGCTTTCATGCGGTGATCACCATGGACGCCGATGGCCAGCACGAGGTGAAGGAGCTGCCCGCTTTGCTGGCCCGCGCCGACCAGGCCGATGTGGTGATCGGGGCCTACCCCCAGCGTGTGAGCCCACTGCGCAAGCTGGCTTGGCGTTGGTTCAAGGCGATTTCGGGCTTTGAGTTCCAGGATTTGACGTCGGGCTTTCGCTATTACAACCGCCAGGCCATGCAGGTGTTGGCCGGCAGCGAGGCGACGCTGCTGGATTACCAGGATGTGGGGGTGCTGATGCTGCTGCGCCACGCACAACTGCGCATCACCGAGGTGCCGGTGCACATGAACACGCGTTTGTCCGGCCATTCGCGCATTTTTTATTCGTGGTTCAGCGTCCTGCGCTACATGGCGGTGACCACTTTGTTGTGTCTGGCCAGCTGGAATGCCCACCCCAAAAAACCCGTTTCACCGCCGCAGCGCAACGATTGAGCGTCTAGGTCGGGCCATCGGCCACATGGGCCTCGCCATTCAGCGCTTGGTTTGGGTGTGGCTGGCACTTCTGCTGGTCGGTTGGTCGTTCGGTGCGGGGGCAGAACCCCCGCCGAAACCCCAGACCTTGAAGCCTTTGCCCTGGGTGCAGGCGGTGCTGGCACAGCCCGAGCAAGCCCCCGTTTTGGCCCGCGAGGCGCTGCACAGCGCCCGCTTGTCCGCGCAAGACCCGCTGCTGGCTTGGCGATCATTGGCGCGCTGGACCTTGGGCCCTAAGACCCCGGACCTCGGCAAGCCGGTGGTCAACGCGGCTGACCCTTTGCCAGGCGCTTTGTTGCGCTTGGCCCGTGCCAGTGGCAGTGGGTTGATGGTGGCGCCGTCCAAGCGGGAGTTGCCCGAGCCCTTGCGCTCGGCGTGGGCGCAGCAAATCGAGGCGTTGGTGGTGGCGCGCCATGCGCTGGACGAGGCCTTGACAGGGCTGGGCCCGGAGCATTCGCGGCTCGATGACAGCTTGCGAGCGGTGCTGTTGCGACAGGCTTTGCGGGGCGATTTCAGGCAAGGTGATGCGGTCGATGTGCGCCTCTGGCTGGGCCGAGTCGACCAAGCGGCTTTGGCGAGGGGCATGGCGGTGTTGCTGCACGCGGCTGACCACTTGCAGCGCACCTTGGCGCTGCGCGCATGGCCAGCGCTGGTGTGGCAGCACCACACGCCTTGGGGGTTGGTGCGCTTGGACACGACGCGCCAGTCGGCTCGCCACCTGGTGCAAGACCCTTTGTTATGGGTGAGTCTGGGGGGCGATGACCACTACCTCTTCAGGCCCCGCTCGGTGCAAAACCCGGTGAGTGTGTTCATGGACTTGAGGGGGAACGACACCTACATCAGCGAACACGATGGGGCCGACCCCTCGGTGGGGTTTTTGGGTTTGGGCCTGTTGTGGGACGGGGCTGGGCGCAACCAATACAGCGGCAGCTGGCTGGCGCAGGGGGCGGCTTTGATGGGGGCGGGTGTGTTGGTGGATGCCTCGCGCGCTGGCGCTGCGGGCAGCCAGATGGAGGCCACAGGCCATGCACAGGCCTTTGCGCTGGATGGTTTGGCCTTGTTGATGGCAGGGGATGGCGACGATACCCTGACGGCTTTGACGCATGCGCAGGGCAGCGCAGGACCGCTTGGGGCGGCATGGCTGATCAACACGGCTGGCAATGACCGGTATGTCTTGGGCAATGCACCCTTAGTGCAAGCCTCGTCCCAATTGCCTGAACGCAATGCCTCGATGGGCCAAGGCGCTGGCCGAGGCTGGCGGGGGCGCGATGGCGCCCCTGACATGCCGGGGGGTGTGGGCCTGCTGGTGGATTTGGCGGGCGATGACCACTACACGGCGCAAGTGTTTGCGCAAGGGGTGGGCTTTCAGCAGGGCATGGGGTTGCTGGTGGACGCCGGTGGCCACAACCACCACACAGCCGCTTGGTACGCTCTGGGCGCAGCCGCGCACCAGGCAGTGGGGGTGTTTTGGGCCAGTGGCGCGGGCGCAGATGTTTATGAGGTGAGCCATTCGAGCGCCTTGGGGGCTGCTACCGACAGGTCGTTCGGGTGGTTTGTGGACAGTGGTGGAAAAAATGCCATGTCGGATACCGATTTCAGCCAAGGGCAGGCTGCGGTCGGCAGCCGGGCAGTGTGCCAAACCGCTGGGCCCGGCCCATCGCTTCAAACGTGCCGCAGATAAATCCTGGAAATGGCCCCGGGTTTCGCTAAACTTGCTCTTTTGGCCACAGCCTACGGACCCCTTTGTGAACATCCTGACCCAGTCTATTCCCCAAGTCATGCAAAAGGCCATGGCGTACCACCGCAACAATGAGTTGCAAGAAGCTTTTGACACTTACATGGATGTCATTGATGTGCAGCCCAAGCACTTTGATGCTTTGCACTTGGCGGGTGTGGTGCTGGTGCAGGTGGGGCATTACGACAAGGCTTTGCATTTGTTGGACCGCGCGAAAGCCATCAAGTCCAACCATCACGAATTGCAATACAACCGAGCCAATGCCTTGTTTGGTCTGGAACGCTACAAAGAGGCCTTGCAAGGCTATGGCCGTTCCATTGAGCTCAAGCCCAACTTTGCATTGGCATTTTTAGGGCAAAGCAATGTGCTGACAAAACTGGAGGCCCATGAACATGCGGCCAGTTCCATTGACTGCGCGATCAGGTTGATGCCTGACTATGAGTTGTTGTTTTTTAACCGCGGCAACATCATGGAAACCCTGGGTAAATCTGACGAGGCCATCAGGAGTTTTGACAGAGCCATTGAAATAGAGCCGAGCTATTTCCAAGCGTGGTTAAACCGATCGAACCTGTTAGGGGCCTGCAAACGGTTTGATGAAGCCAATCAGGGCTACAGCAAATTGATCGAATTGAACCCGATGGATCCCGATGCTTATATCAACTTGGCTGTCAATCATTTGGCTTTGAAGAATTTCGATATTGCGATTGAGACATTTCAGAAGTCAATTCAAGTTGCGCCGGACAATGCCAATGCGCACCATGCGTTTAGCCACTGCTTGTTGCAAGCAGGCCATTTTGAACACGCTTGGGGCGAATATGGGTGGCGATGGGAAACAGAAAACTATATTTCCAGACGCAAGCTATTGACCATTCAGCCTTCGTGGTCACCTGACAAGAAGCCTGAAAATCTCCTGATCTGGGCTGAACAGGGGGTGGGTGATGAGATTTTTTGGGGTGCTAATTTCAAGGCTGCACAACAGTTGGCCAACAAATTGATTGTGCAAACCGACCCGCGTTTGATCAACCTTTTCAGCCGTGCCTTGCCGGAAATTCAGTTTGTTTCTTCCAAAGAGCAAGTTCCACAAACTGCTTACGATGCCCATTTGCCCATGGGTGATTTGGGTCAGGCCTTGAAGTTGACCGCCCAATCCATTCAGAAGTTTGCCGGGCCTTATCTGAAAGCCAATAAGGCAAAAGTCAAAAAAATTCGTTCGACACTGTGTCCCAAAGGCCAAAGGCTGTGCGGTGTGTCCTGGAAAAGCAGCAACAAAGACATTGGGGCCAAGAAAAGCATGCGACTCGAAGACTTGCTGCCGGCACTGCGCCTGCCGGGCATGGTTTTTGTCAATTTGCAATACGGTGATGTGGCTCAGGAAATTGCAGATTTGCAAACAGCGCATGGCATTGAAATTTTGCAATACAGCGAAGTAGACAATTTCAACGATTTGGACGGCTTGGCCAATTTGATCGAGGCCTGTGATGTGGTGTTGACCACCAGCAACTCCACCGCCCACTTGGCTGGAGCTTTGAACAAGGACACCATCAACTTGGTGGCTTTTGGGGATGCACGCATTTGGTATTGGCTCAATGAAGTCGATGGCCAAAGCCTGTGGTACCCCTCGGTCAAATTGGTGGAACAAGAACGCGATGACGATGGCTGGTCTGCTGCGGTGGGCCGTGCCGTGAAGCACCTGCCTGGTCTGATGTCATGAAGCCCATCACCATCGTTGTGGGTTTTGACCAGCGCGAGGCGGTGGCCTACCATGTGTTTTGCCAGAGCGTGCTTGAAAAAGCCTCTCGTCCCGTGCAGTTCATTCCCTTGGCCATCAGTGCGTTGAAGTTCTACACAGAAACCCACACCGATGGCAGCAACCGCTTTATTTATTCGCGCTTTCTGACGCCCTACCTTTGTGGATACGATGGGCCTGCGATTTTTGCCGATGGCGACATGGTGTGCCATGAAGACATTTCGCAATTGATGGATTTGTATGACCCCAGCAAGGCCGTGCAGGTGGTCATGCACGACTACAAAACCAAAACCATCATCAAATATCGTGGTAACAAAAACCAGGACTATCCACGTAAAAACTGGTCAAGCGTGATTTTGTGGAACTGCGGCCATCCTGCCAACCGTGTGCTGACGCCCGAGTTCATTCAGGACAAGCCTGGTTCTTTCCTGCACAGGTTTTCTTGGTTGTCAGACGAACAGATTGGGGCTTTGCCCAAAGAGTGGAACTGGCTGGCCACCGAGTACGAGGACAACCCTGACGCCAAACTGGTGCATTACACCTTGGGCACGCCGTGCTTCAAGGACTTCAGTGATGCCGCAATGGCGCAGGGATGGTGGGATGCGCACCGTTCGAGCCAGGACGGCATGGGGATTTGAAAAGGTTTTTCTTCGAATAGCTGACTCAACCCGGAGTGCTTTGATTCGACTCTTTGCGAGGTTGAACAATTAGCCAAATGCCATGGCCCATCAGTTGATGCGTTTGCATCTGCATGACTTCGAAATATTGACAAATTCGTGGTAACCACCACGAACTTGGCTGTTGAATCAGGTGAGCATTCCGGCCGTCTGATAAAAACTTGCCCGCGGGCCCCATGTGGATTGAAAAAAATCCAAATTTTGTAACCAGGCTGGAAAGCTCGCGAAGTACATTTTCAAGGAGTTCTGGTTCAATGTGTTCTAGAACATCGATGCAGCAAACGAGATCTGCCGATTGAGCTTTGCCGTACTCGGGAAAGGCGGGGTCGTATGGTCTGTAAGTCAATGAATTCACCCCAGCCTGTTGCAAGCCTTTGAGCAGGTTTTTTTTACCAGCGCCGTAGTCTGACACCGACTCAATGCGGGCTTTTTTGATCAACTCGGCTACGATTGGCGCAAACAAGAGGGATGCCACGCCATAGTTTGGGTTTTGGTGCAGCTCTTGCTGGATTTTTCGATATTCTTCGCTGATGGTTTCATTTTTCATGGGTGGCGCTTCAAAGTCATCTGACCGATTTAATTTTAGTTTCAAAATTCATTTTTTAATTTCGTTGATCTTTTCCTTTAACCGCGTCTTTGACCTGTGGCCCCATAGTTTTTCACCGATCCCGCACGCATCTTGATCAAGTCCGATAAGGTTCTGTGACTTGAGATGGATCAAACACAATTCGAAATATTCGTGCTCATACTTCACCGCCAAGGTATTCCGCAATCCAGTTAGCATAAGGCGGATTCAAGCACGAAGTGCAACAAAGATGAACTGGTTATAGGTGGCTGAGGATGCGTTGGCATCATGGCCGCTTTAACCGCCAAGTCGAAGTTGCCCGATGTACAAGCACCTCAGCCGAGAA
>Ga0247844_1002110_pt1 | contig 33513 bp, 28 predicted proteins | sample LaCtaG_FD_192421 | JGI IMG/M metagenome (GOLD analysis project Ga0247844, IMG submission 192421) | Freshwater microbial communities from meromictic Lake La Cruz, Castile-La Mancha, Spain - LaCruzMarch201714.5m_1 | ecosystem: Environmental > Aquatic > Freshwater > Lake | place: Spain: Castile-La...
TGGCCCTTACGCCGCGCGCATGCGCATGTTGCCCGCAAGTACCACTGCGAACGCAAACGCCCAGGAAAACTGGTCGAGCGACTTCCTTGCACACTTGTCGAAAGGAGATTTGCGGTTTGAAGTTCAATTGCAATTTTTTGTGGATGAAGCCAGTACGCCCATTGAAGATGCGACGAATGAATGGCCAGAAGCGGTGGCGCCTTTCGTCACGGTAGCAGTATTAACTGTACCGAATCAGGACACAGAAAGTGCAGCGGGTAAAAAACTTGCTTCCGATATTGAGGCCGCCGCGTTTGATCCCTGGAATGCCTTGATCGAGCATCGTCCCTTGGGTGAGGTGATGCGTGCGCGTAAAGTGGTGTATTATCAGAGTCAGCTTGGGCGGAAAGGTTAAAATATTGTGAAATGAGCGCGCATGTTTATCTTTGTAACGAATGCATGAAAAGTGCACATATTTACACGTTAAGGGTAATGCCAAAAGGCCCAACCGTCGAAACCGATAATTTGACATATGAACGATACCGATACAAAACGACTTTCACGACTGACGGCGATTTTAATACAGCTCCAGACGAAACGACTTTTGACTGCGACAAATCTTGCAGAAAAATTCAACGTTAGTATCAGAACCATCTACCGAGACATCAGAGCATTAGAACAAGCAGGAGTTCCAATCATAACAGAAGATGGAAAAGGCTATTCTCTTATGGAAGGCTATAGAATTCCACCTGTAATGTTTACTGAAAATCAAGCCAATGCATTGATACTTGCGGAGCAACTTGTCCTAAAAAACAAGGACGCGTCATTCATCAAGGATTACACAGAAGCTATTGACAAAATAAAAGTAGTATTAAGTCAAACTGACAAGGATAAAGCTAATTTACTTGCGGACAGAACTAGATTTGAACAAAATATAAAAAGAGCGCGAAATAGTAACAATATTTCTCAATTACAACAAGCATTGACAAACTTTAACCTCGTAAATATTGACTACACGAACGAACAAGGCTTAATAACAAACCGGATAGTCGAGGCATTTGCTTTAATCAGCACCACAGAAAATTGGTTGCTTATTGCATGGTGTCGTTTAAGAAAAGAATTTAGATATTTCCGTTTGGACAGAATTACCAAAATGCAAGTTCTCCCAGAAAAATTTGAACAGCATAAAATGACCCTGCAGGAATATTTTGATAAATTTTACTAAGCCCATTTTGACCCCTGACATAAGGCTGTCATACAACCATTAGACTTTTGCAATGTCAATAATGACAAACAATTTAAAAATAAATAAAATGCAAAAGACATCATTTGACCCTTGGGGGACATTTATGTGCCATTCATTATGAGACACGGTATTCAACAAACTACTACATTGCTTGAAGTAAAAGGACTTTTTGCTACATTGACGGTAGAACTTGAAGCCACTGCTGTAAAATAAAATGCAGAAAAACGAAATAGAAATATTTTATCCGACAAGCCTTACAGCGTGGCGAAAATGGTTAGAGAAAAACCATCTTTCTAAACAAGCTGTATGGCTTGTCTTTTATAACAAAAGTTCAGAGAAAAAATCGATCACTTGGAGCGATTCCGTTGATATTGCACTTTGTTTTGGTTGGATAGACAGTAAGAAAATTTCAATCGACAAAGAAACTTCGCATCAATTTTTCAGCAAACGTAAACCACAAAGCACTTGGTCTAAAATCAATAAAAATAAAGTTGAAAAACTTATTGAACAAGGCTTGATGGCAGAAGCAGGATTCAGAAGTATAGAAATCGCAAAACAAAATGGCTCTTGGACAATTTTGGACGAAGTTGAAGAATTAATTATACCTGCAGACTTGAAAGCTGAATTTGATAAAAAGCCAAATTCAAAAGATTTCTTTTTAGGTTTGAGTAAATCTGCAAAAAAGATAATCTTGTCTTGGCTTGTGTTCGCCAAAACAAAAGAGACAAGACAAAAACGTATTACTGAAATTATTGAAAGTGCTGAACAAAATCTAAAACCGTTACATTTGCGATAAAAAAGGCACATTCGCCTAACAGCGGTTTTGTAAAAGTGGCAAAACCTTGGCTGCTAAATTAACACTTTAAACGACGATCAAAATATGAAAAAATGTATGACGCAAAGGTTAGTGCAGATGTGATTGCTTCTGTTTTGCCCATTGGGCAAGGACAGGTTTGTATTTATCCGTAAACGGGAAGATTCCATTCATGCTATGAAGACGACATTCAACATTTTAATTGGGCTTTTTTTATTACTGACCAGTTGTAAAACAGCTTCAACTGACGACAGGAAAAACTATATTGAAAGCGAACCAACTTTTTTTGAGTTACGACATGGTAGTTGGATCACAAACAAATGGATTAGAAATCCTGAAAATCTATTGACAATCCATGAGACCTTTAAAAAAGTCGGCTATAGTAATCTTATAGGAAGCATACTCTCGGACAATCCTGTTGTTGTTCAAGACATTTATATTAATAAGAAAGGTTATGACCTTGTGGATAGTTTAGTTCTGACGTATACACAACGAGACAAAGCAACAACATACTATAAAGAATTTTGGGCACGGCGGGAAATTGAGCGAAACGATCATGTTGTTTTTATTATTTTAAAAGATATTCAATATTCATATAAAATAAAAACTGCATCTGACGCCTTACAACTTCAAGTAGACAACGAAAAACTAAATGACACGTTGAATACCTTATTAAAAATAGAATATCGAAACGACTCATTAACGACGGATTTAGCATTAAAAGACTTTAGCACTTTAAGACGACTTGGGTTTCATCAATCTGCCTATAATTTGCTATATGAAAGTTACAAGTATCGAAACATAAAATGGGATAGAGATCGTTTGGCAAAGACATTAAAAGAAACAAATAAATTTATTTATCCTTGGTTCCAAGACGATACAAAATAACGATACAAAATAACGATACAAAATAACGGATAAAAAAATGCGCAATAACACACAAAGAAATGTAAACCTACCCCTAATCCTCGCAGGACTTTTAGTGCTTGCAGTGACAATTTATCTTGGTTATCGTATCAGCGTATCGGACAGGCGACTAATCCCAATAAGTGTCATCGCAATGATCGCAGGTGCAATTTTCGAAGGCAAGCGCCTTTCCGACAGATGGTCGACCGTTTTATGGATAGCATTGGGCGCTTTTATTTTTAGCTTTTTTGCTTTTATTCCCGGCAAAAGAGAACATCACTACAATTTAGAAAATCACATTGCAATGTTTCCGTATTTCATGCATTTACTTATGCAACTTTATCCCGGACGAGTAGACTGCGCTTGAGTGTTTGGAGTTCAATCATTATGATGTTATTCGCTATTGACAATATTTACAGGGTTTATCAAAATGAACAAATTGAAAACACGGCAGATATAACGCATGGACTGTACATCGGTCTTCAATTTTTCTTATTGGGTGTTTCGTCTATTTACATCATTCAAAACTTCATTATGCTCATCGGTTTTTTACCCAGCCAAGGGCGATTTTTCAATGCACAGTACTTTCAAGACTTTAGAGAACTTCAAAGCAGCCACCTTGACAGGTATTCAGATAAACAAGTTAATATTCTACAGGCTTTCTTTTGTGTGCTATTTGCAGGGACAATTTTTGGCTTAAATTATCACTATCAAGTCCTTCCAAGACACCTTGCCATTTGGATCGTGTTTGTGACTTTTCCATTTATTATGGCATTTTATGAAGCTGCGACATATAGAGGGAACTACAGGTAACAAAGGCATCAAAAAAACAAAATCTCCACCCAACCCCCATGTGGCAAATACCTCCATATATTAGCAAGTTACATATTTAAAATTACCGCTATTTGGAGTTTTAGTACTCCTGCCCTATCTTTACCAGGCGGACGCGATAAGTGCGTATATTTCCGTGTTAGGCGTCATTATAAGAAACCACCATGATAAACTTTAAATTACAAGAATTAGACAAAATAGGTCCTTGGGGGCAAGAGCCTGAACTATCGTTACATTGGTTTGGTCTGACACTCGGTGACCTATGGTTGAGTTTCGGGAACGAGACAATTTATGAATACTCGAAAGAGGCGATGGATTATTGGGGCGATAAGCAGACACCTTATAATGAGTACCAATTATCAAGATTTATTGAAGATTTTACAGGACTTTTTAATAAAATAACAGAGCCGATTCCCGAAGCGTTATACAACGAAACAAGAGATTTAAAGAAGTTTCAATCTAACGCACAAAAATGGCGCATCATTTACGATAAAGAGGAAGCCAATTACAGCGATTTTTATTTTAATGAGTACTGCAATCTAATTTCGTGGACAGACTTAAGAACTTTTGATTCTGCTCATTTAATTGGTGGGCCATATTTGTCCTTTTTCAGATGTAACGACAGATTGAGAATTGTTTGGAAAACAGAACATATTCTTGAAAACGGCATAAGCCTCTGGACAGCGAAAGATGGAAGTTTTGAAATGGATTATGCTGACTTTATGCAAAAAATTAAAACATTTGGTCAGTCTTTCTTTTCTGAGATGGGAAAGCAAGTTGAGTTAGCTGTTGAAAAAGATTGGGGAAAAGTTAAGATCGACAAACAAGGACTACCTAAAGCACATCAAGAAAGAAAAGATGATTTTTATTATTTCCTGGCTTTTCTTGAACAAGAAACAAAATATAAAACAAACTGGGCAGAAATAATAACATTGTTTAACCGAATGACAAATGAAATAACGAACGCCAAAGATTAATGCTCAACCATATTTCCCTTTTACCCGTTGTGTTTGAAAACCAAACCTGCTAAAATTTAAAAAACATACCATGCGCACCATTATTTCACTTGCATTTTTATTTCTCAGCGTCACCTTGTTTTCGCAAGCCCAGATTTCACAGGACAATTTTGAAGGAAACAGCAGCATTCCTTCCTGGTTTGGTGATAATTGCCTGATCGATACCAAGTTCAATAACCCTTATCCGACAGGAATTAATACCTCGGCAACTGTTTTAAAATATTCAGATATTGGTGGACAGTACGCGAACGCTGGATTTAATGCTGGTTTTAGTTTTAATTTAAAAACCAGCAGTACGTTTTCCCTGAAAGTTTATGTGCCCTCAAGTGGAATCACCGGAAACCAAAACAATCAAATTTCATTGAAACTTCAAAATGGTACTATCAATGAACCTTGGACGACGCAATGTGAAATTATTAAGCCCATCCTCCTGAACCAATGGCAGGTAATTACCTTCAATTTCGCGACCGATCCTTTTATAAATTTCGATCCAAACTCCCTAAATCCATTAAACAGATGGGATTTTAACCGGGTCTTAATTCAAATAAATGGAGAGAACAATACCTCAAACGTACTAGCCTATATAGATGATTTTTTATATGCCGGAGCGGCTTCTACCTTTAACAATTTAGTTTGGAGTGACGAATTTGACGGAGATGGTGTTGTAAATAGTTTTAATTGGTTTCATCAAACCCAATTACCCAATGGTTGGAGCTGGTACAACAATGAATTACAACACTATACAAACAGTGCAACGAACGCATATCGGTCCAATGGAGTTCTTAATATTGTGGCAAAAAAAGAAGTATTCACCAATCAGGGACAAACAAAGCAATTTACCTCTGCCCGATTAAATTCGAAATTTGCTTTTAAATATGGACGCGTTGAAGCGCGGGCTAAATTGCCAACGGGCGCTGGAACATGGCCGGCAATCTGGATGCTTGGAAAAAACATTATTGAACCAGGCGGTTATTGGACTGGAACGCATGGAACCATCAATTGGCCGGCATGCGGCGAAATAGATATTATGGAACATTGGGGAACCAATCAAAATGTAATCTCTAGTGCGGTCCACCACCCCATCAATGGCAATTTATCCATTGGAGAATACATTTCCAATGCACAATATAAAGCGGGCGTGTCCAATGAATTTCACATTTATGCGGTTGAATGGAATGAACAAAGCATAACATTTAGTGTCGACGGCGTCAACCATTTATCCTATAATCCAACAGTGAAAAACCAATACACCTGGCCGTTTGATGCGGAACAATACATCCTGTTAAATGTCGCCATTGAACCGAGTGTTACACCAAACTTTGTGCAATCTGCCATGGAAGTTGATTATGTGCGGGTATACCAAGAAAACGCGCTGAACACCGCGCACACCACCAATTTACCTAAAATTAAATTATTCCCAAATCCCGTTGCAGACAACCTAACCATCACCTGCACAGAAAACACAAACGCTGCGGTTGAAATATATTCAATATTAGGACAAAAACTACATTCGAGCATTTTAAAAGGCACAGAAACCAACATTGATGTTTCGAATTTTCAGGATGGGGTATATGTAGTCGTGCTAATTTCCAAAGCAGGTACGGACACTTACAAGTTTATAAAAAAATAAATTTTTACAGGCTCGAATTATGCATTTTTCAAAGTTAGTACCCAGTGTATTCTATATCGACATTTCAGACGCACTAACATTATTTGTTGACTGTCTGCAATGCTCCATTGAACACGAAGATTTCAAAAATGCACAACCTTATTGTGTATTAGCCAAAGACGGCATAAGGATTATGGTTTTTCAAGACGAGCAATTAGCCAAAGAACATTATCCAGATCTCAGGATTGAAACGGATGATATTGATGCCGTGTTTGCAAAGGTATCGGCTACGCATCCTCATCTGCTGCACCCCAATCTCAATAAAGTTACGCTTCGGCCTTGGGGCGCCAAAGAATTTGCGATTGCAGATAAACAGATTGGTATAAGGTTCCAACAATGGGATACAATGAAATAAAAAAGGTAAACAACGAACCGCTAACATCGCTGATAATTCATATTAAACTAAATCAATATTATAATATATTATTTGTCAATTTTTTATATTTAAAACTTAATAGAAGTTGGAAAATGCGTGTGCGTAGTTTACCTTTGTCACATACGCATGAAAAGAGCGCATATTTACACGTTACAAGCAAACCTAACAGACGACACAACAACGACCAAACGGACTACTATAAACATAAAATGAAAAGAGATACCGAAATATCCAGTGAAGTTGCCCTTATTTGGAATACCGCCAATGACGTGCTGAGAGACATTTTTCAACGGACAGAGTACCCCGACATTATTTACCCAATGGTACTTATTCGCAGGATTGAAGGTGTTCTGATTGCAAAAACCGAAGAATTGCAAAAACAATTGGAAACCCAATTGGCAAAAGTAGATGCCGCGACGCAGACACAAATATTGAACAGCAAAGTATTAGAAGCTATAAAGTTTAACAATACCAGCTCGCACAATACTTTACAATCATTGGCGGACGAAGGCGAAAGCAGTATCAAGAATAATTTCATCAGTTATTTGAACGGCTATACCGACAATATCAAGATCATTATTGACCGTTCGGGTATTCGTTCGCACATCAACAAACTGGCAGAGGAGAAAATCCTTTTTACGCTTATCAAAGACTTCGCACAGATAGACCTTAGCCCGCAAAAGGTGAGCAATATCAAAATGGGTTATGTGTTTGAAGAATTGGTGCGAAAATTTTCGGAAGCCAACAATGCCGAAGCAGGAGAACACTACACGCCGCGTGAGGTAATTGACTTGATGACACACATGCTCGATATGGACGAGAAAGCCATTAAAGATGGACAACTCGTTACCATTTACGACCCTGCTTGTGGTAGCGGTGGTATGCTTTCGGCAGCAAAGGAGTTTATTGAAGAAACGATAAATCCTAATGCCAAAGTGGTCATGTACGGGCAAGAAGTAAATGATAAAACCTGGGCGGTGGCACAAGCCGACTTATTGCTGAAAGGCGAAACCGCATACATTACCAAAGGCGACACCCTTTACGAAGATGGTGCAACAGGCGAACAGTTCGACTTTATGCTTTCTAATCCGCCTTACGGCAAGAGTTGGAAAAAAATACAAAAGAAAGTAATGGCTGCCAGCAATGGCCGTTTTGAGGTGGGACAACCCCGAAGCAGTGACGGACAATTGCTCTTTACCCTGCACATGATTAGCAAAATGAAACCAGCCGAGTTGGGCGGTTCGGCCATTGCCATTGTACACAACGGCTCACCTTTGTTTAGTGGTGATGCGGGCAGTGGCGAAAGTGAAATCAGAAAATATGTTTTGGAAAACGATTGGCTCGAAACCATTGTAGCCTTGCCCACCGAATTGTTTTACAACACAGGTATTGCCACGTACATCTGGTTGATACGAAACAACAAACCCGAAAAACGCAAAGGCAAAATTCAATTGATCAATGCCGTTGATTTTTGGAAACCCATGAAACGCAGTTTGGGCAACAAACGCAGACGCATTCATAACGGAATAGAAGGCAGCGGCGAAAACGAACGCTATGTGGAAGCCAACGACCAGATAAAGCAAATCATCAAGATTCATAAAGCCTTTGTAGAAGGCCAATACTGCAAAATATTTGAACTCGAAGATTTTGCTTACCGCAAAGTGTTTTTGGATTTGGAGGAAATCGATGAAGATGGCGACCCAATGACCATTGAAAAAGAAGTAAGCATTGCTCAAAATAAACTGAACGAAATTGTATTGACTAAATCAGAGTATGACAAAGAACAATTGGCAGAGTTGAAAGATAAAAAAGGCGATGAAGGCGAATATACGTTTACCCTGAATCCCGAAAGCGAACTGGCAACCAAAAGCAAAACTACCGACGTTTACATTACCATTCGCAAAACCTTATATGGCAACAAATTAGGCTTGAAAGCCACCATTAATGTGCCCAAAATTGTAAGAGACACCGAATACATTCCCTGGAAAGACGACAAAGAGGCCTTTTTGAAAAAAGAAGTAGAAAAGAAATGGACTATAATAGCCGAAGAAAAAGGCTACGAAATACCCTTTACAAAGCATTTTTATGTGTACCAGCCTTTGCGTGAAGAAGCTACCGTGGTACAGGAAATGGCTGAACTGGAAAAAGAAAACCTTGATTTAATGCGTGAATTGGGAATTACATTATGAGCAAGTACGAAAAATATAAAGCAAGTGGTATTGATTGGATTGGTGTAGTCCCTAAACATTGGAAAAGGAAAAGATTTAGATATTGTTTTGATAATGGAAAGGGATTAAGCATAACAAAAGAAAACCTTATTGAAACGGGTATACCTTGTGTTAACTATGGAGAAATTCACTCCAAATATGGATTTATAGTTGACCCAGAAAAAGATGAATTATTGTGCGTGGATGAGAAATATCTTGAAACAAATCAATCATCTCTTCTTTCAAACGGCCATTTTGTTTTCGCTGACACATCTGAGGACATTGAAGGTTCAGGAAATTTCACTCACCTAATCGGTAATCATAAAATATTTGCAGGATACCACACAATAGTGTCAAGACTTAAAATAAATGCACACCCACGCTATGTGGCTTACTTCTTTGATTCAGTAGCATACCGAAATCAAATCAGAAGCGAAGTCCAAGGTGTAAAAGTTTTCAGTATTACAAATAAGATATTAAAAGATACGATTCTGTTTTTCCCTGAATTTACCGAACAACTCTCAATCGCCAACTACCTAGACCACCAAACCCAAAAGATTGACCGCCTGATATCTAACAAAAAAGCACAAGCAGAAAAACTCAAAGAACTGCGGCAAATTGAAATTAATAATGCGGTTACTAAAGGGTTACCTGCCGAAGCAGCAGTGAAAGCAGGCTTAGATCCCAATATTGAAATGAAAGATAGTGGTATCGAGTGGATGGGAGAAATTCCGGAGCATTGGCAATCTTTAAGACTAAAACATATCTCGAGTGTTAGAGGCAGAATAGGATTTAGAGGATATACAACCGAAGATTTAGTTGAAGAAACGGAAGGGGCTATTACAATTGGAGCAACCCATATTACTTCAAATGGACTCATTGATTTGTCAGCCCCCATTTATATCAGTTGGAATAAATATTATGAATCTCCAGAAATAATGGTCGAATTAGGTGATTTAATCATTGTTCAAAGAGGCAGTACAGTAGGCAAAGTAGGAGTAGTAATTACCGATTTTGGAAAATCGACAATTAATCCAAGTGTTGTGCTTATCAGGCCTAATAAAAGAATTGATACTCAATATTTATTCTTCTACATTATTAGTGATTTAATTTCAAAAACAGTTAGCCTGCTGACTTCTTCTACTGCTATTCCTATGATTTCACAGGAACAAATAGAAAACTTTGAGATTCTATTGCCACCAATTTCTGAACAACAAAGAATAGTTGAATATTTAAAAGCAAAGACAGAAGCAATCGACAAACTCATTAAAAATATTAGTACCCAAATTGAAAAACTCCAAGAGTTAAGAAAGATAAAAATATACGAAGCCGTAACAGGCAAAATAAATGTAAACGAGTATGCCTAAAGAAATTGAAAATACGCAGTTGCTAGGCTCCATTAAGGAATTGATTGAGCAAAGCAAACAGCAGGTTGCGGTGACGGTGAATGCTGCCATTACAACCTTGTATTGGCAAATAGGGAAAAAAATAAATGAAGCGGTGGCTCAATATCAGGGAGAAACTTATGGCAAACAGATTGTCGCTACACTGTGGCGACAGTTATCGGAAGCGTATGGTAGCTCATTTTCTGAGAAAAACCTGCGCAGGATGATGCAATTTGCCGAAGTATTTCCAGATGAAAACATTGTATATGAAATGCGTAGCCAACTGAGTTGGTCCCATATTAAGTTACTTATACCCATTCAGGATCCACTGAAAAGAGCATTTTACATTGAAATCTGTAAACTGGAAAAATGGAGTGTGCGGGTTTTTCAAGAGCGTATCAATGCTATGCTTTATGAACGCACCGCCATCAGCAAAAAACCTGAATTGACCATTAAAAACGAGCTGGAACAGTTAAAAAACGAACAGCAAATTAGTCCAGACCTGGTGTTTCGCGACCCTTATTTTCTGGACTTTTTGGGTTTGAAGGATCGTTATTCAGAAAAAGATTTGGAAATCGCTATCTTAGCAGAACTCCAGGGTTTTATAACCGAATTGGGCAATGACTTTGGGTTTCTGGCCCGCCAAAAACGGATTACGATTGACAACAGGGACTATAAAATTGACCTCCTATTTTTTCACCGCAGGCTGAAATGCTTAGTGGTTATTGATCTGAAACTGGGGGAGTTTGAAGCGGGCTACAAAGGGCAAATGGAATTGTACCTGCGCTACTTAGAGCGATACGAAATGGTAGAAGGCGAAAATAAACCGATCGGGTTGATCCTTTGCGCAGGCAAAAATGAAGAGCATATTGAGTTGATGCAATTAGACAAAAGTAATATAAGGGTTGCGGAGTATTTAATCGAATTGCCTGATAAAAAGTTGTTGTTGCATAAACTGCATCAGGCAGTTGAATATGCCCGAACCCGGTTAATAAACTAAACTTGTAATGCCCCATGAGTAAACAGCGTAAAGATTGGGAACGTATATTTGAAGATCATTTTTGTCATCAGTTGGATACAAAATGGGGCTACCGCATTTTCCGAGATAGTGAAATTACCGCTGATAAGGTAAACTGTATTCATTGGGATAGGCTTGAACAGTTTTGGGAAGATACCCAACGTGCAAAACTACAAGCCATAAAATCGGAACTCGGCTACGAATGGAAAAAGGAACTCGGTAAAAAAATAAGTGAAGCGCTGAAGAGCAAACCACTGTTCCAATTACTAAAAGAAGGGCTGAAAGTAAACAGCCAATACAATTTAGACTTATTGTATTTCAAACCCGAAAGATCCGACAATACGGAACAGACAGTCCGATACAAAAAGAATATTTTCAGTGTTATTCGTCAGTATCATTTTACCAGTGCCGCCAATGCAAGGCAACAGGAAGATGACCGCCAAAGCATTGATATTGTTATTTGTTTGAATGGTTTTGCCATTATCACGGTAGAACTAAAACACACCCTTGCAGGGCAAAATGTAAATGATGCAGTAAAACAATATTGCAACAGAGATATTGACAGGGCCATTTATCACCGTGCTTTTGTTCACATCGCATCCGATGACGAAAAGGCAAAAATTGCCACAACTTTCAGCAAGCCACCTACTAAAGACGATTTCAGGGAATTCAATACAGGTTTGCTCAACGAAAAAATAAAAGGCGATGATTATGCCGTGCAATACCTGTACAATGAAATCTTGATGCCCGATAGCATTTTGAATTTTATTGAACGCTACTTATACGGCAATACACAAAACTGGATTTTCCCACGCTATCACCAGCAACGTTGTGTCAAACGCATTTACGATGACATTTCAGAACATTTCAGCAAAAAGAAATCGCTGAACCTGCGCTATCTCATTCAGCACAGTGCAGGAAGCGGAAAGAGCAATACTATTGTTTGGCTGGTGCAAAACTTGCGAAACCTGCACATCAAAAACCAAAAGTTATTTGACCATATCATTATCCTTACGCACCGTATCAATCTTGACGACCAGATAAGTAAAGACTTTATCAAAGCCATCGGTCAAACAGGCGTTGTGGGCTATTGCAAAAACAGTACTGATGTTCGTTTGGCATTGGGCGAGCGCTTGGATACTTATCGCAATTCCGAAATACCCGTTAATTCGCCGGTAATCGTTACAATTTTGCACAAGTTTTCATTCCTGAAAGGCTTGGCAGACCAATCGGGCAAAAAGATTTGTTTCATCATAGACGAAGCCCACACAAATCAGGAAGGCAAGTTGCACGAAAAAATGGTGGATGTATTTGATGAAGCCACCGGACAAACCACCCAGCAAAAAGTAGAAGAAGAAACAGACGAGCAGGAAGAATTGATTGAAGAAATTTCGAGAAAGGAATTTCCGAACCTTTGCTTTATAGCGTTGACTGCCACTCCGAGCGAAAAGACCATTCAGCATTTTGGCAGAGAAGGTCGTCCGTTTGATGTGTACAGTATGGATGAAGCCATTGGAGAAGGCTACATAATGGACGTAGCAAAAAACATCATCACTTACGAAACCCTTTACGAACTCAATTATAAACTGCCTGACGATTACAAGCAACATGAGTATCCGACATTGCAGGTTTACCGCGCATTGAAGCTAAAAGCCTTTGAAGATGATGACGTAATAAAAGAAAAATGTAAAATCATTGTTTCCATTTTCAAAGACAAAACAGCCGATAAAATTGAAGGCAAGGCAAAATCAATGATTGTAACATCAAGTCGTTTGAGTGCCGTTAAATACAAACTGTTTTTAGATGAAGAGCTTCAAAGACGAGGTTTTAAATGGAAAACATTGGTAGCTTTTTCGGGTCAAATCAACTATAACAGTAAGTTTTATTCCGAAACTGAAATGAACCGACCCAATAATCCGCAGTCGGTAAAGATTGAGGATTGTTTTGAAAAAGGTGATGATATTCGCTTTTTGATTGTTGCTAATAAATTCCAGGTTGGTTTTAGCGAAAAAATGCTGCATACCATGTTTCTTGACAAAGCCCTGCAAGACCGAAACGCAGTACAAACCATCAGCCGATTAAACCGCATTTATCCAGGTAAAAAGTTCGACACTTTAACTGTAGACTTTACCAATTCGTATGAAAAAATCATAAAAGCATTCCGTAAGTATCAGCACAATGTAGAGAGCCACAAAGAAGCCAATCCAGATGACCTATACAAAATCAAGGACGAATTATTAAAGCGTGGAATATTTACGCTCGAAGATGTTGAGGATTGTGTTCGTTTGTTCAATAGTGAAAATGCCAATGACATAGCACCGCTTTCCGCCTTGCTAACACAAGTAAAAGGCATATTGGAAGCCAAATGCGATATGGAAAAACGCAGGGAGATTAGAACTTTACTAGCTCGTTATGTGAGTTTGTTTGGTTTTATCCGTGCATTGTTCCGTTTGCGACTCAAAGACAAAATTCTGATTGATTTCCACATTTTTGCCTCGCTACTTTTCAAAAAACTCGACCCTACAATGAGTGCCGAAGATTTGGAAGCAGAAATTGCGAAAGTGAAACTCAAAACTTTCGACATTGAAAAAATTGCAGAAGGTGTTCAAGAACCAGAAGAGGGAGACGATGAAGGTAGCAATGGTGATGGTGGACAAACAGGTGGAAACGTAACCAATGTGAGGCCAATGGCGACCGTTGAAGAAGTTGTAATTGCTATTAATTTACGTTTCAAAGAAAGGGTTTCACCCGAAGGAGTTTCTGTGGTAGAAAATTATTTGCAGACATTACAAAAAGTAGATGACAAACAAGTTGCAGATCTGAGAGCAACCATTAAAAACAACTTGACACAGAACGAACGACAAGTGTATGATTTGGTTATTAAAGGCATTATGGACAAACTCTATACGGACTATATCATCAATCATTCACCACAGAATTATACCGAACTCACACAGGAAAATGTGCAAGGTTTTATAAATCATAGTGCATACAAAATGTTGAGAGAAATAATGAGAGCAGCTGCATAAAAGAAAATTAGAATGAAAGCCACGCCACAGTCAAACACATTTGCAAGCCACACAAGCCGATACACAGACCAAAGCTTGTAAATGAGTACTTGCCCAACCGCACACAGACACAGCGACCTTGGACAGACGAGAAACGACCGAGAAAGAAGGGCGAACGCATAACACGGGTTTGGCAAAAGTAGCGGTTCGGTGCTTCGCAGACATATTTGTAGGTAATCCAACTTTGGCTCCTCGCTTCCATCCTGATAGCTATCGGAATGGTGAAAATCGCCATCTTTGCCAAGCCCGAAAACCGTTTTAGAAGACCTCAAAAACCACAAATCTCCCCTACCCCCCATGCGGCAAAAAAACAAGTTATTCGCCGCAAAAATGCGGCGAATAACGCTTATATTTACCGCAAATATTTCCAGCCAATGGCAAATTATATATACGAATATGAAAACTGGACCGATTTTACGTGGCAGTATCAAGATATCAACCTTGTATTTGGGGAAGTGCGGTATCTTCAGGGTAAAATAATCGGGCAAATGAATGCTTTGGGCTTTTCGGAAAAGGAGGAAGCCACCCTGCGCACGTTAACCTTAGACGTAGTAAAATCATCAGAAATAGAAGGCGAATTGCTCAATTATGACCAGGTGCGTTCCTCTATTGCAAGGCGTTTGGGCATCAATACAGCAGGATTGGTGCCAAGCAGTCGCCACATCGAAGGCGTGGTAGAAATGATGCTGGCCACGCAACGCCACACGTTGCCTTTAACCGAAGAACGGTTGTTTGGCTGGCACGCAGCGCTGTTCCCCACTGGGTATAGTGGCCCCTATAAAATAGAAGTGGGGCAATATCGTACCAGCGACATCCAAGTGGTTTCTGGCGCAATGGGCAAAGAAAAAGTGCATTATGAAGCGGTTAAACCAGCAATGGTCAAGGTGGAAATGGATCAGTTTCTGGATTGGTTCAACAATGAAAACCGTGTTGACCCCGTTTTAAAAGCCGCCATTGCACACTTTTGGTTTATCATCATTCACCCGTTTGATGACGGGAATGGCAGAATTGGAAGGGCCATCACTGATATGTTGCTTGCCCGTTCTGAAGGTAGTGGAGAACGTTTTTACAGCATGTCGAGCCAAATATTAGCCGAACGCAAACGCTATTATGCTGTATTGCAAAAAGTGCAGCACAGTACCGGCGATATTACGGAATGGCTCGACTGGTTTTTGCATTGCCTGAAAAACGCGATGCTTGCCACAGAAGGCACGACGCAAAAAATATTGTGTAAAGCAGCATTTTGGAAAATACACGAACATACCGCCATCAACGAACGCCAAAGGTTGATACTCAACAAACTTTTGGACGGTTTTGAAGGGAAACTACAAACTTCTAAATGGGCAAAAATTGCCAAAACCTCTTCCGACACGGCCTTGCGTGATATAAAGGACCTGGTTGAAAAAGGTATTTTGCAACAAACACCGGAAGGTGGGCGAAATGCGAACTACGAATTAGTGGAGTTTAATATGCTCTAAGACAATTTAAATCAGAACAACAACTTAACTTGTATCGCTTTATGGAAATAATATTAATAGGAGGAATAATTTTCGCCTTCATATTTTTCTTTGTAACCATTGAAATATTAAAAGAAGTAAAAGAAGGTGCAAATACAGTAGAAATAACCATTGGCACTTTGTATGTAGTTTCTTTAATATTATTTGCAATACAAATGACATGGCATAACACTCCCTATTACATAGCGATCGAATTAGGAGAATTTGAGTGCTATAGTCCATTTTCTGGCCAACATATTTTAACCTTAATATTTTACTTTTGGGCTTTCAATATTTCAATCGTATTGGTTTGGAGCAAAAGCAATCAATTACCACCTTTGACATTGACCCTTTCCTTGATTTTTATAGTGATTGGTGTAATCATAAGTTGTGCTATCTTTCATCAAATATCCTTTCACAATACTACTATGTTAAACACATATAGTGTTGAAAGTGGGTGGGGTCCAGTATCCAACGAGGGGGCGTCATTTTTTGTTTTTGCGCCCGTGTTGAGTATTATAATCGGGATTTCGCTTGTTATTCAATCTATGACAAGCGAAATAAACGAAACAGTTGAAAGAACTTATTCAAATAAATTTCTCAATGCCTTAAACTCTTTTTTGGCAACCAAAAGCAGAAACCCTTTTTGGATTGTTTTATTGATGTTTCCAGTATTTTTTATAGTAACCCTCATTTTAATCCTATTTGGGCAAAACAGCGACTCCATTGTAAAGGTATTCACCGATACCGCAACCTGGAGATTGTCTCAACAAGTACACCCTCCACCGCTTGACCACACAGGCCATTATTTATGTACTGTTGCAGCATTTGGAGATCCAAAAGTTGTGAAACCAATTCGAATTGGACACAGAAACGGCAGGGAAACAATTGTAAACAGACAATTATTGATCGCAAATGCCTTCGAGGAGATGATCCAGGATATATCCCCTAAATTTCATCATACCATCCGGACTATTTATGACAAATATGGATATAACCTTTCAAAAAAAATCAACACCCCATTTCGTTCAAATTTAACCTATATTTTAATGAAACCCCTAGAATGGGTGTTTCTCCTCTCCTTATACCTGCTTTGCAAGAATCCGGAAAAAAAGATAAACAAACAATATGCTGTAAAATAGACTAATTTCCCAACAGCGACCAAACACATGGGGGACTTAAACGATAGAAAGGTGATGTACCCTTTCACATATTCGAAGCCAGCAAAACCAGCAATTTGGCGTGGAATTGAATCACCAAGTCATTTAAAATATTCCCACACGACAACAAGCGCCTCCCCTGCTGCCGTGTGGGATTTCCTTCATCCTGTTATTGACTTACCACTAATTTCCGTATTCCAGTTTCTTCTTGCGTACTAAAACGTACCCAATACACGCCCGGTGAAAAGTCGGTGCAATCCAATAAAACCGTGCTTTCCTGCGCACTGATTTGACGTTTTATCAACCTACCCGTTTGGTCTGTCACCAATATCGTCAAAAGCGCATCAGGAAGTGTTTCAAAAACGATTTGCGTTAATCCATTGGTTGGATTGGGTTGTATTTGGACATTCTGTAACCAGGTAGGTTCTTTGACGGCGGTTGTGTTGGAAACCGCAATACCTTGCAGGGTGTACGTACATCCAAAAGCATCCATCATGGCTACTGTATATAAGCCCTGGTAAACATTGTTCAGGTTTTGGGTGGTACCCACCAATTGGCCATCTAATGTCCAGGAATAAGTAAAAGGTGCTGTCCCGCCCGAAAAGTTGAGGCCGATACTTCCCTGGCCCTGATTACCTAAATCATTGCTAACCAAGGGGTTTTCAAATTGGACAGGCGGATAAACCTGAATTTCAAAAGAACAAGTACTTTGATTGCCAGCCTCGTCAGATACTGAAAACACCTGTACAGAAGTACCCGTCGGGAAGGCGGCACCCGGCATCAAACCAGATTCCAGTTGCAGGGAGTTGATCAAAATTGTACAATTATCGGTAGCGGTTGGAAGTTCATAATCTACCATATTATCATTTGCACATCGATACATATTATTGGGGCAAGAAAGCACCGGGGCCAAAAGGTCATTTGTGCCTAAAATAAGGGTGTCGCTGACCACACAATTATGGTTATCAATGACCGAAACGGTGTAAACGCCTGGTAACAAGTTGACAGCCTGATTGCCCGTATTGCCATTGTTCCACAAAAAAGTATAAGGTGGGGTGCCGTTACTGAGCACAAGGGAAAGCGCTCCATCGGAAGTTCCTGGACAAGACGCATTCGAAACAATGGTTTGTGCAGTCAACAAGCAAATATAAGGCGCTACCGTTACCGATTGCTGTGCGGTACAGGCGTTGGCATCTGTAACTACAACAACGTAGTTTCCTGGTGCTAATCCGGTAATTGTTTGGGTGCTTACCCCATTGCTCCAGGCATAAGTATATGGGGCCACACCGCCGATTGGATTCAAACTAGCGGTACCATTATTTCCGTTAAAGGAAGTTTCTGCACTTGCTACCGCATTGGCGGTCAGGGTGGCAGGTTCGGTGATGCTTGTTTGAACCGTGGCCGGACAGTTATTGGCATCTAAAATATTTACGGTGTAGGTGCCGGGGGCTAAATTTGCAATGGTAGCAGTGGTTGCACCATTGTTCCAGGAATAGGTAACCGGAGCGCCTGCACCCGTCAAGGTTACACTGGCCATTCCATTCACTGCCCCAAAGCAACTGATATTTACAGTAGAGATCTGTGCCGCAATTGTACAATTAAAAGCATTTACCGCAACACTTTGGGCTTTTGTACAGCCATTTTGATCGATTACCGTGACAGTATAGGTGCCCGGTGCCAAGTTTTCGATAGAAGCCGTATTAGCGTCTGTACTCCAAAGATAAGAAAAACCAGGTGTGCCGCCCAAAGGCAATGCCGTAGCCGAACCATCATTGATCCCGTTGGCTGACTGTGGCGTAGCATACGCAGAAACCATTAATAATTCAGGTTGTGCGATAACAATGCTGGCAGTGGCCGAACAGTTTTCCCCATCGGTTACGATGATTTGGTAGGTCCCCGCAGCAAGATCGGTAATTGTTGCAGTAGTGCTGCCGTTGCTCCAAAGATAATTATAGGCATTGTTACCACCCGTACCAGCTACGGTAACACTTCCATTGGTTGCTCCAAAGCAACTTGCATTGTTGAGCGCACTGATGTTGTATCCAACAATTGGGCTTTGATTAACCGTCGCATTTGCAGTACTGGTGCAACCGTTTTGGTTATTGTTGACCTGCAATGCATAATTACCTGCCTGGTCTACAATCGGAAATAAAGTTGCTGCACCCGAGACAATATTGCCATTGGTGCTCGTCCAGTTGTAACTAAAATTATTGCCCTGTGAAGATGCACCTGCATTTATCTGAACTTGGCTGTTTGTACAATTCAAGTTGGCTGGGGAGACAATGGCGCTGATGGGTGGTACATTGTCTAATACGACCGTTGTGGTAGCAGTGGAAATACAACCGTTATTGGCATTTGAAATTTTAATCTGGTAAGTTCCGGATGAATCGACCTTAGGTGTTAAAGTGGTCATTCCAGCCACAATATGGCCCCCGTTTGATGCCGTCCATAAATAGGAAAAGTTATTTCCAGTAGAACCGCTTCCCTGCAGCGAAACCGTATCCTGTATGCAATTGAGGGTTTGGTTAGGACCAGCATTGGCAACTGGAGGAATAATATCGGCTACAACGGTAGCAACTGCATTGGTGACGCAATTGGTGGTCGTATTGGTAACTTTGAGGGTATAGGTTCCTGCAGCGTTAACAATGGGGGTAAGGGTACTTGCACCGCTCACAATATTACCACCGTTAGAGGCTGTCCACAAGTAAGTATAATTGGATCCAGTGCTGGAGCCGCTGCCATTGAGTTGTATAGAGGGTAAATTACACTTAATGGTTGGAGGAGCGGCCACGGAGGTGACTGGATAAACAGCCGGAGCCACACTAAAGACGGCTGTTTTAGCGCAGTTATTATAATCTGTTACCGTTACCGTGTAATTACCCGCGCCCAAGCCGGTTATGGTTTCCTGGGTCCCCCCATTGCTCCATCCGTAATTATATTGATTCCACCCACCATTTCCTTGTACCGTAAGCGAGGCAGCATTGCCATTGCAACCAAGCGGGGTCGATTCTACCAAAGATACACTTAAAGCCGAAGCGGGGGCTGATACAAACAAAGGACCAACCACAATGCTCGAACCGTTCGAGCCGGTAACGGTGCATTTATAATTATTGGCAGCCAAATTCGAAATATCCTGTGTGGTCGCATTATTTGACCAAACATAGGAATAGGGGGGAGCGCCGCCGGTAACCGCAATATCAATAGCGCCTGTTGGGGTACCGAAGCAGGTAACATTGGTTACATTATTCACGTTGTAAGTCAATGGAGAAGCCGAACAGTACTGGGAGCGTTTGTTCCATAAACCCGTTGCACTCAATTGGCCCGTTTCCCACACCGTTTTTGAAGATGGACAAATCATGAAAATCGTAGGGTAATAACTGATGTCGTACAAACCAGCGATCGTCGCATCATTCACGATAGGATGGCTTGTACCGGTTACCCAATTCCCTTGCGTACTGCCGTTACAACCATTTGGGCCGAATAAACAGGCCAAATTTGTATTTGCATCTCCCTCAATAGAGATCACATACGCTTCATTGGTGCCAGAAGGCCCATAGGTTTCCCAAATGGTCTCTAAGGCACCCGTATTTTTATAGTCCCAACAAATGTGGCACCAGGCAGCAAAAATATCGATGTACACCGTTTTACCTGCATTTAACAGGCTGTACAGATTGACTTGGTTGCCGTTCAAATCGGTCACCGTGAAATCAGGTGCGATAGAACCATTGGGCAATTGCCCATAACTGGAAATCAATCCGGTTAAAGAAAAAAGTAGCGAAAAGAAGATCTTTTTCATGTATTGCAAAATGCTTGGTTAAGTAATTACAATAAATGTATAGGTCTAAACTTTCAAATAAGGATTCCATGACAAATACCAATATATAGTGTCCACGCGCCGACAATTCAGCAGCACATAGTTCTGAAAAAGCGGTTTCACGAAATGCTTTGGTGCGCATACCGAATCACTTTCATGGGGGGATCGTTTTGTAGGAAAACTACAAACTTCTAATTAGGCTAAAACTGCCAAAACCTCCTCCGATACGGCCTTGCATAACATCAAAGACTTGGTAGAAAAAGGTATTTTGCAACAAACACCCGAAGGTGGCCTGAATGCGAATAGAGAAGATCGCACACCGCTCCCTACAAAAACTTCCCTTTTTCATAAATTTTCACCCCATCGGCCCATATTTCGCCCGATTGCGTCATGTCTGTGATCATGTCCCAGTGTACGCCCGATTCATTTTTACCGCCCGTTTGCGGATAGCTTTGGCCGATTGCCATGTGAATCGTGCCACCAATTTTTTCATCAAACAGGATATTTTTTGTCATCCGATTGATATCATAATTGGTACCAATAGCGGCTTCTCCAAAGCGGCGGGTACCAGGAAGAGAGAAGATATAGTCCAAAAATTCTTTGCCACGCTGGGCATCCCAACGTTCAATCAACCCATCTTTTACCCATAACGTAACCCCTTCTACCTCCGCGCCTTGATAAATACATGGCAGGGAAAAGAATACCACCCCATTTACACTGTCTTCTACCGGACTGGTGTACACTTCCCCGGAAGGCATGTTGGTTTGTCCATCGGAGTTCATCCAAATACGCCCTTCTGTAGAAAAACGAATATCGGTACCGGCGCTTATGTAACGCACCTCTTTGCACGAATTGAGATGATCTACAATATGTTGCTGCCTGGCGCGTACTTCCAACCAACTGGCAATGGGGTCGGCATCATACAATTTGCAAGCATTGTACACAAAATGCTCATAATCAGTGAGTGACATCCCGGCTTCTTGTGCTGCAGCATCGGTTGGGTACTGGCAGAGGTTGCGGCGCAAGGCACGGGTGGCCGTGCGTTCGAAATACATTTTATTGACCGGAGCCAGGGCTTCACTGCGTATTTTGGATTGTTCCATATTCGCGCCACTGCCTTCCCGCAAATTATAGGGTGCACGAATGGCCAAATAACAATCAAACGATTCCATCCCAACGTGCATGAGGGTCGGTAAGGTTTTCAACGCCTCCTCGCTGGCGTTTTCAAAAAATAAACGATCGCGCTCGCGAAAAGCCAAATCACATTCCACCAAAGCGGCACCTGCTGCATAAGCCTCTCGGTACACTTCGCGCACGAGCGGTTCGGCCAGCATGGTGCTGCTGATGTACACCTTGTCGCCCGGTTTTACCTCCATACAATACTGGGTGAGCAAACGGGCGTATTTATTTAGTATTTTTTGCATATCTCAATGAAGTCTTCGATATCCTGAACGTTGTTGTAATAATGTGGACTGATTCGCAGCGCCCAAGGTACATTTTTGCGCGCAAAGTCAATTTGTCCTGCTTGTAAGTTCGAAATACGGCAATTCACCTTATTTTCTTGCAAATAAGCCATAATTTTTGCCGGATCCCATTTTTTATGATAAACCGTAACAATGCCACACAGATGGTCGCCTTGATCCAGCACTTGTACGCCTTTCAATTCGGCAATCAGGTGTCGGACATAACCCGCCAAATCCCCAACACGTTGTTCAATCAAGGCCATATTCATTCGAACGGCATATTCAATGGCCACTTTGCTACCCAACAAGAGGGCGGGCGATATTTCAAAATATTCAAACCGGCGGGCATCAGGCATCGGTTCATACTGGTCGGGGGCCGTCCAGGTCGCGCCATGCATATCGGGCAACATTAATTCCAAACCAGCCTGCAATACCCTGTCGGATACATACAAAAAGCCAACGCCCCGCGGCCCACGCATGTATTTTCGCATGGTTGTCGACAAAAAGTCGCAGCCAATCGCTTCTACATCAAGGGCGATTTGTCCGAACGACTGACAGGCATCGACCAGGTACCAGACGTTTTCTTCGCGGCAAACTTTACCGATTGCGGCGATATTTTGCACCAATCCGCTGTTGGTAGGCACATGCGTTACGGCTACCAGGGCCGGGCGGTGTGCCCGAATGAGGGTTTCCATATCGGATGGGTCGACGCCGCCTTCTGGCAAATCGCGTGCGCGCATCACCCGAACGCCAAACCGTTTTTCGAGCGCCATAAACGCAATCTGGTTGGAACTGTAATCATTATCGGTGGTCAAAATCAAATCACCTGCACGGAAAGGAATGGCGCTCAATGCTTTATTGTAAGCGTCGGTAGCGCTGTTGGCATAAGCAATATTGCGGGGTTGGGCATTGATAAATTTTGCCAGAACGGTATAAAATGCGGCAATATCCTCCGCATTTTGATCGGCGGCTTCATAACCACCCACCTGCGCTTCCAGGCTCAAATAATCCTGAATGGTTTGGAGTACAATGGTGGGCGGGATGCTGGCGCCCGCGTTGTTTAAATGGATCAGCTCCGTACAAGACGGCGTGTCAGCGCGTACAGTTCCGAGGTGCATACGTGATTCCTTATTTTATGATTAAGATTGGTTTATGTTAAATATGAAGCCAAACCCGCAGGTTTTTTTGACAAATATTGAAGTATTTCGGCGCGTTGGTGGACCAATTCGGCAAAAATGGCTGGTGTCCGAACAGCAAGTTTCCCGGCGGCCTGTCGTGCGCGAAAACGTTGCAGTATGTCCCAAAAACGCGTGCAAAACAAGCCTAAACCTACAAAAAAGCCCACTGCCAACAAACCCGTTATCCAATCTCCTGTTTGGAATGTGGTAATTCGGAACAACAGCCAGAATGCCAAGGGAAAGGTAAATAAACCTGCCAATATTTTTACATTGGAATCATAGCCAATGTATAAGCGCAGCCTTTTTGCCAGCAACCAAGGCAAAAAACAGGGCAAAAACCAAAATAAAATACCCAGGATAAAAAACGGAAATCCCAGCGCAAGCCGCAAACCATCGGTGGCCAGCTGCATCCCTGCCTGGGGGGCAATAAATGCCGATACGCCTTCGTCCGATACTGCATGCTCCTGAAGGCCATCGAAATAACGATTTACGGAAATTGCCAGTTCCGGATCCTCCAAACAATGTTGTGCCAGCGCCTGACTGCGTTCAAATTGCGCTTGTTGGGGCAATGCGTGGGTGTTTTGCAACAAGGTTTCTAGTTGTCCCAACAACTGTTCACCGGCCTCATCGCGGCTATGGATGCTGAGGGTTTTGAGGCATTGTTCGAGGTGCAGGGTCAGGTCGACAATGGCTTTTTCCGGATCCTGTTCCCAAGCCGCACGCCAGTCGCGCAAGTACACCGGGGCGCCCGCCTGTACCACCAGATTACTCCTAAAATGGTTGGGCTGGCTATAAGATAGCCCGACTGGGATAATTTTCAGGTCTTTTTGCCAGTTGTTGCGGGCTTCGGTGCCAAATGCAATACGGGCGGTGCCAGTTTTCAGCGGACGGACAAAGCGATTCATCCAACTATAGCCCTCTGGCGCGATGAATAACACCCCATTTTGCTCGAGATGCCGGTAGGATTGTTCAAAATAAACATCATTGTTGCGCTGCGCGCCTTCCGGCACATCCTCTTTCCGTTTGATCGGGATGCAAAACAGCCGGGTCAATATCCAATTGCTTACCGGATGCTTGAACAGCCCGTAATTGGCGAGAAAAAACATTTCCTGCCGAATTTCAATACCCACATTCAGCACATCCGTAAGTGTACTTGGGTGATTACTAACGACAATTGCGGGGCCATCGAAACGAAAATACGCGCGCCCGAGTACCAGGCGCGCCCGGTAATACACCCGAATACCTGCCCAGGCAATGCACCTGAAGCAAAAATAAAGGAAACGCAGGAAAGGATGCAGGCGGATGTTTTTAAACTTCACGGAATTATGCGTTGGATGCGATTGAAAAAATCGGCTTGTTTGAAAGATTGCGATCGGCTGCGATCCAGCGCGAAGGTAAACGTTTATTTTGCTCCCATAAACCCAGATTTAAATGGATTTGGAGGATGGATGGATAAGAAAATTTGATTTTCATTGGATTAGAAGCCAACTGTTTTCACAACCATTTTGCATTGACTATAAAAGCCCCCGTTTTGAGGCGGCAAATAATCGCCCTTTTTTTTGCTTGCTTTAAGTACATTTGTGAAATTTTAGAACACTAAACGTTAACCTGAAGTCCTATGACCCTGCGTGAATTTTTTGATTATCTGGGAGCCCATCCTTTTATTGTGCTTGCGTATTTTCTGGGAATTCCCTTTACGGCCCTGCTTGCGGGTTTCATGGGAAAAGGCGAAGGCCATTTATCGCCTTGGAAATACTTGTATTCGGTGCTGATCTATTTAGTTTGTGTGCCAGGCATCTTTGCTACAGCATTCAGCGTTTATCTATTTATATTTGAAAGAGGCAGCATCATGAATGCCAATATTCTGGTGCAAATTGTGCCGGTTTTGTCGATGATCCTGACGCTTTCTATTATTCAACGCAGTGTTCCATTTGATTACATACCCGGTTTTGATAAAATTTCGACGTTAATCACCATGATTTGTGCGGTTTTGGCCCTGATGTATTTGCTGGATCGCACACGTTTGGTTGTTTGGGTCAACTTACCGGTCGGCTATTTTGTTTTGATCTTGGCTGCATTGCTGTTTATTGTACGCTGGGGCACCAAACGCATCATCCGTTAGCATTTGAAACGGTTTTTTATCCAAAAAATGAATCGAATAAAATTCGTCCTGTTATTGACCTGCTTGTCGGGATGGCTCTTGATCCTGGGGGCCTGTGAATCGTTAAAAAAAGAAACGCGGCAGGTTTTTACAGAAGATAATGTAGCCGTAGAAGAGGCGCGGGAGGTAGAAATCATTTATTCGGACAGCGCGATGGTGCGGGTGCGGGTTACAGGTCCTGTTTTATACAACCACGTGGACCGTGAAAATCCGCGGCAAGAGTTTCCGCTGGGCGTGCAAATTCAATTTATGGCACCCGATCTTTCGGTGCGCAGTACCCTGACCGCCAAAACCGCCGTGCGCCGACAGGAGAAAGGCGAAATCATCGCCCGGGATAGCGTGGTGATGCTGACCGCCAAGCGAGAAAGACTGGAAACCGAGGAATTGATTTGGGATGAAAAAACGGCAAAGGTGTACACCGAAAAATTTGTGAAAGTGACCAAACCCGGTGAAATTATATACGGCTATGGCCTGGAAGCCGACCAGGATTTTACCTACTGGAAAATTTTGGTGCCCAAAGGCCGCATTAAGGTAGACCAACTCAACAATGTGATCCAATAACACAACTTATGGACGACCCATCCAAACGAACATCGGGCTGGAAAGCAGCCCTCCGAATAGGAAGCCACCACTTCCAGGCGACCTATCTTTTGGTGTTGGCGGTGACACTTATTGCCATTTTTGCACTACCTGTCCTGCATTTCACCTTGGGTTCTGATTGGGCAGGTCCGCTTACCCTCAGTTTAGTCCTGTTTTTTTCCCTGCTGTTGTTTCGAAACTGGATTGTTGGCCACTTTTACAGCAGCCCGATTACCGATGGTGATGCTGCGTTGTTGGAATACCTCGTACAACAAAACAATTCGGGCAATGCCGCTGAGGAAGAAATGGAAATGGAACTGCTCGAAAACGCCTTGCACCTCAAACAAGTGCGTGCCCAGGATTGTATGGCCCCCCGCCCTGAAATTGTGTACCATGACGTATCCGAATCCGTAGCAACCTTACAACAACGTTTTATAGAAAGCAGCCTTTCTCGTATATTAATTACGGATGGGGAACTGGATAAAGTGCTGGGCTATGTGCATGTACAACAACTATTTGCCCGCCCCGAAAACATCCAAAGTATTGTCATGCCCATCACTTTTGTTCCAGAAAGTATTCCGGTAAATGATTTGCTCCATAAATTTATAAAAAACCGCACCAATATAGCTTGTGTTGTCGATGAATACGGTAGCCTGGCTGGATTGGTCACCCTGGAGGATGCCTTGGAACAGCTTTTTGGAAAAATAGACGACGAACACGACCAGGAAGAATTTATAGAAGTTCAAGTGAACGAAAACGAGTTTTTGTTTTCTGGCAGACTAGATATTACCTACTTAAACGAACAATATCCTGCGCTCAAACTGCCGGAGGGCGAATACAATACCCTTTCCGGTTACCTCGTGACGGCCACCCAAACCATACCCGAACAAGGTGCCCGCATTGAACTGGATGGCAAAACATTTGTCCTGGAACTGGTCAGCGATCGCAAAATTGAAACGATCCGGGTGTTACTGCACTAGAATCGGTCTAAAAAGCGGCATTAACAAGAAATCCATAAGTTGTTTCAACATAATTTATCAGTTTGCACGTTACAAACTCATTCATTTGATGGCGATGTGCATGGTGCATATTGCTGGCTCCAATCCTTTTCCCATGTTTTTTCGCCGGCTTTATTACTCTTTTCCGGTGCGCCTGCTCATCCTGCATTTGCGCAACCACCTGGTCATGATTGGGATCTGGGTAATTCTTGGATTGTTTTCGACCGGTTTTTTGGGCCGTTTTTTTGGCATTCATTACCTGATGCTCACCCCTGAATACCTGGGAGAGGTTAATTTTTGGAGTTTTTTCATTTCCGGCGCGGCCTTTGGCGCATTTGTGATGATCTGGAACCTGACCAGTTACTTGCTTTGCGCGAGCCGTTTTCCCTTTTTGGCCACCTTGGATACCCCTTTTACCAAATTCAGCATCAACAACAGCCTGGTTCCACTGGGATTTCTCAGCGCCTGGATTTCAGCGTCTACCTGGTTTCAATGGCACGATGAATTTACCGAATCCGGGGCTATTTTTTGGAACCTGGCAGGTTTCATGCTGGGCGCTACAACCCTCATTTTGCTGATCGTTGTCTATTTATATTTTACCAACAAAGACATTGGCGCCATTTTGCGTCCGCTCAAGTTTATCCCCCAGCCTGGTGGTCGCCTGTTGATTCCCGGTCAACGTATTCCGACGGTTTGGGAAATTCGGGCCGGATTTACACGCTGGCGGGTAGATACCTACCTCAATGAGCGCTTCCGGGTTCGACTAGTACGCAGTGTTTCGCATTACAACCAGCAAATATTAGAGGCTGTATTCCGCCAAAACCATTGGAATGCCGTGGTGGTCCAACTCATCGCATTGATGCTCCTCATGTCCATGGGTTTCTTCATGGAAAGTCCGTGGGTGCGCATCCCGACAGCGGCCACCCTGTTTTTGCTGGCGAGTATGGCCCTGGCCATGTTTGGCGCAATCTCCTTCTGGTTTCGGCAGTGGGGCACTTCGGTGTTTATTGCATTGATGCTGGCGGTCAACTTTTTAACAGGTTTGGGCTTTTTAAACTATCGAAACAAGGCCTATGGACTGAACTACAACCACGAAACCCGGAGTATCTATCATTACAGCGCCCTCGAAAACTTATGTCGGCGCAACCAGGTAGAGCAAGATAAAACCGCAACGGAAGCCATTTTGGAGCATTGGCTCGCCAAAAACCGCAGCCCCGAAAAGCCAAAACCCAAAATGGTCTTTATTTGTGTGAGTGGCGGCGGCTTGCGCTCTGCTTTATGGACCATGCAGACCCTTCAACAAGCCGATAAAGCACTAGACGGTGCGTTGTTCAAACACACGGCTTTGATCACCGGCGCTTCGGGTGGCATGCTCGCAGCGGCCTATTTTCGAGAAATGGCCTTGCGTCAACAACTGGGTGAAAACATTTCGCTCTATGATACAAGTGCAATCGAAGACGTTGGGAAAGATCTCCTGAATCCGGTCACGTTTGCCATCGTAGCCAATGATATCTTTTTTCCACTCAGCAGTTTTGAATCGGGCGATTATTCTTACCGCAAAGACCGTGGCTATTTGTTTGAGCGTCAACTGAATGAAAATTACCACGGACGTCTCAACCACCGCCTGAGTTATTATCGCCAGCCCGAAGCAAAGGCCCAGATCCCGATGATGGTACTGTCGCCTTTTATCCTCAACGATTCTCGGCGCATGCTGATCAGTTCCCAAGGCGTTTCGTACCTCATGAAACCACCCGGCCCGCGCCAGGTGGTACATCAAACAGAAGTAGACGGGGTCGATTTTGGTGCATTTTTCAAGACACAAGGCGCTGATAGTCTGGCTTTTACGAATGCCTTGCGCATGAATTGTACGTTTCCGCTCATTTTGCCCAATGTGTGGTTACCCACCGTTCCTTCCCTGGAAATTATGGATGCGGGGGTCCGCGATAATTATGGCCTTGGCCTGGCCACCCGGTTTGTACACAGTTTCCGCGATTGGATTACGGAAAATACCAGCGGGGTTGTGTTTGTACAGATTCGATGCTGGGAAAAAATAGATGCCATTACCGTAAGCGATACAAAAGGCATCCTTGAAAGTTTGCTCACGCCAGCCACAGCAGCGGGGAACATTACCGCCATACAAGATTTTGAACAAGATAATATGCTGGCACTGCTCAGCGATCTGATGGGCAAACAACGGGTGGACATCATTCGATTCATATACCATCCAGTGCGCAAAAACCGCGAAGCCTCCCTTAGTTTGCACCTTAGTAAACGCGAAAAAATAGATATCCTGGAGGCGTATCGATCGGCCGAAACCCAGGCAAGTGTGCAGGCCCTGAAACAGATTTTGGGGAAAAAATAACGCCGGACACGACTTTCCGCGCCCGGCGCTAAACCAAACCCTTACTGTTGGTATAAACCGGCTGATTTATACGAACAGGGAACAAGATCCCCTCGGTCTGGCTCGGGCGAGCCCATGCCCGCCCGATCAATTATTTTTTGGGGAATGGTACAGGGTTATCCGAAATAATATTTCAAAGCCTCGATAAAGGCATCTTTTTGGCCAGCAGAAACGGTAAGGGTCACGCCATTTTGCAGGATGACATAGCCTCCTTTGCCCCGTACATACTTTTTAATATGCCGTAGATGGATGGTATGCGAACGGTGTATGCGGGTAAAAGCAGATTCGGGCAGGAGTTGCTCCACTTCCCGCAGGGTTTTGCACACCAGCACTTGACGGGCATCGGTAAAATGCAGCACCGTATAATTGCCACTTGCCTCGAGGTAGGCGATCTGTTTTACTTTTTCAAAACACAATCCCTCCATCGTAGGCAACATAATTTTATTGCCCTTTGCGGCCGGTTGCGGCGCAGGCGTATTTATTTTATCAGGAGCGATGGATACGGCACGGGCACCTTGCACAGGCATTTCAACATCAGCGCGGCGAATTGAGAAAGCATTCATAAGACAACGGATTTTATTTGAACCAGAACTGAGACAAAAGTACTGGAGCAGCCCGCCGCCAGCAATCCAACTTTAAGGCATAAGTCAGGTTTCTGAGCCTCATTTTAATTTTGGATTTCTGAAAGATATCCGACAATTTTGACCTTGAATTTAAATCATGGCCAAACCTCCTTCCGACAGACTTTTTCAACTAATTCATGCGCTTAGTCGTCCAGAGAAGCGATACTTCCGCATTTATGTGCGGGGAAAAACGGAACGTGACAGCAAATACCTGCAACTTTTTGAAGCGATGGCAGCGATGGAAGATTTTGATGACCAGGTATTGCAGCAAAAAATTTATCAGGATGCAGCGGTAGAAGGCAAAAAATACTCCGAATTAAAGGCCTATTTATATGAATTGATCCTAAAATGCCTGCAATCGTTCGATGAATTGCAATCGGTAGATTATCGACTTAACCAAATATTGCAAAGCATATCGGTGTTGTACAAACGCGGGTTTTATGATGATTGTAAAATTCAATTGCAAAAAGCGGCCAAAATTGCACGGCGTTACGAAAGTTTTGCCCACCAAATTGAAATCATCCATTGGCAAAAGCAATTGGCTTATACCCGGATGGACGTCGATTTTTTGCACAAACAATTGGCAAAACTGCATTTTGAAGAGGATCGCGCCTTGAAACAACTGCAAAACACCAATTATTACCGAAAAATATTTTTCCAGGTTTACGCGCTGATTAAGCAAGAGGCTTTGCACCGGGGTGAAGATCGCATGGCACGGATGCGCGATTTGGTGCAACAGGCGCATTTTTCCAGTCCCGATATGGCCCATTCGCACAAAGCCCGGGTTTTGTACTACCGCACCCTCAATTTATACCATTATGCCGCCCTGGAATACGATCAATTCTATGAAACAGGCCGAAAACTTATTGATTTACTCGACTCCCAGCCCCATTTTTTGCGCGAAAACCTGTCGGATTACATCGCCGGACTGAGTAACATGATCCTGGCTTGTGGTTTATTGCGTCGATACCAGGAAGTGCAAGGGTATTTGCAAAAAATGCTGGATGTAACGCCCATCACGGAAGACGACCGGCGCAAAAAACATAGGCAGTATTTTAGTGGCATTTTTGCCTTATATACCTTCCAGGGCGAATTTGAAGCAGCACGCAGGGAAATGCTGCGTTGCCAGGAAGAAGCACAGCAATTTAACCCATTAGACTATGAAACAGCCAGTTTTCTAGGTCAATATTGTTATATTTGTTTTGGATGCGACGATTATGATACGGCACTTGACTATTTAAATGCATGGTTCGGACATACGCGCACCGTTGAACGGGAAGACCTCCAAAGCCTGGGGCGCATCCTTTCGCTCATTATTCATTTTGAAATGGGAAATACCGTATTATTGGAATCGTTGCTGCGTGCGACCACCCGTTTTATGCAAAAAAAGAACAGGTTGTACGCCTTGGAACGCCGCTTTATTCAATTCATGGCCGAATTGATCCGCTTGCCGTCGGGTAAACCGCAGCAATCAGCATTTTTAAAAATCAAGGGAGAAATGCAAAATCAGGCGCTTTATCAGGCAGTACAGGCCGTTTCGCAGGTATTTGACCTCGAATCCTGGTTAACCAGCAAAATTGAAGGTCGGCGCTTTGCACTGGTTGTAAAAGCAAAATTTGAACAGGAACAACGTGTAAGACTGGATGCCGACTAAACCAACAATCCTGCAGCAAGCATCCAGTCTACCCTAAATTAACCCCCAAAATTGCCACCTGTTACAGGAGGATTACCCATGTCGTTCACATCCGAACGGGTATCAATGAAGGTCCAACGCGAACGATAGGTGTACCGACGACCTTTTACAATCATGTAGCCCCCTTTTACCTGGTTCAATTGTTCGTGTTCCAGGGTGGTCACAAAACTTTGAACTTTAAGGTCACTCAATGTAAGTTTTTCCTTTGCCATACGAGTCCGATTTTAGTAAGTGATTTGGTTAAAAATATTGTTGGTTAAAGTTACAGAGAGACCGGCCTGTGCGGTTCACCATTTTTTTTCAAAAGTCAGGTTTCTGAGCGCTTGACTTTGCCGAATAATTGGCGGTGTTTATCGATTAATTATTCAAAGATATCGAAAAATAAGGTCAAACTCAAATCCAACCCGCATCAAGGCACCAATAATTTTTTCCCTTATTTGAGGATCGCCTTCATATAGTACTTTCTTTTTATCCACCAATTGCTCCAGTACTTGCAGGTAATCCGCTTCTTCGATGGCATCCAGGGCCGCGTCGATCAGGGCAGGGGCAATATCCCGCATGCGCAGTTCTATGCGAATCCGATTTTTGCCCCAATGATTGATTCGGAATTTTCCACCTGCGTATGCCTGCGCGAAACGCGCATCATCATAAAAGCCGTCGCCCTCCAAAACCTGAAGAATCTGGGCGCCATCCGCTGCGGAGGCGCCCAGTTCTTTCAACTTTTGCTTTACTTCTTTGGAACATCGATCGCGATAAGCGCAGAAATGCTCCAGTTTGGCAAGTATTTCATCGGCCGTAAGCGGCGACTTGGGGCCCAATGACTTTTTAATCACAGCCAATTCCGCCTTTTAGTTAAGTTTAAACTGCACGGTCACGCCCGAACGGATGGTTGTAATCGGGAAAGACTGTGAAGTTTTTGGTACGGTTTTGCGATAATCGGTAAACATACGCAGGGTTAAACGCTTGTTTATGGCGTATTCCACCGACGGATTGAGCGCAATGGTGCGCGCGCCCCTGGTCGGAATGGCATCGCCCGGAATATCGAGCCGGTGGTTGACGGTCACTTCGTCGCGGTAATCAAAATCGCATTTGAAGTTCAAATCATTGCCCTGTGTTGGGCCACCAGCAGGCGCACCCGGCGCACCTGGAGCGCCCGGCGGCGTAACTGCACCTTTTTTCTTTTTCTTCGATTTCGCCTTTTTCGCCGCCGCCGTTGCTTTTTTACCGGTCAGGAACGGAATATTTACATTCTTCACCCGGTATCCAAATCCAAAGGTATAACCCGTTGAGCGCGACTCAGCCAATTGGTAATCGACCAGAGACAAGGCCAGGGTGCGGCTTTTCTTCACATCCAATTTGAACGTCATGTCGTTTTTCAACTTCACATCCACGCCGAGTAAGGGCTGCATTTGCTCATTGATGACCACTTGCG
>Ga0247844_1002114_pt1 | contig 33448 bp, 34 predicted proteins | sample LaCtaG_FD_192421 | JGI IMG/M metagenome (GOLD analysis project Ga0247844, IMG submission 192421) | Freshwater microbial communities from meromictic Lake La Cruz, Castile-La Mancha, Spain - LaCruzMarch201714.5m_1 | ecosystem: Environmental > Aquatic > Freshwater > Lake | place: Spain: Castile-La...
AAAAATGGACGAGTTTGAATCATATCGCCAAGGGCAGCGTGACGTATTACTAAAATAGAATGTATTTTTTCTTCCGTGAGGTCGCGAGTTTTTCGCCGCGCAGCCTTACCGAGGTGAGCACCCTTTTCAACCCAGGCCTTCATTTTCTACTAACCCAGGAATTCACCACTTCTTCGTCAAAATAATTTACACTCATTCCTGCATCAACAGTAATGGTTGTACCATTTAAACCAGAACTTTTTTCTGATAATAAAAAAAGGGTGGTATCTGCTACTTCCTGAGTAGTTAAGTTATTTTTTCTTAGTGTGAGTTGTTCTGAAAATAAATAATTATCCACATAACCAGGAATGCCTGCGGAAGCAGAGGTTTTTAGGGGGCCAGCTGCTACAGCATTAAAGCGTACTCTAGAATCTTTAGAAAAGGATTTTGCCAGATAATCAATGAGAGAATTTAGCATGGCCTTAATGGGACCAAGATACCCATAGCAAGTGGCCCTTGTATTAGAAATTGATAATGTAACAACTGAAGCATTTTCTTCGAAAAAAGGTTTTAAGTGATGGGATAATTCCATTAAGGAAAAACAACTGATGCGAAGTGCTTCTTGAAAAGCATCCCAAGGAGTTGATTCAAAGGACCATTCGGGATTAAGTCTTGCAAAGGCAACCGAGTGGAGTAGTCCTTTTAATTTGATTTTTTGATCTTTTAAAAATAATGGCCAATTGGCAATCTCACTGGTTTCAGCAAGATTACATTTTAAAACAGGAGAGTCAGGAAACTGAATTTTAATAAAATCGTATTGTTCCTGGTTTTGTACGGAAAAGACGCAATTTTCTTTTTCTAAAAGGAGTGTTTTTGCCACCGAATAGGCAATACTTTTTTTATTATTAACTCCAGTAATGAAATACGCAGACTTCATAATGCTTGATCTTTTTAGTTGTTTTTGTTGAAGAGAGTTTTTAACTATCATAATTCTTTTCGCACAAAAAAGTCATCTTGATAGATAATATCTCAATGGCCCATGGAATTATGCTCTGTGATCAACCCTTTCTTTCTGACTTAACAAAAGTCAATTTACTAGCTTTAATGGCCGCTAAAGTCTCCGTCATGAGGGATTTAGCTAGCTTTGAAAGTCTACTGGCCTTAGATCAAACCAGTGATTTTATCATTGCTATTGCTTCCTTAAATAATAGAGATATAGCGACACAAGTTGGGATTCTTGCAGGTCGCTATTGTCCTAATACGCCGCTTTTCTTTTTAGGACACGTAACCCAATTGCCTGAAAAATCTTTTAATATTCAAAATCCCTTTGATCAGCTAGCTCTCGTAAAGACCTTATTAAAAGTATTAAAGTGGGATAAGGAAGATTTAAAACAACAAAGGTGGACCGATTATATTCCCATGCCTCTTAGTCTTTTAGAACATATAGAGAAAGCAAAAGATGACTTTTATTGGATTAATGATCATGAATCTGGGCCCTATAATCTTCTTTGTAAAAAGGATGATTTAATTCAGGATAAAATTTCACTTTGGAAATCACAAAAAATTAAAGCTGTTTATGTTCGTGCAGAAAATAAATTTCAAATGCTTGCCAGTGTGAATGCTCATTTATTATCTGCCATGCAAAGGGCGCTAAATGGTAGTACTGAAGATGGTTTAGAACAGGTTCAAAAAGCTGCCCATTTAGTTTCTCAAATAACCTGTGATCCTGAGGAATTTCATAAATTGTCTGAAGAGGTAAAATTTCAGATGGTGGAACTTTCTAAAGTTGCCAGTGATCTAGTTTGCCAAATTAGCCATAAACTTCCTTCAAATTTATCTAAATTATTAGAACTTTATAATAATTCAGAAAAGGATTTTGTTCAGTTTCATTCCATGTTGACTACTTATATGACCATCCAAATGATTCATAAAGAAATTTGGTATTCTCCACAGATGACTCAAAAAATATCATTATTTCTTTTTTTTCATGATATTATTCTAATACCATTATATATTAAATATCCTGATTTACCTCGCGACGAAGATCTTCTAAAGGATTATCCAAAGTTTTCAGCAAAAGAAAGGCAACTTGCCCTTTACCATCCCAAAATAACCTCTAATATGTTAGAATCGATCCCCAATTTGCCCATTGGTTTAGATCAATTAATTTTGCAACATCATGGAAATTCTCGAGGAGATTGTTTAGAAACAGAACTTTTTGAGGGCATTTCAACATTGGGAAAAGTGGTGATTGTGGCCGAAAAATTTGCCACCATATTAATCAACAATAAAGAAGAGATAACTGAAGAAGTAAAAAAGAAGCTCTTTGAAAAATTAGAAAGCAAATTAGGAAAAAAATCCTATATAAAACTGTTGGAACCACTTAGAAAAATTCCCATTTAACATTTATATGAATTAAGCTGATCCCACTAAAAATTCCAAAGTAAGCGCCGTTTTTCCGGCCACCAAAATACTTCCTTTAAAAAGAGAAAATTGATCGAAGTTTTCTAAAAACGTAATTTGAATAGTAAGTTTAGTTTCTGGTTTTACCATTTGTTTAAATTTTATTTTATCCATTCGTGTCACTACTGCTTTACCCTTAATGGGTCCGCCACCTTTACTTATCATTTTTAAGGATAAAAAAGTGGCACCTGCCTGTAAGCAGCACTCACAAAGTAATACGCCTGGAATGACGGGATCTCCAGGAAAGTGTCCCTCTAACATTGGAAAATTTTTACTAAAAGTATAAGTGGCACTTAGTTGATTTTCATGAAATTCAGTAATGCTATCAAGAAGTAAAAAGGGAGGCGATTGTGGAATGAGTTCATTAATTTTACTTTGATCCAGGGGGAGTGGTATCAATATTGAACTCATTTTATAGTCCTCCGGAAACTTCTAGGGATGCTCCAGTAATATAGGATGCTTCTTTAGAAGCAAAAAAGAGAACAGCTGCAACTACTTCTTCCACTTTTCCGAAACGCTTTAAGGGGATTTGTTCGAGATAGCTTTTTACTAAATCTGGACTTAAATCTGCCACCAGTTCTGTTTCAATAAAACCTGGCAAAACATTATTAATTGTTATATTTCTTTTGGCCACTTCCTTTGCGAGAGATTTACTAAAGGCTATTTGGGCGGCTTTTGAAGCTGAGTAATTTGTTTGTCCTGCAAGTCCCATAACTGCGGCCATGGAACTAATATTAATAATGCGTCCATATCTTAGTCTCATGAATTTTAAGACTGCAAGTTTCGACATAGTAAATGTTCCCTTGAGATTAGTATCAATAACTGCATCCCAATCCTCTTCCTTCATAGCAGCTAGAAGTTGATCTTTTCTAATGCCGCCATTATTTATAAGAATGTGAATTTCAGGATGAGTAGTTTGAATTTCTTCAAAAAATTTTTCACAAGCTAATGTATTAGTTAAATCAAATTTTTTACAAATTAATTGATCGCCAAAATGAGAAAGTGATTCTTTAAATTGCATCATCGCCCCATCATTTCCCTGGTAAGTACTAATGACTCGTGCCCCTTTTTCTAAAAAGCCTTTGCTAATACCTGCACCAATTCCCCTAGTTCCTCCAGTGACGATACATGTTTGGCCAGCAAAAGGAAGTATTACATTATTAGAATGACTAGATTGTTGATTCATGTTCGCTGCTTTTATTATTAGGTTTTGAGTTTTGTAAATGAATTGAATTTAAGTAGGATTCTAGATTATTAGCTTGAATGACTCCATAATTAGCTGCTCCCAGCCATCCGCTCATGATAATACCCACGGATCCACTGTGAAAAAAACCAGGAACTTCCTTATGTAAATTCATGCTTACTTCTAATCCTTCAAATTTTGTTCCAAAGGATGCCCCTCGATAGTGATGAGTAAAACTTTCCACTGTTATCGGTGTGGCTGCATCGATAAAGGCAATTTTCTTTTTTATATCAGGCAGAATGTTTTCAAGAGCTTCGATGGTTTCACTGATCATTTTTTCTTTTGCCATTTTATATTCATCAGGGCTTAGTTTTTTCCAATCCTCATAATGAGCATTGGTAGATGAAACAATGTAATATTTTCCAGAGCCTTCGCCATCTCCAGGACGCAATTCAGGATAGTAAATGGAAAAAGTTCGCGAAGTTATATTAGAGGAAAGTAATGCATCGGCGTTATAAGTAGGATGAGTTGAAGTAAAAATTAAATCGCCAATAAAAGGAATAGATTCATTTTCTTTAAGGGCCATATACACTTGGCAACTGGAAGAATTCATTCTCACAGCTTTAGCTTTTTCTAAAAAGCTCGGATCAAATGAATAATTTTTGAGTAGTCCAAAGATAGTATGGTGAAGGTTTGCATTTGATATAACGGCACTAGATTTTATTTTTTGATTATTAACTGTCACCATTTTATGATCATTTTCCACAAGAACATCACTAGCTTTCGCATTCATCATGATATCCACATGATTACTTAATAGCTCATCTCTCATTTGTTTTATAAGTTGGTCAGTACCACCCTTAAATGTGTAAACGCCTTTTCCCATAAAATTAGAAAAAACAATGGCGTAAGTTAGTGCAGGGTCAGAAAGGGTGGAACCATTGGCATAGGTAATTGGTTCCATGAGAAGACGAGTGACATCATTTCTTCCAGGAAAAAATGTTTCAAAAAGTTCTCCCACTGTCATTTGTTCTTTATCGTAGAAATTCATTTTTTCAATATAGTTAAAAAAGGCATCTACTTTTTCGCTTGGAACAAAAAATTTATTTACTAAAATATTAGTGAAATGTTCTTTCGTATAATCTGTGGAAATTTCAAATTGTGGATTGATAAAACGAACATCTTTTAGCTGGATAATTTGATCAGCAATATTTTTACTCCAATAGCGCTGCATGGTTTTTTTCATGCCAAAGGGAAAACCATGAAGGGAAACATCAAAAATGTAACGTTTTTCTTCCCGAAAAAACCAGGTGGCCAGTCCCCCAAGTTTATTGTGGGCCTCTAGGAGTAAAACTTTTCGCCCATTTTTTGCTGCCACATTGGCCGCTGTCATTCCAGAAAGTCCAGACCCTATGACAATAACATCGTAGGTATCCTTGGCCCTTTCCCCTCTTTTAATTAACATTTTATTATCTCTTTTTCTTTGTTTTAGAGGCCATGTTAAAAAGATGGGCCTATACTTACAAGAAAAAAATAGGGGATTTATATATGAGTATAACCAATTTTGAACTCCTAGAAGAAATTAAAGGAGAATTTAGTGGTTTTGTTCAGACATTACAGGATCAAATTACAGAATTAATGGTAAAATACGACCCTAAAATAAAACTAACTGAAGATAATTGGAAGCGCGAGGACTTTGCCGGAAATCCAGGTGGTGGAGGAAGGACAAGGCATTTTAGAGGGGATATTTTTGAATCTGCAGGAGTAAATACTTCCACTATTTTTGGAGAAATTGATCCTCAATTTGCTTCAAAGTTAAATGGTGATGGCCTAGATTTATGGGCCAGCGGAATTTCACTCATTATTCATCCACTTAACCCTCATATTCCCACGGTTCACGCTAATTTTAGGTTTATCCACCAGGGAGACCGATGTTGGTTTGGGGGTGGAGCTGATCTGACCCCCTTTATTCCAAGGGAAGAGGATTTTTCCTATTTTCATGGAATTTGGAAAGAGGCCTGTTTTCCCATGGGAGAAAGTGCCTATGGGGAAATGAAAAAAGAATGCGATCACTATTTTGTCAATCATCACCGGGGTACTGAGGCACGTGGTATTGGTGGGATCTTTTTTGATCACTACCTCATGAAAAATGATCTTAATGAAACTAAAAATCAGGTGATGAATTTAGCAAATCATTTTTGTAAATCCTATTTTCCACTAGTGGAAAAAAATAGGCATAGAACTTGGACAAAGGAAGAAGAGGAATTTCAACTCTTTCGTCGTGGTCGCTATGTGGAATTTAATTTACTTCACGATAGAGGAACTCTTTTTGGATTAAAAACAAAGGGGAGAATTGATTCCATCCTCATTTCACTACCGCCTCGATGTACTTTTCACTATGGAATGCCCTTTTCTAAAAACTCCTGGCAGGAGAAAATGATGGGTTACTACGCACCAAAAAATTGGTAAAAATTTTCTATGAAAAAAATGATTTTTTTAGTTTGTTCCATTTTATGGATGATAAGTGTCCCTCTTTTTGCCACTCTTCCCCAAAACTGGTCTGAAGAAAATGCTCTCTGGACTAAAGAGCGCAAGCTTTCTGGAGGATTTCCCCGATCTAATATTTATGAATTAAATCCGCAAGACTTTGTAAAGGCCCAGCACCAGGGTCAAAAATACGCCCTCAGTTATCCGGTTAATGTCACTGGTCTTCTCATTCCCTATGATAGTTTTAAGAAATTTTTTTCCAATGATCACTCGAGAAATTTATGGGAACTCCTGGCCCAAAAAACCGTGCCTTGGAAGGATCTTCCAGATTTTTATAGGTGGGCGGGCTTTCATCAAATTCCAGAACTTGCTAATAGTGATTTGAATTTAACTTACAGACGTGGTGACGCTGATTTAAAAGACATCATGGCCGACGATGTTATGGGAGCCACTATTATTCATAGAAGTATTAATGGTGAAAAAGTACGAGGTCTCACTTTTTCCTGCGCTGGTTGTCATAGTTCAAATCTCTTTGGAGAAAAGATATTAGGATTAACTAATAGATTCCCAAGGGCCAATGAACTTTTTTTTATGGCAAAAAAAATGATTCCCTTTGTGAATACGTTTTTTTATAGAGAAATTTTAAGTGCTACTCGCGCAGAAGGGAAAATGTTTGAGCAAACAAAAAAATCCCTTAATTATGTGGGAGTAAAAGAACCCCTTGTCCTTGGTCTTGATACTAGTCTTGCTCAAGTGGGACTATCATTAAGTTTAAGAGGTCAAGATGCCGATGCTTCTCTACCAAATTCACTTGCTACTAGTGATCAAGAAGTCTGGTGGGAAAATGAAGTATTGAGGCAACGAAAAATATTATCTCATCACCCTATGAATCAAATTCCTGCTGATAGTAAGCCCATGGTCTGGTGGAATACAAAATATAAAACAAAGTTTTTAAGTGATGGATCACTGGTTGCTGGGAATCCCATTTTTACAAATATTTTATGGAATGAAATTGGAAGAGGAACTGATTTAAAACTTCTTTCAAAGTGGATTGAGGAAAATCAATTATTACTTCAAGAATTAACCCACACTGTTTTTAATACTAAAGCTCCAAAGTATGTAAATTTTTTTGGAAGAGATTCTATTAATGTGGTAAAGGCGCAAAAGGGAGAACAGCATTTTATTCAATCCTGTCAAAAATGTCATGGTAGTTATGAAAAGGACTGGAATACTTTAAATACCACAAAGGTTACCTATCACGAAGTAACGCCAGTAATTGATGTGGGAACTGATCCCTATCGTTATGAGGGGATTAAATATTTTAGTGATACATTAAATAAACTTAATATTTCTAAATTATTTGGAACAATTGTTGAGCCACAAAAAGGATATGTACCACCACCACTCGAGGGAATTTGGGCTAGGTTCCCTTACATGCATAATAATTCAATTCCAAATCTTTGCGCCCTTTTAACTCAAACTTCTAGTCGTCCAAAAAGTTTTTACACTGGGGAAGCAAGAGATAAAAAGACGGATTTTGATAGTGAGTGTGTAGGTTATCCAATAGGGGAGCAAGCACCAGTTGCTTGGAAATCCAATAAGGAATCCTTTGTTGATACTACTAAATTAGGAATGGGTAATATGGGTCACGATAAAAAAATATTTTTAACTAGTGAAGGCGTTGAAAAATTTACAACCGAAGAAAAAAGTGAACTCATTGAGTTTTTAAAAACATTATAAATGTCTAATGAATTAAAATCAGAATATCCTAAGGAATTACTTGTACCCATTGAGGATAATCCCTTTCAACAGGTGCGCGTGACCATTTATCAATCCTTTGGAAAATTTCACGCTGATATTGATTTAATTTTGCTTGAATCAGGGAAAATTTTATCGAGTCTCGGAAATATATTTAATCAGGAATCTGAGCAGGAACTACTATCGATGGCGCTTAAGAGATTGAGCGATCCCTGAATAATTCTTTATTATTCATTTTTGAAGATTTTTAGCGACAAGCTTAGTCCATAAGGAATTTTTTGAAATGCTGCGATTTAATTCTTTAAATACTTTCTTGATGCTTGATGCGGCATCACTTGCTGTGCACTCCACCATGAAGCACATACTTGTTTTTTCAATAATAGTTTTTAGACCATTAGGCATAAATATTTCTACGGTGGTTTTTGCTCGGCGAAGGCGGTCACCTGGACGTATTATAGATTCGTAATGCCAATTTAAAATCAGTGAGTTTTCTGGCGAACACTGATCTGTTACAGAAAGTTCTAGTCCCTTATCTAGGGCCAATTTTGCTAGTGCTGGGGCAAAATTAATTTCAAAAAATTCTGTTTTAACTGAGGATTGTTTAGAGCAAAGAGACTTCTCGGCCAATAGATTAAGAATGGGAAACAAGAAACAAACTATCATTATTTTTATTTTCATGATTGAAGCCTATCAGACCTAAACTGTATTTATCAAGTATTGATTATGTTTTTCTAATATAAGCGCATATTTCGAGAGGTTGATTTTATTTGCCAAATAAAATTTTGCCATGGGAGAATATATTTGAGTGATTGCGTCCTAAAAGCAAAGGAATGCCATGGGGTTAGTTGCAAAAAAAATTGAATTATCATCTAATAAACTGGAAAGTTTTTTTCAATTTCCTAAATCCTATTGGGATTCAATAAATTCCGAACTTTTTCCAAAAGAACTCCAAAATATTCTAAAAATTCTTCACAAGGACTTTGAACCCCAAAGAAAAGTGCTTCTATCTGCAAGATTGGAAAAACAAAAACAATATGATCAGGGACAAGTCCCCGCCTATTTATCAAAAAATTCCATTGCTTTAACAGGGGATTGGAAAGTTGCACCTCTTCCCGACATTTTAAAAAAACGCAGGGTTGAAATCACAGGTCCAGCTCATTCTACGAAAATGGTCATTCAAATGCTATCTCCTAATGATGAAGGTGCCATTGCTGATACGGCAATGATTGATTTTGAGGATTCCTTAAAACCAGATTTTGAAAATGTGCTAAATGGTTATAAAAATGTAATTGGGGCAGTTAATAAAAATTTATATTATGAAAATGTGATAAGTGATAAACAAATTAAGGTTTATAAATTAAATCCTAATAAAATGGCCTTTCCCATGGTTAGAGTAAGAGGACTTCATTTAGATGAATCGAATATTCTCATTGATGATGTGCCAATTGCAGCTGGGCTCTTGGATTTAGCAGTTTGTTTTTTTCATACGGCAAAAAATTATATTAATCAAGGTCTTCCTCCTAAATATTATGTCCCAAAATGTGAAGACTTTTTAGAAGCTCGTTGGTGGAATGATCTATTTATTGCACTTCAAGAAAAGTGTTCCATTCCTAGAGGAACATTGCGCGCTACTTTTTTAATTGAAACTCTTCCTGCTGCCTTTCAAATTGAAGAAATACTTTATGAAATTAGAGAACATGCGGCCGCACTAAATGTGGGAAGGTGGGATAAAATTTTTAGTGATATTAAAATATGTAAAAATCATCAGGATTGTATTTTTCCAGATAGATCATCTATTACGATGAAATCTACTTGGATGGAAAATTATGCCAAACGCATTATTAAAATTTGCCATAAACGTGGGGCCCTTGCCATCGGTGGAATGGCCGCTTTTACGCCTGGCTCAACTGCAGAAATTCGCAAAGAACAAACTTCCAAAGTGGTTGTTGATAAAAATAGAGAATTTGAATTAGGGCACGATGGATGCTGGGTTTCACATCCATACTTTATAGGTTGTGCTATTACTTGTTTTAAGAAAAATAATCAACTAGATGTCATGCTAGAAAATTTTCCCATTAATCCAGATTTATTGCCAAGCCTAACTAATGGTCTTAAAGGTCCAAAAACATTAAATGGACTTCGAACTAATATTAGAGTGGGAATTGCCTATGTAAATGGATTACTAAATGGTCAGGGATGTATTTCGCTAGATTATTTAATGGAGGATTTGGCGACCTTAGAAATTTCAAGGTCTCAAGTCTGGCAATGGTTAAAACAGGGTGTTGAATTAGATTCGGGAGAAGTTGTTGATAAAGTACTTGTGACAAAATTATTTGATGAAGAATATAAAAAATTAAATGAAGAGTTTTCCATAATTGAAAAAGCAAAAATTGATGCATTGGCCTTTTATTTGGAAAAGGATTTTAGAGCATTTTTAACCACAAAATCGGCAACAAAATCGGAAACAAAATCTGAAAAGATTCTAGAATAATAATATTATAATATTAAAAGGAGTTAATATGATGATGAAAGCAAAGGACATTCAACAGGATTGGCAAACTTCAGAAAGATGGAAAGGAATTAAGAGAGATTATACAGCTGAAGAGGTGGTGAAATTAAGAGGAACTGTCGATGTGGAATATTCCTGGGCAAAAAATGGTGCAATAAGACTCGCTGAACTTTTAAAAACAAAAAATTATCTTCAAGCTCTTGGTGCCATGACGGGAAATCAGGCCATGCAACAGGTAAAAGCGGGATTAGAAGCCATTTATTTAAGTGGTTGGCAAGTTGCAGCTGATGCAAATCTTTCTGGAAATATGTATCCCGATCAAAGTTTATATCCAGTAAATAGTGTTCCAGAAGTGGTGAGAAGAATTAATAAAACATTACAAAAAGCTGATCAAATAGAAAGTGTAGAAGGAAAAGTCAATCGCAATTGGATGGCACCAATTATTGCCGATGCTGAAGCTGGATTTGGTGGACCACTAAATGCCTATGAACTCATGAGATCAATGATTGAGGCCGGTGCAGCAGGTGTTCATTTTGAAGATCAACTTGCTTCGGAAAAAAAATGTGGTCATCTTGGTGGAAAAGTTTTAGTTCCCACCGCCCATTTTGTTAAAACACTTACTGCGGCAAGACTGGCCGCCGATGTTTGTGGTGTTCCTAGTTTTATCATTGCTAGAACTGACGCTCAGGCCGCTCAACTTTTAACTTCAGATATTGATCCTCGCGATAAAACATTTTTAACTGGAGAAAGAAGTAGCGAAGGGTTTTATTATATTAAAGCAGGACTAGAAAGTGCTATTGCACGAGGTTTAGCCTATGCACCCTATGCAGATTTAGTTTGGTGTGAAACTTCTACACCAAATTTAAAGGAAGCAAAAACTTTTGCCGAAGCAATAAAAAAAGAATTTCCTAATAAGATGCTTGCTTATAATTGTTCACCATCCTTTAATTGGAAAAAATATCTTGATGATGCCACTATAGCTACTTTCCAAAAAGAATTAGGGGCCATGGGTTATAAGTTTCAATTCGTGACTCTGGCTGGGTTCCATGCACTAAATCATAGTATGTTTCAACTTGCTCATGATTATAAAGCAGAGGGAATGACTGCCTATACAAAATTTCAACAGTCAGAATTTGCAGCGGAAAAAATTGGTTTTACAGCGACAAAACATCAAAGAGAAGTAGGTACTGGATTTTTTGATGCCGTTAGTTCCATTATTTCAGGTGGTAAATCTTCAACGCTAGCTTATAAAGAATCTACTGAAAGAGAACAGTTTTTATAGAAAATTAAAATTATTTGCATGGTGGATTTTTTATCTACCATGCAAAATTATTAATGATTTTTCATAAAAAGATGAATGGTATCGTGAACGTTTTTTACAAACTTTTTTTCACTTTCTTCATTTTTTTCAGCTTTTGAATATTGCTCCTCAAGTTCAAAAAGCATCATCCAAAGTGTTTTATTATCTACTTTATTTTTAAAGGCAATTTTAGGATGATGCTCAAAAACGTGCTTCCACATATCTTGAATTAAATGCCAATTATTTTTTCGTACTTTCCAAAAAACTTTTGCAGCTTTGCAATTTTTGGCCGAAACCTTTTTATAAGTATTTTGTCCTTCTTCTTGGGCAATTATATTGAGTCCCAATTCATTTTGAATTATTTTGTGATTAAATTGTTTATGGAACCATTTATTCAATTTAATTTCATGAATATTTTCTCTCATGAGTAAATTGTAATCACTTCTTTGAGAAAATTCTCGGCGAGGTAGGGGACTAAGAGTATGAGTACATTGCCAACTTGAAGAAAAAAAACCGTGTGTCCAAGTGGCCAGGCATCCATACCGAGGAGAATCATCCACTTGATAAACTACTTGGCTCCAAAGATTATTCAGTTTTTTTGAATTCAAAACTATGTTTTTTCTCTCCCAAGTATTATCTCCAAGATATTCAATGGATGAAGTTGGGTTTTTTGTCCATACCTGACGCCAGTGTTTTTGTAATTCATTACCAATAATTAATATATGTTGAAGAGATATTTCGTTCTTAGATTCCTGATCAACAGTAATCCATTCAAGCCCAGTTTCATGGTAATCTTTAGAGGGAGTATGGAGTTTTGGATTCATGTTTTTAGATTCACTAAATTGATAGGTAACTTCATAACAGCCACTCATTTTTTTGATGGCGCGGTGATCACTGCTAAATTGCTTGAATAATGGAAAGGAAAAAGCTTCTATTGGTAATACCAGTAAATAGCTCAGGATTATAAATAATTTAAAAAAATTCATAGTGCTCCTAAAATAAGTTGGACGTAGATTAATAATTAAAGATAAGTATTTAGATAATAGTTTGTCTTGTCAAACAAATGTTGCGTAAGGGAAAGTGTAAATAGAAATGAAAAAAAATATTGCTCTTATTGGCGGAGGCCCTGCAGGTTTAATGGCCGCTGAAGTTTTATCTAATAATTTAAATGTGAGGATTGATTTCTATGAGAAAAGAAGTGCTGTAGGAAGAAAAATTCTTATTGCAGGAAGTTCAGGACTTAATATTTCCAATAGCGATCCCATCGATAGCTTTATTGAAAAAATAACTCCAGTACATTTTCAAGAATTTTTTAGAAAGCATTTTCAAGAATTTTTTACTAGTAACCTGTTAGATTTTATTCATCAAGAATTGCAATTAGAAACATTTTTAGGAACATCAAAGCGCTATTTTTTAAAAGAAAAAAATGCAGCTACTTTTTTGCGAACTTGGATTAATCGGTTGAAAAGTAAGGGAGTCAATTTTTACCTTGATCATCAATTGCAGGATTTTAATTTTTCTCAAATGGAAATTTATAATAAGCGCTATGATAAAATAGGACTTTTTCTTGGTGGCGGTAGTTGGGAAGATTCTGAGGTGATGTGGCCTCAAATATTTAAAGATAATAATATTAATTGTATCGAATTTCAAAGTTCTAATGCCGGTTTTCAAATTGATTGGCCAGAAGGCTTTTTAAAAGAAAATTTAAATAAGCCACTAAAAAATATTTTATTTACTTCAAGTTTAGGTTCAATGAAAGGTGATCTAATGATTACCAGTTATGGAATTGAGGGCACGCCAGTTTATAGATATGGATTAGTTGGAGAAGTTTTTTTAGATTTACTTCCTCAATATAGTGAATCGCAAATTTTAGAAAAAATGAACGTAAAACTAAAAGAAAATTACGCTCCACTTAGATTGCTTAAAAAAGTTTTTTCAGGTCTTGGTGAAGTTCATCATTCACTTTTATATTATTATTTTGGAATGAATAAAAATATGTCCACAAGTGATCAAGTAAAAAAAATAAAATTCTTTCCTCTTCATCTCATTGCTCAAAGACCGCTAGCAGAAGCGATCTCATCTCGCGGAGGTATTGATTTGAATGAAGTGTCGGTAAATTTAAGTCTAAAAAAATTCCCCCACATTTTTGTGGGGGGAGAAATGTTAAATTGGGATGCCCCTACGGGCGGCTATCTTTTTCAAACCTGCATGACACAAGGATATGTGGCCGGACATAGTGTACTGGCAAATGTAAACGAATACTAGGCACTAGCTGAATTAGGAGTACTGAAAGATGGTGTGGTCTTTTGTTTCTTAAGATTAAGTGTTTGAGCACTATTTCTTGGATTGCATTCATATTTGTCAGAGAATATGTTCTTCTTATTAACTTTTTCTCGGTCATAGTCTTTATGGAATATGAATGATTTATCTTTAGATGCTACGTTTATAACTGTTCCACTTATCTCTCTAAAGACAATAAAATGTCCCTTTTTAATTTTTTTTAATTCTTTAGGACTTGGTTCCGTTAGCTTCTTAACAGTTATTACTTGTAACTTTTCTTTGATATTTTTTTTTCGGGCAAAATCTAAAAAGTCTTGATTAATTTTCTTTGAACAATATTTGTTAGCTGCAAAACTATTGCTGGCCAACACTAATGTTGTACAAATAAAAAAAAATTTTAATAGATTGTGATTTTGTAATTTCATAATTTTCCCCCTAGAAAACTGATTAAATTCAGAATTCAATGTTATTACCAATATCTAATGCATTACCGGTGCCAAGAAATTAATTAATCTAAGTTATGGAAGTTTAATGATTTTTAAATGATGAGTTGATCTTAAATGTAGATTCTTACAGAGACCTGACTAAAAAATTGACATAAAAATTTGTAACTATTTTTTAAAACCATATCCCTGTAAAAAATTCAATAGATTAAATATCTCTAAAAAGGAATGTTAGAATCAGGATTATTATTTTATTTTTTTTAAACAATATTTGAGGAGATTCTATGAAAGTTTTTTTATTATTAGTTATATCAGCATTATCAATTGTTGCTAATGCTCAAAGTTATTCAGAAATTTCTTCAGGGGTTATTTGTGAAGATACAATTCCAGCATTAAATAATAAAATATGGACAATTGAGCAAAGAAGTTATGAAAATATTTTTAATAGCGGAAGTGGTATGAGCGTTAGACTTATGGGAGGAACGGCCAATAAAAAAAGTATCAAAGTTTCTGGATTAATTGAAATTAAGAAAAAAGTTTGTGTTATCATTTCAAGAGAGTAATTAAGATAGCTATTCTATTTTTTCTCAAGGATGAGAAATATTATTAATTTGCAATATAAACTTCAATACTTGGTTCGTATTCTTCTCTCAAAATTTGCCTAATGGCCTCTAAAGTCCCCATGGAAGAACTTGGACATGTACCGCATGCCCCCTGATATTTAATAATGAGCGTATTATTTTCAAAACTAAGACAGACCAAATCTCCGCCGTCTCCTTGAAGTCCTGGCCTAATTCTTTTATCTAATATTTCTTCTATTTTAATGAGTTCAATGGGCAAATTTTTTCGTCTTTCTAGTTCTGGATCAAAAAGATGAAAATTAGCGTCATGTTTTATTATTTCTTTTTTGATAATTTCAATAACTTGAGGTTCTAATTCATCCCAGGGTTCAAAGGAAAATTTATTCACTGTTATCACATTTTGAAAAAAGTGAAGTTGGTCAACTCCGCGCAAGTCAAATAGTGATAGAGCGAGGGGAACATCTATAGCTTCCTGGGGAGTTTTAAAAAAGACTTTTCCTTCGCTGCGAACATCTTGGTCGCAAATAAATTTGAGTGCATTTGGATTTGGAGTGGCTTCTACATCTATATTCATTACTATTTTCCTATATAAATTCTTTTAGTTTTTTTAAGTGAAAAATTAATTCATCTATATCATTTTTTTCTGAATAAATAGAAAGTGATGCTCTCATTAAACTTGTGACGCCAAACTTTCTTAAAAGTGGTTGAGCACAAAGATGCCCAGTTCGAAGAGCGATTCCCCATTTTCCAAGAAGTGTGGCCGCATCCTGAGGGTGTATATTTTTTATGCCAAAGGAAACAGCACCAATTCTCTTTTTTGGTTTTCCATAAAAAATAACTTCAGGTATTTTGTTAAGGGATTCTTCTAAATATTGAGTAAGTTCATATTCGTGATTTTTAATAGAATCAAAGCTGTAGTTTTTTAGGAATTCAACGGAACTTCCTAAACCAATGACACTGGCTATTGCAGGAGTTCCTGCCTCAAATTTATAGGGGAGTTCGTTATAAGTGGTTTCTTCCATGGTGACTAATTTGATCATATCTCCACCACCAAGAAAGGGTGGCATTTGCTCTAGATGAATTTCTTTGCCATATAAAATACCAACACCTGTAGGACCAAACATTTTATGTCCTGAAAAGGCCAAAAAATCACAATCAAGCTTTTGAACGTCCGTATGACACCTAGGAACCCATTGCGCTCCATCAAGAAATGTTAACGTTTTAAATTTTTTTGCCTGATTAATGAGATATTCAACAGGGTTAACCGCGCCCGTCACATTTGAAATCATGGTAAAAGAAAATATTTTGGTTTTAGCATTAATTTTATTTTCAAAATCCTTTAGATCAAGTTCACCATTTTCATCCACTGAAACCCACTTTAGTGTAGCTCCAGTTTTTTTTGCCACCATTTGCCATGGAACAAGATTAGAGTGATGTTCCATTTCTGTAATAAGTATTTCATCACCCTGTTTTAGAAAACTCTCACCATAGGTTCTTGCAACTAAATTAATGGATTCAGTGGTGCCCTTTGTGAAAATGATTTCTTCTCTTTTGGCAGCATTGATAAGTGTTTTAATTTTATCTCGTGTTCCTTCATAGAGTGTGGTTGCTTCAAGGGAAAGTGGGTGTATGGCCCTGTGAACGTTTGAACTTAGATGCGAATAATAGTGAGAGACTGTATCAATCACAGATTGAGGTTTAAAAGAGGTGGCAGCACTATCGAGATAAATAATACTTTTATTATTTTCTAATATTCTTTTAAATTGGGGAAAGTGATCTCTTACTCGATTTATATCATGCATAGAAGTCTTCTTTTTTTAGTAGGCCATGAAGAAATTCTCCCAAATGAGTTTTTGAGATTTTATTTAATAATTCCTGGGAAAATGCTTGGATCAGTAATTTATTGGCCCTTTCCTTATTTAATCCTCGGGATTCTAAATAAAAGAGTTCCTCTTCTTGAATTTTTCCACAGGTAAAACCATGGGAACATTTTACATCGTCAGCAAAAATTTCTAATTGAGGACGCCCATTAATTGTTGCCCTTGGTGATAGAGTTAAATTTTTATTTAAGTAACGAGCTTCTGATTTTTGCGCCTTTTTTTCTACAAAAATTTTACCTGTGTATGTCCCCATAGATTCATCTTGAGCTAAACTTTTAACCAGGACGCTACTTATAGTTTCAGGTCGTTGATGATTGATATGAATAGATAAATCGTATTTAGAAAGTTTTGTTAGAAGAGATAATACCTGTAATTGGATATTCGATTTTTCATGTAAGAGATTTCCAGTAATTTGATCAATAGCAATATCTTGATTTTTATTCCATAAGCAAAGCTCATTAATTTCAGTGAAAGTATTTAATTCTAAATAATGAATTTTTTCTAATGTGTTTTCTAATTTAACAAGTGAACCTTGAATTTTATGATAGGTGAAATCCATTTTTTCATTTTGAATGAGAGTCGCTGCTGGATAAAGAGATTCTCTAATTTCAAGGAGGTTTAATTGACATTTTTGATTTAAGTGGAAAACCAAGGGAGTCAAGGCAGAAATTGGAAGTTCAGGCGTTGAATCTAGATGCAAAATAACTATTTTAAGATTTTCATTTTCAAGTTCAGCATTTGCATGAAAATCAAAAAAATGAAATTCTTTATTATTTAAATAATGAAAGAGGGGTTCTTTTAGTAAATTAAAAGAAATATTTTTTTCTTGTAATTCTTCAGTAGTGATTTTTTTGTGGAAAATTTTTCCTTTTGGCAGCTGGGAATAGTGAAGATTAAATTCACCATTTAGTGAAACTAACAGGATATCAAAAAAATGAGATTGAGAAAAAAAATGAATCCTTTGAAGTATTTCATCACTAATAATTAATTTTTGATTAGCAAGATCAGTATTGCCAATATCGGTTGATTCAACAGTGGCTTCCATTTTTTCTAATAACATTTTTAGGGGAGTATAATGAAATTGTTCATTTTTTTCAAAGGGAAGACTTTCCCTATTAGTTTTATCATTCCATATGGGGTAATTAGTTAAATTATTTTTCATAGAAGACCATAACCTTTTTCTTCAACTTCAAGAGCAAGTTCAGGACCTCCACTTCGAATGATTTTCCCTTTAACCATGAGATGTATAACATCAGGCTTAATGTAATTAAGAAGACGTTGATAATGGGTCACTATTAAAGCGGCATTACTTTTATTTCTAAAAGTATTAACACCTTCAGACACCACTTTTAGAGCATCCACATCTAGTCCTGAATCAGTCTCATCAAGGAGGGCCAGTTTTGGATTTAAAGTGAGTAGTTGAAGAATTTCATTTTTCTTTTTTTCTCCACCTGAAAATCCTTCATTAACGTTGCGATTTAAAAAATCCACATTCATTTTTAAAAGTTCACATTTTGGTTTTAAAAAATCGATGAACTCATTTTCACTGGGAACTGTCACTCCCTGAGATTCACAATGATATTTATAACTTTCAAAAAGAAAATTTAAATTAGTAACTCCAGGAATTTCCACGGGGTATTGAAAACTTAAAAATAATCCCTTTAGAGATCGTTCACTTGTTTCCATTTCTAATAAATTCATTATTTTTTTGTGAACAGTAAAATTTACAGTACCATCAGTTACTTCATAGGCAGGGTGTCCCGCAAGTGTTTTAACAAGAGTGCTTTTGCCTGAACCATTTGGCCCCATAATGACGTGAGTTTCTCCTGGATTAATAGTGAGATTTAATTCATTAATAATGGGTGTTCCTTGAACGGAAACTTTTAAATTTGAAATATCAAGCATTGTTATTTTATCCTTATATTATTAAATCGATATATCATATTTTTATTATCCAACACTGTTTTCTAGTTTCATCTCAATGAGTTTTACTGCTTCAACGGCAAACTCTAGTGGTAGAGTTTTATATACTTCCTTGCAAAAACCATGGGCAATAAGTGAAACTGCTTTTTCTCTGGTTAGCCCACGGGACTCTATGTAAAAAAGTTGATCCTCACTAATTCTGCTCGTACTTGCTTCATGTTCAACGCTAGCAAGCTCATTTTTTAATTCAATAACGGGAAATGTAATGGCCTTACACTGATCTCCAATAAGCATGGAATCACACTGGGAAAAATTTTTTGCACCCTTTGCTGAAGGTCTAATTTTGACAAGACCTCGGTAGACATTGCTTGATTCATGGGCACTTATTCCCTTAGAGACAATAATACTTTTAGTATTTTTGCCGATATGAACCATCTTGGTTCCTGTATCGGCCTGCATTTTATGATTTGTTAGGGCCACTGAATAAAAATGTCCTGTGGAGTGATCGCCAATTAAATAACAACTTGGATATTTCCAGGTAATAGCTGATCCTGCCTCCACTTGCGTCCAGGAAATTTTACTGCTGACTCCCAGGCAATGACCACGTTTAGTGACAAAATTATAAATTCCACCTTTTCCATTTTTGTCTCCTGCGTACCAATTTTGCACCGTAGAATATTTTATTTCCGCTCGGTTAAGAGCAACGAGTTCAACCACTGCAGCATGTAATTGATTTTCATCTCTCTGTGGGGCCGTGCAACCTTCTAAATAATTTACGTAACTATCATCTTCAGCAATAATCAATGTCCTCTCAAATTGTCCTGATTCTTTTGCATTTATTCGAAAGTAAGTGGATAAATCAATAGGGCATCTCATCCCTTTTGGAATATAAACAAAGGATCCATCGCTAAAAACGGCGGCATTGAGAGCGGCATAAAAATTATCTGTATAGGGAACTACTGTTCCTAAATATTTTTTTACAAGTTCTGGATATTTTTCCACTGCTTCGCTAAAGGAACAAAAAATAACCCCGATTTTTGCCAGATCTTCTTGATGAGTTGTGCCTAGGGAAACACTATCAAATACAACATCCATAGCTACGCCACTAATTCTTTTTTGTTCACTTAGTGGTATTCCTAATTTATTAAAAGTTTCTAATAATTCAGGATCAATATCATTTAAACTTTCTACATTAGCTTTTTTTTGTTTGGGTTTTGCGTAATAAAAATAGTTTTGAAAATCTATTTCAGGAACTTGGCAATATTGCCAAGTAGGAGGAGTTAAGGTTAACCAATATTGATAGGCTTTCAAGCGGTATTCAAGCAGCCAATCTGGTTCACCTTTTTTTAAGGAGAGCAATTTTATGACGTCGCTATTTAATCCCTTGGGGAAATCCTCAGATTCAATATTGGTAGAAAATCCATATTTATACCCTTCGTCCATTTTCTTTTTAATTTCAAAATCCGTCATATGTCCTCATTTCAATATTTCATTTTTTTTCCCGCTAATAAATCAATCACAAGAACTTTTGAAAATGTTTTAACAAAGAGTTCATTTAATTGTTTAAAGGGCTTTGAGATAGTACAGGGACCTTTTAATTCACAGGGACCTTGATCGCAGGACCTTAATAGATTATCTTTTTCTAATATGTCACAAAAATCAAAAAAGTTTAGACTTTCAATACTTTCTTTCAAAACATAACCACCATGAAGTCCTTTCTCTGCATCCACTACATTCTTTTGATTTAGTTGTTGTAGGATCTTAGCAGTGGTATCGAAAGGGATCTGTAAGTGATCACTAATTTCTCGTGTTGAAAGTGCTTTCTTTTGATCAATTAAAAATTTAACTGTCATTAATCCGTATTCTATTTTTCGAGAAAGTTTGAACATAAAAAGAGTAATTCTTGTTTCTAAGGGTATTAAAATAAGGCAAAAAATAACTTAGTTTTATTAAATTAAGGCAAAATATAGCTTAATTTACCCTAAATAGCACTTGAAATGTGCTTAAAGATGCTTAATTTTTTAGTAATCCTGTTAACATTTGGTTAATTTTTTGTGGATATTAACATTTCAAATTGACTCTGGTGATAACTCGCTTATCTTAGTAGTAGATAACTTAAATAATTTTAAATAATTAAGAGGAGAAAGTTAAAATGATCTTTTTTAAAAGAATATTTTATTTTTTATTTACTAACATTCTTGTTCTATTAACTGTCACCATTATCACTAAAATGCTTGGTCTTGAGAGGTATTTAACTCCTGCAGGTATAAATTATAATTCTCTTATGGCCTACTGCCTAATTTGGGGATTTGCAGGCGCTTTTATTTCACTATTTCTTTCTAAATTCATGGCAAAAATGATGATGGGAGTAAAAATAGTAGATGAGCGATCATCCTACTCTCACGTCGTAGAAATGGTTCATCGATATGCTAAGATTGCTGGAATAAAAAATCCTGAAGTGGGTGTTTATGAAAGTCCTGATCCCAATGCCTTTGCCACTGGTGCAACGAAAAATTCATCCTTAGTTGCGGTATCTACTGGACTTCTTCAGACTATGAATAAAGAAGAAGTGGAAGGTGTTGTGGCCCACGAAGTGGCCCATATTGCCAATGGCGATATGGTAACTATGACCCTTATTCAAGGTGTAGTGAACGCCTTTGTTTTATTTTTTGCTAAAATTGCTGCCTTTGCCCTTTCAAAAGCACTTAGTGGTAACAGCGATAGAGAAGAGCAAAGCGGTGGAGGCATGAATCATATGGTCTTTATGGTTACAGATATTGTTTTCCAAATTCTCTTTGGAATTTTAGGATCTATTGTCGTGGCCTATTTCTCAAGATTAAGAGAATTTAGAGCTGATGCTGGCGGAGCAAAATATGCTGGTAGAGAAAAAATGATTGCTGGTCTTAGAAAGTTACAGCGAATGTATGAACAGATGCCAGTAGAAGAAGCAACAAATTTTAGCACTATGAAGATTTCTTCCAAATCAAATATGCTCAAATTTTTTGCAACCCATCCTCCTCTTGCCGATAGAATTAAGGCCCTAGGGGGACAATAATATTTTCGAGGGGGGATCATGTCCATAAACTATAATCCCCAGAATTATACTTTTAAGCATTATCTTGTTGGTGGAGCGGTTAGAGATTTTATTTTAGAAAGAGAAGTAAAAGATTTCGATTTTGTTGTAGTAGGCTCCACCATTAATGAGTTACTTAATTGCGGATTAAAACAAGCATATGGAAATTTTCCAGTTTTTACTGATACTAAAACTCAATATCAATATGCCCTCGCTAGGACTGAGACTAAAACTGGGCCAGGGCATAGGGGATTTAAAATAGATTCATCTTCTAGTATCACCTTAGAAATGGATCTAAAAAGAAGAGATTTTACGATTAATGCCATGAGCTATGATTTTATGGCAAATAAAATAATCGATCCCTATAATGGCCAATGTGATTTAAAAAATAAAATACTAAAAATGGTGACAACTCATTTTTCAGAGGATCCACTTCGAATTTTAAGAGGTTGTCGATTTGCTGCTCAGTTAGATTTTAACTTTGATCCCTCAACTCTACAGACTATACAAGAAATGGTTTCTAGAAAAGATCTCAATGAATTAACTGCTGATAAAATAAATCATGAACGAAGTAAAATTAAAGACAAGGATATATTAGAAAAATATGATATGTTATTGCAATCACTTTTAAAAAATTATAATAGATAAACACAAAAAATTCCAAAAAATTCTTGATTAAACTTAATCTCTTTTTAATTCACAATTTTTTACATTTTCTGTGATAAGTATTTTTTTTGAGGCATTTTTTATTATTTTAGATTGATCATTTATTGGCCAACTTGATTATAGTGCCACGGTTTTAGTGCATTCGTTAATCATATAAGTTGCCTAATTTGTTAATTCTCCATAGTTACCTGAAGATAATACTCAAGTAGTATGTGGAATATTTCGAAGAGATTTATATGATGATAAAGAAAAAAGACAAAATGAAATCGACAATTTTAGGGAGTTTTTTAAATTTATTTTTCATTTTTATTTTAATCATTTTAGAAGGATGTAATTTAAAAACTCAGGTTAGAGCAATTAGTTCACCGATTCTTAATACACCTATTTCAGAACCAAATTTAAAAAATCCTAGGCCAAATCAAATTGTTGGTTGTGATATTCCCTTTGCTAAAAATTATGAACCCGAAGTAACTAAAAGAGATGGCTCATGTCTATTTGAGGGTTGTTTTGACAAGGAAGATAGTAGTTATAACTCGCAATATGAAAGTGATATTAGAAGCTATTCAGAAACTTTCGAGAAAAATTTTGAAGATATTTTTGTTTCAAAGTGCGTAGGTATCCATGGTTGTAAAAGTATTGTCATTGCAAAAAATTATAATGCCAATGCCACAATTGAGGATGGATCCTGTAAAGACATTGAAATTTGTCGCGACAGTAATTATGAGGAGTTTGAAAAAAGTAAAGATTACATTTCTCTTATAAATAACTATGTTGAAAAATTTGGAAAATTTCTACCTCCAGAGGGAACTATTTCACGGGAAATGAATAGTTGCAAGAATCAGAAAAAATATTGTTTACACCCCGATGGGATAAATTATTTAGGTAGAGATCCCGCTCCTGGGGAATTGATACCTGGCGCTCCATTTTGCGAATTTGTTGCATGTAATATTTTAGGTAAGGTCGGTTACGCTAAATTTAAAGAGTTTGAAGAATATCTTAAGGATCATCCTGGAGCAATTACCATTGATAATTCAGATAGAATGTGTGGTCCAAATACGAGAACTGGTGGAACAAAAGAAGTTGAAGTGACAAAAACACTAAAAACAGAAAATGTTAAATTAGTTTTTGCCATTGATGATTCTGGAAGTATGTCCTCAGAGATTATTGGCGCCATTAAGTCCTTGAAGGAAGTGGCAAATCTCATTAAGGATTATGAAGGTGTTATTGGAATAGATTTACAAAAATTAAGTTGGGTAGACGCAAATCAATCTGTGGTAAAAACCATAGATCCAAATGGTCATATCATAGTGACTACAAAATATTTATTTCCTCCAAAACCTTTTGCTTCCTTAGAATTTGGAGCAAAAACAGACATTACTATTATTCAAAATAAATTAAATGAAATGCTAAATACTTTTAAAGTTGATTTACATTTTGGTTACGAAAGACCTCTTTGTAATCACTTGCGGACTTTAAAAGGATTTAGTGAAAACTCCGGTGATTTTAAAGCAATTGGTATTATTAATATTGGTGATGAGGGAGATAACGGGGTTTCTGATTGTGCTTTAGATAAAGTTGAAGTTTTTAATCCTCAAGGTGTGAGATTATCCACCGTGACAAATTCTCTCATTCCTTCTGGAAGAACAGTTCAGGATCTCATTATTGATGAGATCACAAAATTGTCAGCAAAGGAAAAAATTCCAGGGACACTTTCTATTGTTTCTAATATTAATGAAGTTATATGTAGTGATGTGAGACCTACTACTCAGGCAGTAGAATATTTACTCCTTAATGATCAATTAAAAAAATTGGGATTTTATTCTGATTTTTTAAATATTTGTTATTTCAATAAATATACAGCAGTTATAAAAGCCTTTCTTGATCGTCTCATTACTTCTTCAGCTGGATTAAGTTATAATCTTGGACCAGATAAACAAACAGAAATTTTAGAGGTTAAATTAGTTTTAAAAGATGGTTCAGAACTTCTTCTTTTGCCGGAATATTATAGGGTGACTATTGAACAGGGTAATGTCATTTTAACTTTTAAAGAAACGATAAAATCAAAACTTTTAGAAGCCACAAAAATTCTGATTAAATACAGTGAAATTTAGCAAGTTAATATATTATTTTATAATAATGTTTTAATGTTATTTATTAATTCCTCAACTCTTGGAATTGATTTGATGAAATTTGCTCCCACAACCTGACCAACTTCAATTTCTCCTTCCGTAAGGTCTCCTTCTAATAGCCCGAGTTTGGCCCGGCCTTTTCCTAATAACTCAGCACATTCTTCTCGGGTTGCTCCTTGGGATTCTAAGTTCAAAATGTCCTGACAGAATTTATTTTTATATAAGCGAACTGGAATATGTTTTTTTAATGTTAAAATTGTATCGCCAGGTTTTGCTCCTAGAAGTAATTTTTTTAGATCGGGGTGAGCAGAGGATTCTTCAGTTAATAAAAATCTTGTTCCCATTTGTATACCTGTGGCACCTAATTCAAGAGCAGCTTTTAGTCCTCTTGCATCGCCAATTCCACCGGCGGCAATCACAGGAATTTTGACAAGGTCAACAATTTGAGGGACCAGTACCATCGTAGTGAGCTCCTCTTTGCCGTTATGCCCGCCAGCTTCAAAGCCCTCAGCTATGATAAAATCAACGCCAGCATCTTCACATTTTTTTGCTTGGCTTGGACTACTGACCACATGCATGACCCATTTAGATTCTTTTTTAAGAGCTGAAGTGATGATATTTGGAGATCCTGCACTTGTAATAAAAATTTCCACATTTTCTTCGAGGGCAACTTTTAATTGTTCATCAAGTTTCGAATAGATGAGTGGGAAATTGACTGCGATCCTACTCCATGCTTTTTTCTTTTTTTCTTCAGATAAATCACACAAAAGTTTTTTAACTTTTTTTAAATGATAACTAAGAAGTTCTGGATTCATTGAACCTGCACCAATAGTTCCAATGATGCCATTTCTGGCGCAAGCAGCTGCTAAATTTGCTCCAGACACCCAAACCATTCCACCTTGAATAATGGGTAAATCTAGTGAGAAGGTTTCTAGAAATTTTTTTGTTTTTTCATTTTTATAAATCATGCATTATTTTAATATTATTTTTCCAATGGTACTTGATTTTTTTTCTCCAAATTTAGGGCCCTCTTCAACAAACCATCCTGCTAGTTTCATATTTTGCCGAACTGACTGAGAACTACTGTAGGTTGATAAAATAACCTCAGGATGGGAAATGCTATAGAGAAATTCAAACCATTCTAAAGTCCAAAGAGTAGGATTTTTTTTAGGTGAGTAGGCATCTTGAAATATAGCATGAACAGATTTATTCCAGGATTTTTTCATTAGCTCTTGTCGTTGTAAAATATCGCCTGGAAGAATGATCAGATGAAAAAGATTTTTTATCTTTAATTCATAGGAATCTCTATCTACGTAATATGTCAGTTTTTCTAAAATATCCTTAACATCAAATGAAAAAAAATCCTGATAAAGTGAAGCACTGTGAATTTTTGTCCATTCAATGAGTTCACGATCTATTTCCGAAGAAATAAAAGTGGCGGCTTTCTGGGGAGATTTTAGCCAACAATCAAGTGTGCAAAGAAATCCGAGAGAAGTTCCCCAGCCAACTTCAAATATTATTTTATTATCATTATGTAATATGTCAGCTATTTTGCATCCCTCGATAAATCGAGTGAGAGTTTCACCTGTCGCTCCATTTCTAGAGTGTGTTGCTTCTTCGTATCTAAGGGAATAGATACTCATGCTTCCATCTTCAGTCATTACCATCTGGTGATTAGGCGGAGGAGGTGAGGTAAAATATTTATTTATCATATAAATTCTGCCCATCGATCGAGAAGCCACGTGGGATCATCAATATAGATATGGTGCCCAGCACTTGAATGTTCGTGATGTTTTATACCCCAATATTGTGCCATTTTTTCGCTGCACTTTGAGGAAATGAATTTATCCTTAGTGCTACTAATGATAAGAGTTGGAATTTCAAGATTAAGTTTTTGATCTCGAAAGACAATTGCCGCAAATAATTGTTTCAGAGTATTTTTCCAATGAATCGGGGCATCTATTGATATAGCATTCCAGTTTGAAACCCATTTAGATTTAAGTTGCAGATCATGTTGAGTAAGATCGTAAAGGATTTCATTTTTTTTCCGGTGATCACTCGTTAATAAATATTTTATAAATGGAAAGACATTTTTAAATTGATATCTTTCATAGATGGGACAAACTCCACCTATACTCGTATTAATAAGAATGAGTTTGGAAAGTTCTTTTGGAAATTGAGTGGCCCACTCTAGTCCGATCATGCCACCAAGGGATTCTCCAATAAAGATAGTTTCATCTGAATTATGAATAGATTGACCAAACTTTTTTTTCCATTGGTCTCTAATAAAATAAAGATTTTGTCTGACACTTGTAAAAGAATTTAAGAGATACCACTCACCAACTCCAGGAATATTAAGCGTATGGACTTTGTAATTGGGAAATTTGGCCTGTATTTTAGATTTTAAGAGCTCCCAGTGCCTGGCCTCCTGTTCGTGCCCATGCATTAAAAGAATATGTTTATTTTTCATCTTGTCCCCTGGATCATCCCCATAACCTACTATAAAATCAAATTTTAACTTTCTAAGGAGATTTTATGATACTAACGGATAAAAAAATTCTTGAAAAGATTGAATCGGGAGCTATCGTCATTACTCCCTTTAGAAAGGAGTCCCTAGGAACGAATAGTTACGACGTAACTTTAGGTAAATCTCTCGCAATCTATAAAGATCAAATTCTTGATGCTAAAAAACATAATGAAGTAGTTCATTTTGAAATTCCTGAAGAAGGCTATCTTCTACTTCCAGATCATTTTTATCTAGGAGTTACTGGGGAATATACAGAATCCCATGAGCACGTTCCTTTTTTAGAGGGAAAATCCTCGGTTGGACGTCTTGGTATTGATATCCATGCCACTGCAGGAAAGGGTGATGTGGGATTTTGCAATTATTGGACCCTGGAAATTTCTGTCAAAAAACCAGTACGCGTTTACGCTGGAATGCCAATCGGACAATTAATTTTTTTTGAAATTTCCGGAGAAATTGGCGTTAGTTATAATCAAAAAAAATCCGCTAAATACAATGGCAAAATGGATCGCCCAAAGGAATCCATGATGTTTCAAAACCATTTTTAAGGGCATTTATCTTTTTTAGTTTTCTCTCTAAAAGTATAGGTGTTAGATAAAACAAAAGTTGGTAAAGGAACTTCTGGATGCTCTGGGTCAGCAAGATTCTTTCTCACTATTTTTTCTGGGACCAAGGCTTTTTCCGTAAGGATCAGTTGAGTCCCAGGAAGAAGTAATACTTCAGATTCATCTGGAAAGAGGCTCCAACTGGAAATGTTAACACCGCTTTTTGAGGAAATTTTTAAAAGGGCATAGGACATAGTTGACGCATGTTCAATAAATCCTTTTGCAACTTCCGCTCTGGTGGAAGTAGAAAGGAAAGTGGTGACCTTAAAACAACTGCCTACCACTAGATTTTTTAAATAGGATGTTTCTGGTTGTCCGCTATAAACAAGGCCTTCATTTTTAGGAAGTTTAAGAAGATATTTTTTTAAAATCTTTGCTACTTTTTGGCAGGATCGACTTTTTATTTTTTTTGAAAGGGTTTCATTTAGTTCTTTATAAAGTAATACAGAGTATCTTTCTACAATGAGATTTCCGCAGTGAATTTCCTTATTTTTTTCGCATTCCCTATAAATTCTTAGGGAAGTTTTACATTCAAGATCATTTTCCTCACGAGCTTCTATAAGTTCAAGCTTCAGGAGAAACAATAGAATATAAATAATGGCCTTCATATTCTTTCATTAGGCCATATCTCAATGGGCAGTTCATTAAAAATGGAGGAAGACTTGTAAAAAATGAGCAACTCTGTAATAAGGGAAGATAAATCTTGTCTAATTTATGACTACTAATAATTTTTGACCTGCATATAGACTAGAATTAACTCCAGTATTAAGATTTCTTAAATTTTCCACAGAGGTTCTAAATTTTTTAGCAATATTAGTTAGGTTTTCGCCATTTTGAACAACGTAATACACGCGTTTTTTATTGGGAATAACTAATTTTTGGCCAGACACTATTTTATCTTTTCTTAGTCTATTTTTATTTTTTAAAACACTAGGATCAAGTCCAAACTTATCAGCAATTGATGTTAGGTGATCTCCAGCTTTAACAGTGTAATTCATGGGGCCACTTGCTTCAATTAATTGTCCCTTTTTAAAGGCGACGGCCCTAAATTTTTTTTCATCTTTTCGTTTTTTTAGATTTGCTGTTTCTCTAAAAAAATTTTGAGAATAAAATTTTCGTTGCTGCTTTTCTTGATCCACATACACTTTTTGAGTTGAACCAGATTTAAGGGCGAGCTTGAGATGTTCTCCTCTATTTTTCCAGGAATCATTAGGAACTCTGAATGGGTAGGATTTACCTATTCCTAAATAGGGAGTGTAGTTACCAACAATTTCAGGATTAAGATTTTCTAATTCAAAGGTCGGAACTTGCAGGAGTCTTGCCATTTTTGCCAGGGAGTGAGAATGGCGAAGTCTTATGGAAATCGTTGGTTCAAATGGATTAATTTCCTTGGTTTCCTCAATGTTAAACTTAGTTAAATTATTATAAATATACATGACGGCCATGACTTTTGGGACATAGTTCGCAGTTTCAGGGTGTAAATACCCTCCATCAGCTAACTGGAAAAAATTTTGGCTTCTTGCTTTACGCATTCTTCTCATCATTCCAAATTCGCCAGAATTATATCCACATAGGGATAATTCCCAGGAACCAAAAATTCGGTAAAGATCTTTGAAATATCTAGCAGCGGCTCGCGTTGATTTATAGAGATCTCTTCTTTCGTCCAGTGCCTTAGAGACTGTCAGTCCATATCTTTTACCTGTGGCACGGATAAATTGCCACGGTCCCACTGCTGAAGCGTGACTTTTTGCTTTTAAAAAATAACCGCTTTCAATAAGACCAACAAAAAATAATTCCTTTGGAACACCCTCTTCCACAAAAATTTTTTCAATGGTTTCACGATATTTAGATCCATTTTTCATGAACCTAGAAAATCTTTCTCTATCCTGAGAGGTAAAATAATTAATCCAAAAATTCACTCTTGGATGGGGGATTATTTCCATAAATTTGCTCGGAGGTGATGAGTCTTGATCATCACTAGCAGCTTCTTCGCTGAGAAGTTTTTCTACAACATCCTCAGCTCTATCTTGGTCAGTATATTTTGATTCATCGGAATTAACTGCGTTATTGTCGTCTTCTGGGAGTTTTTGTTGGTCATCTTCTTCTAGTAGGGCAATAACAGGAGAATTTAAAGGAATTTGTTCCTTTAATTTATCTTTTGTAAGAGCTGAATTTTGGAGATTTAAAGTATCCTTGGCCAGTCTCTCTAGACGCTTTTTTGAGGCAGATTTATTGTCGCTAATAGTTTTTGTTTGAGAGCAGGAATAGAGAGCTAGAAAAAAAAGTAAAAAATAATGGTTTTTATTATAAGACAAAGAAAACTCCTTTTTTCTCGCTATACTACAGGTACCATTTTACTACTTAAAGGCCTTCATGGGAATGAGCATCTAGCTTCTGATAGAGACTTTTATTTAATTCTAACAATTCCTTGAAAAATAGTCGGTCAGTTATTTTCCAAATAGGACCTGATTGAATAGGTGCATTAGACTGGTCAATCCAGATTCCTTCAGTCTTATAAATTTTTATTTTTTTGTAAATCGAAGCTGGATTTTTTAACTCGGCCATTACCCAGCTATGCATCTTATCTGGCTCCCAAAAAAAGAGGGGAATATTATCAGGACTAGAATTTCCCCACTGGGAACCTTTCTCAGTAAAGAATTTCCAAATGGGAACTTTATTTTCAGGGAAAAATGGGGCGCCTATCAGTGACTTCGGAAGATTAATTGTGTAACTCCAAGCTTTAACCATTTCTTGATTGAGTAGTCCTGCAACTTCTAAAAAACTAATTCCATAGGCAGAGCAGCCCGCACCCTCTCCATATAGAGGACGGCCGTAAAGTGTATAATATCTTCCAATATTATGTTCCTTAAATTCCCTATGATAATTTACTAATCGAGAGCAACTATCCTTAGAGATTTTAAAACTAGCAAATGTAATTCCTTGTTTTTGTCCTGGTTTTTTTAACTGTTCAATTATTCCTTGATAAGAGCTAAGATCCTCTTCTTCTCCAGGCCATTTTTCAAACATGACCCCAAGACCTGCCTGGTCAAATAATAATTTAGAGATTGGTTCCATATTTTTATAGGTCATTCCTGTAAAAAAATGTTGTTGTTTATTTTCTAGATCACTGCACGAAACTTCCAGTGCCACATGCCCCATGAAAAAAGGAAGAAAACTAAAATAGTTTGCAGCCACTGATCTAAAGAGTTTTTTGGGAGAGGTCCAATTAATACCAAAGGGCGATGGAATAAAATAAAGGGTTAAATTTTGCTCGCCCTCAGGGTGAATGGTTTTGGTGGCAACTGGGGCTGCTTGTTTATTTTGGCAGGAAGGCAGTAGGTATAAGAAAAATATCCAGACAAATAAAATGAGCAGCCTCATCAGCAAAGCCTTTTTTAAGAAGAGAAATTCTCATTTTCAGCAATTGTTCTCGCTGATAAAACATGTGAAGTTGGAATTTTAAAATCTCTATCGAGAACTGTTTTGCGTTTATCATTAACTGCACTTTCAATGGCGTCTAAACAGATACGTCTAACTCTAATGGTTAATTGCTCCATTACTTGTGAAGAGGTACTAAGTTCAGCTTTTTCTTTAACAAATCTTTTAATTTTTGAAGAGACAACTAACACTTCTTCAAATTGAGGATTTTCTTTATAGAAACTAAAATCTCTTCCCATGAGAGTCTTGCGATTCATTTTTTTGGCGTGTTCAATGGCCTCTTCAAGTGCTTTATAAATGTCGTCATCAAGTTTTTGGTAAAAGGATTGTGAAACGTTGAGATCCTGTTGCTCTTTTATAAATTTTTTAACCTTAGAAACGACGATTAAATGTTCTAAAGTGTTATTTTCTATTTCCATTTGTGCCCCCAAGTTTGTATATAAAAAGGAATGTTGAAAGTGTAACAAGGTCTGATAGAGGATGGGAACATTGAAAAATTAATCCTTTCTAATATTTGTTGAAAGCCGTAGACTGTTTAGTGATTTTTAAAGATATAATTTTTGTTTTTAGGAGATGACATGTCCTATCAAAGTCGTGTGGTGATAACTGGAGTTGGGTTAACTTCTCCTCTGGGAAATGATTTATTTACACTAAGATCCGGATTACTGGAGGGCAAATGCGGCCTTCGGATTGAACCAGTCAGGTATATGGGAGATCAAGTGTTAGGTTTTTGTGATTTTCCAGAAACGAAATATCAAAGTAAGAAAGCGCACCGCCGGGGAACAAGGGCTGGCTCCATTGCTGTTTTTTGTGCTCAAGAGGCCTTGCGTAATGCCATTTCCGATTTTGATGAGAAATGGAATCAACAAATTGATAAATCGAGAGTTGGCGTTTATTTAGGAATTACAGAGCACGGAAATGTGGAGACCGAGGAAGAGGTTTATCAGTTAGGACTCAATAAGGGCGATCTTAAACTTTGGTCCCATCACCATAATCCTAGGACAGTGGCCAATTCTCCGGCAGGAGAAGTCACTTTAAATTTGGGAATTACAGGTCCTCATTATACCTTGGGGGCGGCCTGTGCTGGTGGAAATGCAGGACTCATTCAGGGTTTACAGATGCTTTTACTGGGTGAAGTGGATATGGCAATTGCTGGAGGAGTTTCAGAAAGTCCGAGATCCTTTGGAATTTTTGCTGGCTTTCAAGCTCAGGGTGCTTTGGCCATTGCTGAATTCCCAGATCAAGCCATTAAACCCCTTGATAAAAACCGTAGCGGAACGGTGATCAGCGAGGGTGGGTGTATTTATGTTTTAGAAAGACTAGATGATGCTCTTGCAAGAGGGGCCAATATTTTAGGAGAAATTGTTGGACACGGTATGAATTCCGATGCGGTTGATTATGTTAATCCTCATACTGAAAGGCAAATGGAGTGTATGCAACTTGCCTTAAAACGTGCAGGCTTAAACATGGAAGAAATTGATATTGTAAGCATGCACGCAACTGGGACAGGTTTAGGGGATCAGTCAGAGGCACTTGCCATTAGAAATTTGACTCTAGGATGTTCTAAAACTTATATTAATTTCAGCAAGGGTCATTTAGGACATGCCATGGGTGCGGCGGGTGCATTAGAGTTAGCTGGAAATTTACCAAGTTTTGAGGATCATTTAGTTCATCCTGGTATTGGAGTTAGTGAATTAGATCCAGAATGTGCCATTGAAAACTTAATTATTAAAAATCCCTTGAAGGTAGGATCCATAAGCACTATTCTCAATAATTCTTTTGGAATGCTAGGGATAAATTCTTGCATAATTGTTAAAAAATATCGGGAGGATGCGTGACACAAGAAGAAGTTAAAAATGTAGTACTGGCGATAATTGCTGATATTGCTCCAGATGAGGATGTTACTTCCATTGACGAAGCGAAGTCCCTTAGAGAGCAACTTAGTTTGGATTCAATGGATTTTTTAGATATTGTGATGGAACTAAGAAGACAGCATAAAGTTGAAGTTCCGGCCGAGGATTATCCAAAGCTTGCAACTTTAAAAGGATGTGTTGATTATCTTACACCTAAGATGACACTTCATTAGGTTTTAATTCCTAATATAATCCTTATTGAATTTGAGTAATACCCTGTGAATTTTTACGATTCAATTATTATTGGGGCAGGTCCGGCAGGCTTGGCCTGTGCTTTAAGACTTTCCATGAGTGGAAAAAAAGTTGCTATTTTA
>Ga0247844_1002115_pt1 | contig 33431 bp, 20 predicted proteins | sample LaCtaG_FD_192421 | JGI IMG/M metagenome (GOLD analysis project Ga0247844, IMG submission 192421) | Freshwater microbial communities from meromictic Lake La Cruz, Castile-La Mancha, Spain - LaCruzMarch201714.5m_1 | ecosystem: Environmental > Aquatic > Freshwater > Lake | place: Spain: Castile-La...
TCATGATTGATAATTTGTTCACAAAACACAACGAAATAAATCAAAATAAGACCGAAATGAAATTGAATCATTTTGGATCAATAAGATTGTTGAAAAAAATAGGGTGTTTTCTTTCTGACACTATCTATTACAAATACTGATAAACCAATTATTACTCCTTTGCTGTCGACTATTGGATTGTAAATGTTTTCGAAATAAGTACGAAGCAACTTTGAATCACCATATTCTTCCTCAAATCGAAGGTGTTCCCCTTTTAAAACCAGGTCGAAATTATTTTTGGCTCTATTACGGTCAAATGGAATGCTAATTATATCGAGCATATTCATGCCAATTTCGATATCCACTCCCCAAATTTGTTTCATTGTTTGCTTATGCACATTCGTAAAAGCCATGTAACAATAGTTCGTATCCAAAGAAAATATGATAACGTTTTGAGAACTTTCAAAAATGGAGTTTAAAATGGCATAATCCTTTTGAATTTCTATATCCCGTTTTCTTATTTCGTTGTTTGCTATGATTAATTGTTCTTCAGCATGCTTACGTTTGGTAATATCAACAAAGGAACATACTACTTGCAGTACAGTACCATTGGAATTTAGCTGAAGTTCTGCATCCACCTTTAACCATACACGGTCATTATTGACTGGTCGATACACACCCATTATCACATTATGTACAGATTGTTGAGTAGCTATTGCCTGGGGTACTGGGTGTGTATTGCCCGGAAACGGGGTGCCATCTTCATGTATTACATTCCAATCGGGGTCGAACGAAGTTTTACCCAAAAGTTGATCCTCGCTAATTCCCAGTAATTCAAGTGCTTTTGGATTGCATAATAATATCTCTGAATGAACATTTTGTAGCATTACGCCCACTTGCATGTCATTCACCATGTTCTTAAATTTCAAATCTATCTCCTTAGTTTCAAGAAATTCGTTAGAAAATTGAACATCATGCAAATTTTCCTTCGTATGTTTTAATACATTATTTTCGTTTTGAAGACGCTGAATTTCATTTATCAATTCTTCCTTGGATTGGTTTTTGTTGCTCATAAGGCAGTTTTACTAAATTGACAAAATGTATCACAAACATAATCATATTTATTCAAATTTGATACAACTAATCAGTCATTTTAGTGTAAATATTATTAAATGTACTAAGCCAAGATGAACAATTCGTATCGCTCTGTAATTTAATATAGTTATTGGCAAATAAACTGTTATTAAAATAAGGAAGTAATACATTATTTTCTATTTTTGTATTTCAAACCAATTCAAATATTTCTCAATACATTTAAAGTAAAAACAAACCTCATTCGTCTCTTGTTGTATGGAGACAACAATTCATATTTCAATGCCCGAGCAAAAAGCGAATTCCATAACCAAAACGATACAGCAGTTTGGCAAAAACTTGTTTGGCTTTGTGCGGGGTCGTGTAAAATCTACCGAAGATGCCGAGGATATTCTGCAGGATGTGTGGTATCAACTGAGCAAGTTGAATAATATTGCCGAATTGGAAAACGTCAGTGGGTGGTTGTACGAAGTGGCACGGAACAAAATAACCGATAAGTCGCGCAAGAAAACCAGCCTGGCACTGGAAGATTACAGCTACGAAAACGACGACGGCGAATTTAATTTCAAGGAGATCCTGCTGATGGACGACAGCAATAATCCGGAACTGGGATTTTTCAAAGAGCTATTTTGGAAAGAGTTCCAGACAGCGTTGGATGAATTGCCTACGAATCAGAGGGAAGTTTTTCTGCTCAATGAAATGGAGGACATGACCTTACAGCAAATTGCTGACCAACAAGGCGAAAACCTCAAAACAATTATCAGCCGAAAAGGATATGCTGTGAAGCATTTGAGAAACAAACTGAATTATTTATATAAAGAACTTAGCAGTTGACAGTTATCAGTGAACAGTTATCAGTTATCAGTTATCAGTTTTTAAAAATAGAAGACTAATCAATTTAAAGAAATTATGGAAACAACAAATAAAAACGATTACAGGAAAAGAAAGATGTTCTTTATGCCACTATTTATAATGGGATTTTTTGGAATGAGCGCCATCGTAATGCTATTGTGGAACTGGATTTTGCCGGGTATTTCCACAATGTCGCCACTGACTTACTGGCAAGCCATGGGGTTGCTGGTATTGTGCCGCATCCTATTTGGCGGGTTTAATTTTAACCGTCATCACGATAAAGTTCATCGCCATTTTGAAAAGCATGCGGCTTTTAAAGATAAATTTATGGACATGAGTGATGAGGAAAAAACGCAGTTTAAAAACCAGTGGAAAAGCCGCTGTTGCAGTAAATAGAAAACATTTTTTTAAGTGATTTTGAAAGTCCGTCAGCAATGATGGACTTTTTTTATGGAAAGATTCAACCCATTTAAAGTAAAACAATCAGCTGTTCGTCTTCATTTACATAAGACAAATATTAAACAACAATTTAAATAAAAACAAAATGACAAAATCAATTTTAAAAACAATCGTTATCGGCATTTTAATTGGCGCCAGCGCCTATTTTATGCCACATCTATTGCTGGGAATGTTTCTTTTCTTTGCACTTCTTAGGCTATTTATGTGTTGCGGAAGAGGACATGGACATTGTGGTAGCCACCGTCGCGGAGGCAGGTTTCAAATGATGGACAAAATTCGTTCGATGAGCGATGAAGAGTATGCAGAGTTCAAGAACAATCATGGGATGGGATGTTGCCACTCAAAACAGAAATGTGAGACGGATTCAAAATTTTGTTCCGATACCAAAACAACAGAAACTACAAAATAATTGACCATTGACTATTTACAATTGACCATTGTAAGACATTGATACTTTTATTATCAACAGAACAAATTTACTATTACACTAACTTATTTAAGAACGAAATAATATGTCAAGAAAATCAAGATTTTTAGTAGGCTTAACAGCTGCAGCTCTCACTTTTGGAGGTTTATTTGCCACCATGGGACCAGAACATTTTAATGGTGGACGCCCAATGTGTCATCCACACGAACACCACTGCTGCATGCAAGAACAACATGACAAACATTGCGCCGATGCTCCAAACGAACATAAGGTAGAAGCGGATTCCTTAAAATAAATATTGCTTACAGAAGAAAGCCTTGCAGAGATCATCCTGCAAGGCTTTTTTTTCGTAAAATGGAAGTATTGAAGTTTAATATGCAATTAAGGAAGTAAATATTTTGTAATGTCGCAGAACTTTCCGTAATTTGTAAACGATAACCACTCTAATTCAATTAGTAACGCCACTAACCACTTATGAATAATTCATCAAAAAGAAATTTATTCGTCTTGCTGCTATTCATATCCAATCTTGCTTTCGGTCAGGAATTTACACCCATAGTTACACAATTTGCAAAAAAGGATTACAACGCCTCCAACCAAAACTGGGCGGTAGGGCAAGGCAGTGATGGAATTCTATACTTTGGTAACAATCAAGGGTTATTGCAGTTTGACGGCACGCTTTGGGAAACCCACAAGTTGCCCGCCAACAAAATGGTGCGCTCGTTGATGATAAAGGGAAATCGAATATATATAGGCTCTTTTGAGGAGTTTGGTTACTACGAAAAAGATGCAATGGGCCAATTGCATTATACCTCCCTTTCTACTAAATTGAAAGGCTACAAAATGCAAAACGATGAGATTTGGAATATTCTGGACTTCAATGGCACCATAATTTTCCAGTCTTTTACTTCCTATTTTACGCTAAAAAAAGGAGAAATCAGCGGTTATCGTTGTCCATTTACTTTCCTGTTTTTCAACATTTACAACAAAAAAATTTACACCCACACCGAGCAATATGGATTTAGTTATTTCGATTTGAATAGCAATACTTTTGTTGCTGTAAAAAATGATATATTAAAAAGCCCAGTCGTTTCGGTGCTCACTTTCGACCCGCTGCATGCACTGCTCGTAACCCAAGCCAACGGTTTATTTTTGTTTGACGGAGCCAGTATTGTTCCTTTTAAAACCAATGTGGATGAAGAACTGAAAAAGGCAGAAATAAACCGTGCAGTAATTTCACCTGAGGGATTAATAGTGCTGGGAACCATCCTAAACGGTGTGACGGCCATCAACAAGCATGGGCAAAAACAATGGACGCTCAACACATCCAATGTACTGCAAAACAACACAGTGCTGGGCATGCATTGCGACCGCGACAATAACCTTTGGCTGGCGCTTGACAAAGGCATTTCGCTGCTGCAACTCAATTCTTCCATCCGCTACATTCATTCTTTTAATCCTTCTGTGGGCTCAATTTATTCGCTCAGCTATAATGCTCCAAACTTGTACATTGGCACCAACCAAGGCTTGTATAAGGCGGAATTTAACAAGGCTGAAAAGCGGATTCACAATCTTCAACTTGAGCCAAAGATAAAAGGGCAAGTATGGAGTATCAACCAATTTGAGAATCAGCAAATTTGCGGGAATAACGAAGAAACATTTGATGTGTCGGAAAAAGGAACGCATACTATTTCACCTGTTAAAGGCGGTATGTGTATCAAAAAAGGGTTTATACACGGAAAAGAAGTGCTCGTACAAGGCACTTACACACAACTTTGCATTTACGAGAAAGTGAATGGTGTGTGGACTTTTAGTCATACTGTGGAAAACTTTGTAAACCCCATTCGCTACATCGAAATTGATTATACCGGCACCATTTGGGCCAGTCACCTTCATCAAGGTTTGTATGCCATACAACTGACACCAGATTTGAAAAAGATAGAGCACATCAGCACTTTCAACTCGCTGGACCAAAAGCATGAATATCCCATCAACGTTTTTTCGGTGAATAATCGAGTAGTTTTCACCGACAATACGGCTCTTTATACCTACGACGATATCCGCAAAAAAATCATTCCATATCAGGAATTAAACCAAAGTCTGGGTTATTTCTCGCACGGCTATAGGGTTTGTTATTTCAAGCAGGACATGTACTGGTTCATTCGCGATGGCGAAGCGGCGTTGGTACAGGTAAAACCAGGTGCTATCAAGCTGTTGGATGTGGTACAATATGCACTTTTTCTGAATCAAACCGTAGACGATTATCAGAATGTAGTTCCAATTTCTGATAATGAGTGTTTGTTCACGCTCGAAAATGGATTGGCATTGTACCACACTGATTTATCATCAAAGATAACCAAAAAATCACTTTTGCAACTTGGGTGCATTCAAACAACAGATGCTGAATCTAAAGAAATTGTTTTTCTTCCTTTATTTAGCAATCACGCACCAGTAACACCCTACAAGCGGAATAATGTCGTATTTACAGTTTTTTATCCGCAGTTTTCCAAGCTAAACAACATTTATTACCGTTTCAAATTGGAAGGATTGGATCTGGTTTGGAGTGAATTGACTCCTTCTTCTCAGAAAAATTTCAGTTATTTACCCCACGGCGAATATACTTTTAGAGCAGAAGTGATGACCAAAAGCGGGATTAAATTGTCAGAAGTGAGTTATTCTTTTGAGGTAGCTCCACCCTTTTATTTAAGTCTGGCGGCCAAAATTATCTATGCTTTATTGATTGTTCTGTTGGCGATTGGACTCTATTTGTACATTCTGAGATTGTTCCAGATTAAAAAGGAAAAAATTCATCAGGAACAAGAAGAAATTCGCATCAAGGAAATAGAAAAGCGGGAGAAACAAATCATTGCGTTGCAAAACGAGAAACTGGAATCGGAACTTACCGTAAAAAGCAAGGAACTGGCTGTTTCCACCATGACCATTATCAAAAAGAACGAGATTCTGGTCAACATAAAAGAGGAAGTGATGACCCAAAAGAAAGCTTTGGGCACTCAATATCCTAATAAATACTACGATAAATTGATTCGTTTGCTGGACGAGAATTTGTCGTCCGAGGATGATTGGGCCATTTTTCAAACCAACTTCGACCGCATCCACGAGAATTTCTTCCGCAACCTACACACCACCTATCCCGAATTCACGTCCAACGATTTGCGATTCTGTGCCTATCTACGTCTGAATCTGTCTAGCAAAGACATTGCACACCTCATGAATATTTCCCTCAAAGGAGTAGAAGTGGCACGCTCTCGTATTCGCAAAAAAATAGGTATTCCCTCCTCCAAAAGTTTGACAGAATTTATGATTGAATTCAAATAGAAATGTTTTGTGTTAGTATCAGTTAAATCTACAACAAATGTCCTCTTTTAATAGTGGTATCGATCATTTAATTTGTCATACAATTAGATGCAATAAATCGAAGAAAAATATTACAACTTAATTTATATCTTTGTCGTTCTGTTTTATTGGTTATAATAAAAATATGATAAATACGATAAAGGCATTAAATGAGGGAAATCATTTGGCATACGAACAACTATTTGATAGGTGGTATGAGCCGCTTTGCAGATATGCTTTCACGATACTAAGGGATATGGACGATGCAGAAGATGTGGTTCAAAAAACGTTCTGCAAATTATGGGATCAACGTGAAAATTTAAGTATCAAAAGTTCCATCAATTCATATCTGTATCGCATTGTACACAACGAAAGTTTGAACACAGTTCATCAAAAAACAAGTCATCAGGAACATAATTTGAATTATATTTCAATGATGAATGAAGTTGATGATTCTGTAGTAGAAACTATTACTGCCAATGACTTACAACTGTCAATTGACAAGGCGCTGGCCACATTGCCGCCGCAATGTAGACGTGTTTTCGAAATGAGCAGAATGGACCAACTTTCCTATTCGGAGATTGCAAAGGAATTAAATATTTCAACCAATACAGTAGAAAATCACGTTTCGAAAGCGCTCAAAATCCTTCGGGTAGAATTAAAAGAATTTTTATTACTGTGTTTTATTCTCCAATTGCTAAAATAGTAAGCCATGAAAAAAGAAATAGATAATTTACTGGCACGATATTTTGGTGGAAATGCATCTGAAGATGACATGGCGGAATTGGAGAATTGGATTTCCATATCCACCAAAAACCAACAGATTTTCGATCAAACTACAGATTTGTATGAAAAACTGTCCACCAATCAGCACAATACACCAACACCAAACTCCCAAGCTGCAAAGAAAAATTTCATCGCATACATGTCACAGAATGACATTCAAGAATTACCGAAATTTGAGATTAAACACAAGCCATTTTATAAAAAATGGATGTTTCAAGCTGCAAGTATCGCAATATTTTTTGTGTTGTCGGTTGGTGGATGGAAAGTCATTATGTCTGAACACGAAATGGTACTGGCCACACAAATGGCTTTAAAAGAAAGTATTTTGCCAGATAAAACGCAGGTAAAATTATCGAAAAACAGCAAAATCACTTACAGTTCAAACTTTGGGAAAAAGAATAAAATTATCCGATTGGAGGGTGAAGCAAACTTCACGGTTGGTCACTCAGGTACTGGAACTTTACAAATTCAGGCCAACGAGACATTTATTGAGGACATTGGAACTGTATTTGCGGTGACTGCTTATCCCGACAGTAACTTTATCAGTGTAAAAGTGAGCAAAGGTTCGGTTCGGTTTTATACAAAAAACGACAAAGGAATAACCCTGGATTCGAATGAAACGGGTACATACAACAAGCAGACCAAGACTTTTCAGGTTTTAGCACAAAAATTGGATAAAAAAGCGGCAGTAGGATCTATGCACATTGAGTTTCAAGGAATGTTGCTTCAAGATGCCATTGATATTATTAGCAACGCATATAATGTGAAAATTAAGCTTGAAAACACATCCGTTGGTCAAAGAAAAATTACGGTGAATTTTGATGGGGAAGATGTCAATGTCGTGCTTCAAATAATTTCGGAAACATTGAATTTAGATTTAAAAAAAGACGCGAATGGATTTGTGTTGAGTAACCAAGTAAATGGAAAAACTAAATGGATAGATTGACAACGAGTTATGTCGTTTTAGTTTTTCTGATGTCTACATTTCATCTGAAAGCGGAAAACTCATATTTGGACAAGGAAGTAAACTTACAAAGAGGACAAAAAACCATCAAAGAAGTGCTTAATCAATTAAGCAATCAAACTGGCTGCATTTTTTCCTACGACGCAACAATAATTGTAGACAAGCAAATTATCAATTATTCATCAAAAACAAAACTTAGTCTTCGATCAGCCTTACTGAAAATTTTGCCGAAAAATATTGATATTAAAACAAATGGAAAATATATCGTTTTGAAAAAATTTGCAGATAAAGGTGAACCAAAAATTGAAAAGACCGCAGAGAAACTCACTAAATTATTCAATCCGAATCAAAAACTTGCAGGAAAAATTGACAATAACCCCACAAAAGAACGCCTTGTATTACCGCCAATAGCTGACAATTTGGAATTTGTAGACGTGAACCAAAAAGTGAAAGATTCAGGGCCAAATCTAATTACTGAAAATACAGATGTAATAAGCATCGAGACGAAAGATTCAGTAGAATTTAAACAAGTTGTTCTAATTCAAGATAATATAAAACCTGTTTTGACGAATGAAATGCCAATAACCAATACTCAATCGGGTTTAAACAATACAAATGACACTGTGATTATTGCAAAGCAGAACTTTGGTGGATTTCTAAAAAAGAATGGATTTTGGGAAGTTGGAATGTCATTGAATAAAAAACTTGGGGCAATTTCTGTTCGTACCGGTCTTTATAATGTCTATTCAATACTTTCAATAGCAGCCGATTATAACAAATCATATTTATTGGGTATTGGTGCTGGCGTAAACGTAAAACTGAACAATCGGTTTAGTGTCGACTTCGATTTGTTGAGGAATTCACTCTATGCTGGAAAAACCTATTCGTTGGATGTAAGAGCTTCAAATACCCAATTATCCCCCATTTTAAATTATCGGATTGGGAAAAGTTTCAAAATTTCGGGCGGTCCAATTTTACATTTGATAAAATCGAGTTATGTAAGTTCTGTTTCCACTACCGACTTAGGTGTGCTGGTGGCTGTAGGTTTATCGGTGGGAATAAAAGTTGATTTGAAAAACATCTTATTTCCAAACAGTTAACTCAATCTTCAAAAAAAAAATGCATTATGAGTAGTGGTATCATTCTTGTTGTTTGTCTTAGTAGTATATGAAGTAAATAAATCATTCTTAAAAATAACATTAAAAAGAGATTCTCATGAAAAAAGTAAATTTATTGGCCATTTTCGCCATTTCTTTCAGCCTTGTTTCTTTTGTTGCCTGTAAAAGTTCAGACGAATTTACGGGAACGGACGCTTCAATCGCCGCCACGGCATCAGACGAGGCGCAAGCTTCAAGTGTTAGTGACCAAGTAATTAGTACAGCTGACGACTTTGTAAATGCAGCTGAATTAAATAGCTATCAGCAAGTTAGTACTTCCCAGAGAGTAAGTGGCGTATCTACCGCCGACTCGGTAATTGTAACTATCGACAAAACCGGATTAACCGTTTTTCCTAAAAAAATCACTGTCGATTTTGGAACAACTGGATATACGGACAAACGTGGAAACGTACTGAAAGGAAAACTTTATATTACGGTTAGTAATAAAATGACAATTGCAGGATCTTCACGTACATTCTCATTTTCAAATTTCTTTGTAAATGACAACTCTGTAAAAGGCTCCAAAACCGTTACATTTATTGGATTAAAAGGCTCGTCTGATAGTGTTTCGTCAGTAGGTTATCTTAGTTGGAGCGTAGTTGCAAAAGATACCATCACTCGTACCGATGGAACCGTAGTGATTTGGAACTCGAATAGAACACGCACACGGATTAGCAACAATAATACTCCTATAATTTACTGGGATGACACATATGAAATTTCTGGAAGTTCAAATGGTATTAACGCCAAAGGTGTAGAATATACTATGCAAATTGATGCTGCAAAACCACTCACGATTATTGGTGGTTGGAAGTATTTTGTTAGCGGCGCAGTAGTTATTACTACAGAAAAGAGAACTGCTTTGCTCGATTATGGCAATGGAACCAAAGATGCAATAGCCACTGTTACCATTAATGGTGTAACCAAAGAGATAACTTTGAAAAAGTAATTTAAAATTTTCACTTATAAAAAAAGGTCTGTCGATATAAACCGTCAGACCTTTTTTATTCATCTATTATTAGAAATGATGCATTTCTAAACATTAAATCTAAAATGCATAATATCACCATCTTGCGCCACATATTCTTTACCTTCCACGTTCATTTTCCCAGCTTCTTTGCAAGCAGCTTCAGAACCCAAAGAAATAAAATCTATGTATTTAATAACCTCTGCGCGGATAAAACCTTTTTCGAAATCGGTATGAATTACGGCAGCGCACTGTGGCGCCTTCCATCCTCTACCAAATGTCCATGCACGTACTTCCTGCACACCACAAGTAAAATAGGTTTGTAAGTCTAACAAGTGATAAGCAGCTCGTATCAACCGCGAAACACCAGATTCACTCAATCCCGCCTCTTCCAGAAACATTTGGCGTTCTTCGTAGGTTTCCAATTCCGCAATATCAGCTTCGGTAGCAGCCGCAACGACCAAGATTTCGGCATTTTCATCCTGTACTGAAGCCCGTAATGCATCCACATACGCATTTCCTTTTACTGCCGAAGCCTCGTCTACATTGCAAACATACATTACGGGTTTATCCGTAAGTAAGTATAAATCACTGACCAATTTCTTTTGTTCTTTATCTAGTACTACGGTTCTTGCAGACTTTCCTTGCAGCAATGCATCACGGTATTGCACCATAATGTCATAAGCAGCTTGTGCCTGTTTGTCTCCACCAGTTTTGGCTTGCTTTTGGGTTTTCACCATGCGGCTTTCTACCGTTTCCAGGTCTTTAAGCTGCAATTCGGTATCTATAATTTCTTTGTCGCGCACCGGATTTATACTGCCATCCACGTGCGTGATATTTTCATCGTCGAAACAACGCAAAACATGTAAAATAGCATCAGTTTCGCGAATGTTGGCAAGGAATTTATTACCCAAACCTTCGCCTTTGCTGGCTCCTTTTACCAAACCTGCAATGTCTACAATTTCCACTGTGGTAGGCACGATACGGTTGGGATGCACCAATTCGGCCAATTTATTCAATCGTTCGTCGGGAACGGTAATTACACCAACGTTGGGTTCTATTGTACAGAATGGAAAATTTGCTGCCTGAGCTTTAGCATTTGATAAACAGTTGAATAAAGTAGATTTACCTACATTGGGTAAACCAACAATACCACATTGAAGAGCCATATTTTTAAATTGAAGAGTTGAAGGGTTTGAAAATTTGAGAGTTTGAAAATTTGAAGATTCAAAACAAACAATTCATAAAATTCAAACCTCAAAAATAATTTTGTTTTTTTTTGAGGTGCAAAGGTACAAAAAAATACTGACGTTGAATTATCCATTGTATATCAATACAATGAGTTCTAATCTGACAATCATCAAACTGCTTAATAAAGTTGAGCGGAGCAAAAAAAAAAGATGACAGGCAAACCCATCATCTTTGTTCTTGAATATATTTTTTAAATACTACTCTATCAACTTATTAATCATTGCATAATGCGTTAATTCCACATTATTTTTGATTTTTAATTTTTCGAAAATACGTACCCTGTAAGTAAATATTGTACTGATACTAAGACCTAAATCGGAAGCAATATCTTTTACCTTTTTGCCTGATACGAGCATAAACATAATTTCCAGTTCGCGATTTGAAAGTTGTTCGTGAGGTAATGAGCTGGTTACTGGCATAATATCAAAAGCCAATTGTTCTGCAAGCGTGGTGCTTAAATATCTACCTTTAGAATAGATTTTCCGAATAGCGACTACCAGCTCTTCAAGCGCGGTATCTTTGCAAAGATAACCAGAAGCACCAGCTTTTAAAGTACGCAATGCAAACTTGTCTTCGGGATGAATACTCAAAACCAAAATGTGAAGTTGTGGCTTCATGTTTTTGAGGTCAGTAAGAAGTTCGATGCCACTTTTACCTGGCATATTCATATCAAGCAACATTACATCACACTCAAAATCAAGGCTTTGCATTTTTTCAAGCACTTCAGCTCCATTTTGGGCTTCACCTACTACTATTAAATCTGATTCTTCCTCTAGAATTTTCTTTAATCCTTCACGAATGATTTCATGATCGTCTACTATAAATACTTTTATCATAACTCTCTTATTATAAATGCTTTGAAAAGTGATTTGCTATATACAATTTTATTGTTGAAATAATTGGAAAACAATGCATTGCCTGTAATAAAATTCATTCTTGGCTTTGTTTTCCTTCAAAGTTGCTTGACATTTGTTATCGTTCAAAAATTACCCAGAAAAAAAAGTGTAAAAGTAGTAATTATTTTTTATATAATCAACAACAAATCAAATATTTATATAAACATTGCTACAAAAATCTTTAGAATCAAGATCTATAAATAGCACTACATATACTTTTTTAAATTAGTTTCTTGTCAAATGCGTAATGGGTTAAATCCAAATTGCTTTTCAAATTCAAGTTTTTTAATATCTTGAGTCTGTGCGAAAAAATTGAACTTATACTAAGTTGCATGCTTTCAGCAATTTCTTTAATCTCTTTTCCAGTTGCAAGTGCAATCATGATCTTATATTCAATCTCAGAAAGTTGTTTTTGAGGTACCTTATCTGTCAAAACACCTCCAAAAGCTAATTGTTCTGTAAAAGAATGGCTCAAGTATCTTCCTTTGGCTTGAATTTTCCTTAAAGCAGATACTAATTCATTTAGAGCAGTGTCTTTACAAATATACCCAGAAGCTCCTGCATTTAAAGCTGATAATGCATATTTTTTCTCTGGTTGTATACTCAAAACTAATATTTTAAGTTTTGGTTTTAGTTTCTTAAGTTCCGCAATCAACTCAAGACCATCAATCCCAGGCATATTCAAATCCAACAATATAATATCACAATCAACTTCTTTGATTTTTTCGAGTAAATCCAAACCACTTATTGCTTCTCCAACAATAATCATATCAGTTTCGGATTTCAAAATCAGTTTTAATGATTTCCGCATGATTTCATGATCGTCTACAATGAATATTTTAATCATTTTGTTAATTGTTTTTTGTTGTGATTTTAATTGATATATTTCGCCACTCGTTCAAACGAATGTGTTTTTTAATTATATGGAATTTCTACTCTAACGGTAGTACCTATTCCCAAAAATCCAGAGATCGTAAATTCGCCATTCACAAATCGGGCTCTTTCTTTCATACTAATAAGCCCATAAGTTTCGGATTTTACTGACATATTTTCATCAAACCCAAATCCATTGTCAATAATTTCCAACACCAAATTTTTCTTTTCGGTACTTAAATGTATTTTAACTGCCTTTGCTTTAGCATGTAAGGCTACGTTTTCAAGTGCTTCTTGCAGTATTCTGAATAATGCAAGTGATTGTTGAGTATCAACAAAAAGATTAACAACTGTATTTTCAAACTGGCAATCTATTTGATATTTAGATTGATATTTAGTAACATACAATGATATAGCTTCATTCAGACCCAGCAAATATAAAGCTTCAGGTCTGAGACCAGTCATAATATTACCTGTAGTTTTGATGGTATAGTCCACCAAACCAAAAAGCTGGTCAAATTTAATCAATATATCGCTAATATCAACATTTTCCGTGCTTTTTAATACTTTTTGTTTCAAGAGCCCCATGTCTATTTTGACCGCAATTAAAGTTTGGGCAAGTTCATCATGGATTTCACGCGCCAACACAATTCTTTCTTCATCGTGAATGTGCTGTAAGTGTGACGCAAATTTTTTCAACTCCTCTTGGGACAAATTTAATGCCTCTTCCACTAGTTTGCGCTGGGTAATGTCGGTATGCGTTCCAAACATCTTAAGTGGTTTTCCATCTTCGGAACGTGTAATAACTCGTCCGCAATCGTTTATCCATATCCAACTCCCATTTTTATGTTTAACGCGGCATTCGAATTCATAAAAAGGAAGTTCACCCGAAAAATGTCTTTTTAGAAGTGTTTCGGATTGTTTTAAGTCATCGGGATGAGCCAAGTTTTGCCAAGTTTTGATGCTTAGAGGAGCTAACTCGTCAAGAGTGTAACCAAAAAACTGTGCCCAAATTTCATTAAAAATTGTGTCTCCAGTTTGTATATTCCATTCCCATGTACCAACATGAGCTCCTTCCACGATACTTTCCAATCGTTCATTCGTGTTTAACAACTCGTTTTTAACTCGTTTTCGGTCAGTAATATCATGAATAACAACATGGCGGGCATTCCTTCCATTATACTTTAGCGCAAAATAGGTAATACTAACAATAATTTTGTCTCCATTTTTTTTAATGTGCTGCCATTCTCCGTGTAATTGATATGCACCAACTATAGGTTTTGCAATTTCTTTAATGAGTGCTGGAACATTCTCTTCTGTTCTTATATCTTTTAATGTCATTGATAAAAATTCTTGTCTTGAATAGCCATAATGAAGAATGGCGGCTTCATTTACTTCAAGAAAACCGAGTGTCTGTGTATCAAAAACCCACATTGGTAGAGGATTATTTGCAAACATAAACCGATACCTCTCTTCACTTTCTCTTATAATTTTGTCTGCTAATTTACGATTAGTTATGTCCCGTACAATTAATTGAATAGCTTGCTTATTATCGATTAAAAGTGGTAATGCTTTAACTTCAACATCTACCGTCGTACCATCAAATTTTATGAATTTTTCTTCTGCAAGTGGGAGTTTTATATTCTCTTCTGATATGTCTTTCATTCGTTTAATGACCAGGGAACGAGAATCGGGATGTACAAAATCAATAACTGATTTTCCAATTAAGTCTGCGGCACTCGTAGCTGCCAATAAACGAACACATTCATTATTTACTAAAACTAATTTTCCATCCATGTAAATGGCAATTGCATCTGGTGAATAATCCACCAAATTGCGATATTTTATTTCACTTTCTTGAATTGCAAGTTCTTTTTCCTTTTTCAAGGAGATATTTTTTACAATTCCTCGAACGTATTGGGAATTATCGTCGATGGATTTTGGCGATTTTATGCCTATATCATTGAACCAGATATACTCACCTGATTTTGATAGTAATCGATAATCAACTTCAAATGTCTCGGTTTCGCCAGCTAAAAGCCTATTCATAGCATCCATCACATTTTGAATGTCTTCAGGATGAACCAACGCTGTGAAATGGGTATAATGAGTGAAATCTTTGGCTGAATAACCAATCATTTCAGTTTTTTGTTTGTCGAAAATCACATTACCGGTAGAAACTTCCATTTCCCACCAAGCCATTTCGCCGGCTTCCAAAGCCAGTTCGAGGCGTACATTATTTTCGGCCAATGCCTTTTCAACTTCTTTTCGTTCTGAAATATCTGTTATCGTCAACATGCATTTATCAGCATTATCGTTGATAATACCTATCAATTGGCAAAAAACAGACTGACCATCAGCATTCACAAGTACAATCTCACATGTGTGTTTTTCGTAACTATCAAAAACACGTTCTATAAACTGATTGAATATCAGCCGCGTAGATTCAGAAACAAAAAAACCAAAACGTGCTTTTATTAATCCTTCTTTTTGTTTTCCAAGAAGCTTTGCACCATAAATATTGAGTTCCAATATTTCGCCGACATTGTTTAACGTAAAGAAACCAGAAGCTGCACTGTTATAAAACTCAGCATATTGCTTTGCTGTTTCCGACAATTCGGACCTTGCCTCCGCAAGCGCCTCCTTTTGTATCTCAAGCTCTACTTGTTGTACATCTTGTTCCTGAAATAGCCTTAAAGTACTGGAATATAACTCTTTTACAATTGCAAATTCATCGTTTTGCATTTCCAGTTCTATTTCATACACCTCCAATTCATGCAAGAGTTTTAAAGCATCGGCTTCAGAAAGTTGAGCAATGGTATTTTTTTGAGGTTTTGTACTTAATAATTCCTCGGCTTTCAATCGCAAATTCGCAAACATTTTCTTTGATTCATTTTTCATAATTCGGAGGTTTTATTGTCTCATTTGCGATTGATGATCTTGCATTTTTGTTTGTTTTTAGTTTAATAACGCAATACAGATTATATTTAGAATGAGTTGAAAAAATATCGAATCATACCCATTTAAATGTGGAAATTATAAATGTGGAATTTCCAGCCTTACGATAGTTCCTTTGCCCGGTTTAGCTTCAATATTCAATTTTCCATCAAGCAAAAAAGCCCTTTCTTCCATGCCTATAATCCCAAAAGTATCAGGTTTGGAATTCGTGTTTTGATCAAAACCCTTTCCGTTATCAATCACTTCCATGATTAGTTTATCTGATTTTACACCAATATAAACTTTCAAGATGGTAGCTTCGGCATGTCGAGACACATTTGTCAATGCTTCTTGATAGATCCGAAATAAGGCTACAGATTTATGAGGATCAAATACTAACGGTTGCTCATCTATTGTTAACCAACATTTTATATTGTTCTTTTCTTCAAACTCCTTCGTATACACTTTCACAGTTTCTATCAATCCAAGCAATTCGAGCAGTTCTGACCGAAGACCCGACATAATTTTTCTTGAAGTATGAATTGTATTATCTACCAGACTAAAAATTTGGTTGAAACCTTGCAGAAATTCGTCACTACTAACACTTTGAATTCCTTTAGACAATTTCTGTTTCAATAGTCCCATATCAAATTTTACTGCAATAAGAATTTGGGCTAGTTCGTCATGAATATTTCGTGCTAACAGAATTCTTTCTTCCTCACGAATATTTTGAAGATGCGCAGCGAATTTTTTCAACTCTTCCAGCGTATTCACCAGTTTGAACTCCATTAACTTGCGTTCGGTGATGTCGTTTATCAAAACATGGCGTGCACTTCTTCCATTATATTTAACTGAATGTGCTATAACTTCAACAAAAATCAATTCTTTGTTTTTCTTAATATGTCGCCCTTGTGTAACGGTGTTATTATCTGCTTTTGCCAATTCCAAATCCTTCATGAGTGCTGGAAAATCTTCCTTAGGTCGTATCTCTTTTAGGGTCAATGCCAGAAATTCTTCTCTTGAATATCCATAATGAATTATTGCAGCATTATTTACCTCTAATATAAAGAGGGTTTCCAAATCGTAGATCCACATTGGTTGCGGATTATTGGCAAACATAAACCTGTAATTTTCCTCACTATCGGCTAATGCTTTTTCGGCCTGTTTACGTTCGGTAAGGTCAATGTCAAAACAAAACAATTCCTGAGGTTTGTCTGGAACTTGCACAATGGTATGATATGAAAAAACTGAAACCATCGAACCATCTTTTCGTTTGAGCATCAATTCTGAAGACGGAATCGGAGTTGCCGTTTCTGCCATTTGATCAATTGCCAACTTAACTCCAACTTTCATTTCTTCAGGAATTATTAGTTCCAGCAAATTTTTTCCTATGGCTTCCTCCGCTGTGTATCCATACAGTATTTCTGAAGCATGATTCCAATACTGAGTAGTTCCATCGGGAGCATATCCTTGTATGGAAACAGATTCTACATCTTGCAACAATTTCCTAAACCGCACCTCGCTAGCTTTTAAAGCATCCTCAGCTAGTTTTCTCTCAGTAATATCATAAGAAACACCCAACAATCCAATAATCTCTCCATCCAAATTAGAAAGTGGTATTTTACTTGTATTAAACCATGCAATTTTATTTTCAGACTGATGTTGGATTTCGATAATGTTAAGTTTTGATATTCCACTTTTCAAGACCAAACTATCATCATCCCGAAATTTATTTGCTTCAGTTTTGCCCCACGGAAGGTCGAAATCTGATTTTTTATAAATTTGAGAGGAGTTTTTTAAACCTGCTGCAAGCGCAAACGCATGATTGCAACCTAAATAATTCAATTCCTTGTCTTTCCAAAACACAACGCCAGGAAAATGCTTCAAAACAATTTTAAGTAACTGTTCGCTAACTTGTAAATCCCTTTCAGCCTTCTTCTGGTTAGTAACATCTATAACGGATGATTGATATCCAATTATTTTACCATACTTATCTCTAACAACTGTAGCTGTTCCATAAGCAAAAAATGTAGATTTATTTGATCGTATTGCCGTAAATTCGCCTTCCCATTGTCCGGTTTCGTTCAAGGATTTCATAATCATTTCAGCTTCATTATCATAAGCAATAAAACTGGTAATTGATTTCCCAATCACCTCATACTTACTTTTAAAACCCCAATTGAGATAAAACGAATTGTTTACTTCTATAATTTCACCATCAATATTTGCAATGCTGTTAGCAGCAATGGATGCATCAAAAATATCATTTTTAAGTAAGAGTTCCTCTTCTATAAGTTTCCTTTTGGTAATGTCAATTGCTGTGATCAGGCAATGCTCATTGTTGTCGGATACCACACCTGTAAGTAGTACAAACATTGGTGGATTTCCGTCAGTTGTAAGCTTAATTTCACAGGTTTCTTTTTTATTGGTAATAAACACTTTATCCAGAAAAAGCTGAAAAAATGGCTTGGTGTTATTTGAAACAAAGAAGCCAAATTTACTATTTATTAATTTCGATCGCTCTTTATCAAGCATTTGCGCACCACAAAGATTGAGTTCGAGAATCTCACCATCAATGGAAAGTGTAAAGTAACCAGTAGGGGAAAAATCATATAAAGTGGTGTATCTTTTTGCTATTTCTTCTGCTTCTATGCGGGCACGATTGATTTCACCGTTCTGCATTTCGAGCTCCAATTGATGCACTTCCAATTCGTGAAAGAGCCTTGATTTTTCCGTATCACAATCCTTAGATCGCTGAAATTCTACATTCTGCATTTCCAACTCTATTTGATACACTTCCAATTCGTGCATCAATTTTAACGAGTCGGCTTCAGATAATTTTGTTTGTACTTTTTCTTCAGCTTTTTGTTTTAGTAATTCTTCAGCTTTTTGACGAAGACTTTCGTCTGCGTAAGTAATTTCGTTTTTCATTTTTTGAAAGTTCTTTGGAAAATTTTAAACATTAAAACTTGGAGAACCGAAATGAGAAAATAAGAAAAATTGCTAAGGGCTTAATATGGCATCAACACTCTCACGGTTGTACCTTTACCTTGATTACCTACAATGTTGAGTTCGCCACCCAACAAATATACTCTCTCTTTCATGCCTATCATACCATAGGAATCAGATTTTACTTTGTGATTTTGATCAAAACCAATTCCATTATCATTAATTTCCAAAGTTAATACATTGTCAATTAAATTGATATGAATATCTACTTTTGTAGCTTTTGCATGTTTAACTATATTTGTTAATGCCTCTTGAACAATTCGATACAGAGCAACAGATTGCTGCTCGGCAAGTTCGAGTTTAAACTCTTCTGTGTAGAACAGACATTCAATATTATGTCGTTCCTGAAATTTTGAAATATGCAACTTCACCGCTTCCTCAAATCCGAGCAAATAAAGTACTTCGGGTCGTAGATCGGTCATAATTTTTCGGGCAGTATTTATAGTGTTGTCAACCAGTCCGAAAAGGTTGTCAAATTTAGACATTATTTCCATATAATTAATAGAGTCAACTACTTTTAACACTTTTTGTTTGAGAAGTCCGGTATCAATTTTAATAGCTATAAGTATCTGACCCAGTTCATCGTGTATTTCGCGCGCCAACATAATTCTTTCTTCTTCGCGAACATTTTGGAGATGGGCTGCAAATTTTTTAAGTTCTCTCTGCGAATTACTAAGCGCCTCTTCTGCATTTCGACGTTTGGTAATGTCAACCACAAAACCAAGATATCTATCTTCTGAGAGCTTTACAGTGTCTACTTTACAAAAACCAGTAGATCCGTCTTTTCTTACAATGGTATATTCATCGGTTGCAAAACCTTCTGTTATCACTTTTTGGGAGTGAATATTAAATTTCAGGTGCGATTCTTCAGCAAGAAGATCTTTTTGTTTTATTTTTAAAAGCTCTTCCTTGCTATATCCTGTTATTTGAGTTGCAGCTGCATTCACATCTACATAAGTACCTGTATTGTCAACAACAAAAATACCATGCGGTGCAAAATCTACATAATCATGAAATTTCTTATCGCTTTCTCGTAGCGCAATTTCTGCTAGTTTTCGTTTAGTAATGTCTCTTATTGCTCCATCAATATGTGTAGGAATTCCATTTTCATCGTAATTGACACGGGCATTAATGGATACCTGTTTTATTGCACCAGCAGTTGTTTTAAAACTCAGTTCATAATCTCTAACTTCTCTGTGCTTTAACACTTCCGTCAAAAATAATTTCCTGTCTTCTGGATTTGAGTAGATAACGTTAACAGAAGTACCCACCCAATTATCACAAATAAATTCGGTAAAATACTTAATGGATGGACTCATTTCAAGTATTGTACCTTCCATATCTATCCGATAGAATACATCTTGCACATTTTCGAAAATATTACGATATTTTTCTTCACTTTTACGAAGTGCTTCTTCTGCTTGTCTACGATTTGTTATATCATGACTAATGCCTACTAAACCTACAATTTGATTGTTTTTGTTGCGAAGTGGAAGTTTGGAGGACAGAAACCAATGTTTTTGTCCTTTTCCGTCGAAAATAAAACCCTCCCTATTGTAGTCAGGAACACCTGTTTTTAATACAATCTGGTCATCTTCCATAAAATTATGAGCAAATTCGTGGTCATAAAATGCATCATCTGTTCTACCGATCACGTCTTCCTCCGAATTTGCACCAAGCAAATTAACTTCAGCCTTGTTGGCCAATGTTTTATTGAAATTCAGGTCTTTGGCATAAATTGTATCGGGAATATTATCAATAACAGTTCGCAGCAGCAATCTTTCGTTTTGCAGTGTTTCTTCCGCCTGCAAACGCTGTCTGACATTCACTAAAATTTGGGCATAAGACACCAGCAGGTATTTCTCGTTTTCGGAATAATAACGATGTTTTTTTACAGAGTCAAAACCAACAAAACCAATGCATTTATCCTTAATCATCATTGGTACAGTTATCAAGCTTTTTATATCTTGTGGCTCTAACCAATTTCTTATTTGGCCTAGTGGCAAGGCAAAAACATCTGGAATAAAAATGGCTTCACCGCGACCATGGATTTCGGGCCAATCAGACATTTCTGAAGTAGTAACAGAATGAAGGTTCTGAATATGCGGGTCAATATCTGGTTCGCACCATTCGTATGTATTAATTGAAATTTGTTTAGCAAAATCATAATCAAAAATGTAAGCTCTGTCAGCGCCAACAAACTTAGCTAATTGATGCAAAGACTTCTGGATGGCAGTTTCTATGCCATCAAGGGGCAAATTGATGTATTCTGCAGAAATTCTTATAAGCATTTGTTGCAAATCCGATTGCTCCGCTAACGCCGATTCGTTTTGTTTAATTTCGGTGATGTCTTGTATAGTACCGATCATTCTAACGATTTCATTTTTATCGTTAAAATACAATTCGCCTATTCCATGTACCCATCTTTCAACTTTGTCATTCTGCCTTACAATCCGGTATTCTTTATTAAATTTTAATTTCTTGGCAACTACTTCATTAGCAAAATAATCAGCCATTGTTTTTTGCCAATCAGGATGAACAATTGCGACCCAACTTGTCGTGTTTTTATCGTAATTATCATCGATACCAAAAATTTTGTCGAGCACTTCAGAGCTAATCCATTTTCCAGTGCTAAGGTCCATTGTATAGGTTCCAAGCTTTGCTATCATTTGCGTGTCTTTGAGAAAACTTTCGCTTTCCCGCAATGCTTGTTCTGCTTTTCGTCTAATGGTAATATCACGTCCAATACCCACCAAACCTACTATTTGGTTGTCTTTATTGAAAAGTGGCAGTTTTGAAGTCAACAACCACCGTTTTTCTCCATTGTTGTCAATAATATACTCTTCTCTATTTAAAACTGGTTTTCCGTTTTGCAAAACCAGTTTATCGTCTGCATAAAAATTATCTGCAATTTCTTTTGGGAAAACTTCGAAGTCGGTCTTGCCCAATACTTCAAGTTCCGCAGTTGCCCCCATATTTCTAACATCGGCAATATTGGCCAGTGTTTTACGACATTCCAGATCTTTGGAATAAATGACATCTGGCATATTATCAATCAAGGTTCTGAGCAACAACCGTTCATTATCCAAGGTTTCTTCAGCAAGTTTTCTTTTTGAAATATCTCGCCAAGTAGAAAATACTGTCATTTTTCCATCAAGAATCATCTCTGCAAGGGTAACTTCCAAATATAAATCTGAACCATCAAAGCGGTGATGCATCCATTCAAAAGTATAAATACCATTCTGTAAGGTTATTTCCAAATTTTCTTTGATAGCATCTTCTGATTTTCGTCCATCTGGCTGAAATTCTGGCGACAACGATTCGGGTGTTTGTCCGATTATCTGTGCTCTGGAGCCGCGGAGTATTCTTTCGGACTCTTTATTGCAATCCACAAAAATACCATCCACAATTGTAAAATATGCATCTGGCGATTCCATAAACAAAATACTGTGTTTCTTTTCACTAGCCTGCAATGCAAATTCTGTCTGCTTCCATTTTGTAATGTCCTGTACGGTAGATCGAATACCTGTTATTTTACCATTACTATCTTTAAGAATATTGTCTTTGATAAGAAAAATAACGGGTGTTCCATCCTTGCGCAAAAACCGTCGTTCAACACTCTCGGTAGGTATAATGGTTCCTGCCAATTTTCCAAATATACTTTTGCGCGAAAACTCTTTATTTTCTAAAAATTCCCATCCATATCGTCCTAGCAATTCCTCGTTTTCATACCCAAGCATAGTTAACTCGGTATTGTTAATCCGAACAATTTTTCCGTCAATATCAAGTTCGTGATAGCCAACCGGCGCATTATCATAGAGCTCCTTAAAAGCCTCACGACTACTTTTCATTAACTCTTCTGATTGCTTTCGATGTGTAATGTCGATAAAGCTAATCAATACTTCAGTAATTTCGCCTTTTGAATCTAGCATTGGAAATCCATTGACCAACACCCAAACAAATTCGTTGGTATGGGGATGATAGATTCCAATTACAAAATCAACAATTGGTTTTTTGGTAGCAATTATCTTGTTTACTGGATACTCAGCAATTGGTAATGCTGTTTTGCTTTCAGCAAAAAATTGCCAATCGGGATGAATTGCCAATTTCCCTTCCATTTGCTCAACACTTAAACCTAATATCTCAGACGCTCTTGGATTACTTGAAATTATAGAAGTATCAGGAGCATGAACCACCACGCCGGCTTCAAGTTGATTGAGCAACGCACGGTATCTTTTGTCGCTGTGCCTTTGCACTTCCTCTGCTTCATATTTTTCGGTTATATCCGAAAAAACCAGTACCACGCCCGTAATTTCACCTTGGCAATTTTTAATCGGTGCAGCACTATCGGCAATTTGATATTCCGTTTTGTCCCTTGAAATCAATACTGTATGATTGGCAAGTCCCACTATTTGACCATTTTCCAGAACTTTGCTCACCGGATTGTCAACCGGTTTTCGGGTGCCGGCATTTACGATATTAAATACTTCCGTAAGATGCTTTCCTTCGGCTTGCGATAATTTCCATCCGCAGAGCTGTTCAGCCACAGGATTCATATCTGATATTTCGCCCAGCTTATTGGTCGTAATTACGCCATCGCCAATGGAATGCAGCGTGATGTAAAGTGATTCCTGACTTTTTTGAAGCAACACATTTGCCTTTTCATGTTCAGAAATTTCATTTTTAAGCTGCAAATTAACATATCCTTTCTCCGACAAATCTTTTGCGAATTCATTTAGCATTTCTGCCACTTTATTAAATCTTGCTTTAGTCATTTTGGGCACTTCTGCCAAAGCTTCCAAAAATTCTGTTCTATCGGCGCCAATTTCATCGGCATAGGCTTTCATTTTTTCGAGGTCTACATCTTCGGTTTGAACCTGTCCAATCAGCCAACTGGCAATGTGTATACCATTCACGGTAATGGGCACGCCAGCATCCCAAAGTCCTGCACTCAGGCAATGTTGCACTACTACGGCATTGATTATACTCCCGATGTGCGCATCTGATTTTATACAATTGGCACAACCTTTTTCGGTGGTTCGTATAATGTCATGGCAAAAACGGGTAAAAATACTCGGTTTGGTAATGGGTTTTCCGTTAGGAAGTGTTATAATAGAAGCTACACCAGTGGCATCAGAAAACATATCTTGCATTCGCTGAATTTCTTCCAGTATAAAAATATCGTTAAATTGAATACTCATGTCTAAATCGGTTAATTTTCTGTGACTTTGTTCTTGGATATTTGCAAGCATAATTATTAGTGATACCAAACGATATTGTTATATTTTTACCATAGGTTTATATTGGTAAATCGTAGGTATTTAGACCTTTTCCATTTTCTCCTATGATAGCTTTAGTTGCTAATTGGCATTTTCGCTAAGGTCAATTTGGAGTTCTTTATAGGGTACCGACACCTTCACGGATGTTCCTTTACCTATCTTCCCTACAATACTCAATTCGCCTTCCAACAGAAAAACTCTCTCCTTCATGCCTATCATTCCGTACGAATCGCTACGGCCTTTGTGATGCTCATCAAAACCAACACCATTATCAATAATTTCCATGACTAGCTTGTCTATCAAAAACTCCAAATTTATTTTCACCGATGTTGCCTTGGCATGTTTAGCTACATTTGTGAGCGACTCTTGTACAATTCTGAACAATGCCATAGACTGCTGTGAATTAATTTCAAGCTTGGCAACACTACAGGTAAATTCACAATCTATCTGATGTCTTTCCTTAAATTCACGGCTATATGATTTCACGGCATCAATAAAACCGAGTAAATCCAACACTTCTGGTCTTAAATTAGTCATTATTTTCCGGGTCGTTTTAATGGTATCATCCACTAAAATATACAGATGATCAAATTTCAAAAATAGATCTTCCGAACCTGTATCTTCAAATTTCTTGACTACTTTTTGTTTCAATAATCCCAAATCAATTTTGAGAGCTACCAATATTTGACCTAATTCGTCATGAATTTCGCGTGCCAATATTTTCTTTTCTTCTTCACGCACATCTTGAAGGTGGGCAGCAAATTGCTTCAATTGAACTTGCGAATTTCTTAAAGCTTCTTCAGCCAGTTTCCGTTCGGTAATGTCTATGTTAAAGCCTGCAATGCCAATAATTTCTAACTTATTGATAATGGGGAAACTAATCTTTTGATAGGATAGTAATTGTTTGTTTTCTTGGAATTCAATTACTTCATCTAACATTTCACCTTTCAGCAAACGAGCATTATTTCTTTCCCAATCTTTAGTAAGCGAACTGTCTTGTAACCCTTGCTCACTCGGTTGTTTGCCTAATATTGATCCATAATGGTCAACAACTTTTTTGTTTTCGAGAATTCCAATACTGTTGATATCTCTTGCCCAAATCTCAAAAGGAGTATTGTCAATAAATGTCCTTAGAAACATTTCGCTTTTCTGTAAGGCTTCTTCGGCACGTTTCCGATCAGTAATATCAATAAACGAAACCAACACTTTGGACAGCGAATCTTCAGAACCTGGCATTACAGTCAAGTTTAGCAACAAATCACGTTTTTCACCCTTCAAAGTTTCGATTTGTGTTTCTCCCTCAAAATGGATTTTCCCTTCGAATAAAGCAACAAACTCTTCTAGAAACACAGGGATATTTATATTATCAAAATCACTGGGCAGATTCTGCATTATCTCTTCTTTGATTTCTGCACCAAAAACTTTAAGGCTGGTTTGATTTACGCCAGTAACTTTTATTAACGATACCATCTTTTTTATCTCGTCGGTATTACTGGTCACAAACTCCCTAAAATCATCAACCCCTTGGCTTTTCAATTCGTCAAAATAGGTTTTAACGCTTGAGAAATCTTCTTCACAAATAGAAATAGGAGAAAACTCGAATAGGTTATTAAAGTGATTTTCACTCTCTTGTAAAGCTTCTTCAATCTGTTTCCGAGCTGTAATATCCACCAAACACAAAAGCAAACGTTTGGTTTCGCCAGTGAGTATTAACGCCGTAGAAGCCAGAAGGAAAATTTCCACTTTTTTGCCATCATGAATCAAGGTCGTTTGATGCTCAATATTACTTTGACCAACTCCAGTGTTTAACGTTCTTAGCATAGCTCCGCGTAAACCACATTGGCCACAAAGTTTCCCAAAACCACATCCACTATTATTTTCTAAAGCATGAATGCAACCCACAACATCGCCAACCTGTTCGCCCTTAAGATCGTCCTGAATAGATTCTGATAATTGTGCAAAAGCCTGATTCGCAAACTGAATATCGGCATTTTCATTTACCACACACATCATTACTGGCGAGTTATCGTAGATGGTTTTTAATTCCATTATGGTATCAGCGAGTGCTAATTCAGTATTTTTTCGATCAGAAATATCATGACCCGACAATTGTATGGCTGGTTTTCCATCGTAAAGTATGGGCATCACTTTTATTTCCACATAAACCTCAGTGCCATCTAGTCGAATATATTTTTCTTCCACCGATGGTATAATTGCATACAAAGGTGCCATAGCCACTAATTTCATGCGTTCCATTACCAATGCTTGATTATCGCGATGAATAAAATCGACAATCGTTTTTCCAATCAGTTCTGATTTATCTTTACCTCTCATCAATCTCAGCGCTTCTTTGTTGACATACGCAACTTGTCCATCAACATATATGGTGATTCCTTCGGGTGAGTTTTCCATCAATTCCCTATATTTGAGTTCGCTAATCTCAAGCTCATTCTGCATTTGTTTGCGTGCGGTTTCTGAATCAATTACATCAAGTGCATATGATATGTTTTCTCCAATTTCAGACAACAGCTTTTGCTCATCTTCCTTGAAAAAACCTGTCTCTGAGGCGTAAAGTGTAAATGTTCCATAAGGTTTTCCATTTCTAAAAATTGGAGCTGCAAACGAAGATTTATAACCTCGCTTAAGTGCTTCCTCCTTCCATTGTTGCATCATTGGATCAATGGCAATATCATTGCAAAACACAATTTTCCCTTCACTAAAAGCCTTTCCGGTAGGTCCTTTTCCAAGAATCTGAGAATTTGGGTTAATATCTATGGTGTCCAAATAGCCATCGTTGTATCCTGCTGAATTAATTGGCTTTATTTTTTCAGAAGCTTCATCGAATACTCCAAACCAACCCATTCGAAATTGACCATATTCGATGGCTACTCTACAAACGGTCTCGAATAGGTCATACTGATTTTTATGTTTTACTATGGCCTGATTTATTTCACTTAGCAAGGAATAAAGGCGAGCCAGATGACTCAGATTTTTTTCGGCTTCCTTTTTTTCTGTCACATCGCGAGCCGAACCCACTACTCCAATAAGTTCGTTATTACTATTATACAATGGCGCTTTATGTACATCCAAATATATAAATTCACCTTTTACATTTCCATATTCATCAAAATGCATTGGCTTCATTTCTTGCAATGTAAGTACATCTGTATTGGCACAAATTTCGCCAAAAGTATGCCATTTAGGATTATCAATGTGGGCTTCTCGTTCACGCAAAGCAAAGAAAATATCGTTTTTACCAATTGGTTCCGAAGTATTTGAAGCATTTAGCATGATTTCGCTAAATGCCTTATTGGCAAATATATAGTTATTGTTTAAATCCTTGGCCCACAACATGTCTGGCATGGTATCACTCATTGATCGTATAAGTGAATAAAGATTGAAGTATTTTGATTCACTTAGGCGCAACTCATTTTCCACTATCATGCGGTCGGTAATGTCAGACACCATAATATGACGAGCATTTCTACCATTCGAAACTATAGAAAGTGAAGTAACTTGCACAAAAATCACCTCACCGTTTTTCTTTATATGTCTCCACTCATTCGTAGTATTATTAAAGTTTTGTTTTGCTTCTTCAATATCTTCCATAAAAGCAGGTAAATCTTCCTCTGGTCTAATATCTTTTATTGACATGGAAAAAAACTCTTCCCTCGAATACCCATAATGATTTATTGCTGATTGGTTTACTTCTAAAAACATCAATGTTTCTAAATCATAAACAATCATCGGTTGAGGATTATTTGCAAACATGAACCGATACTTCCCTTCACTTTCACGAAGGGACTTTTCTGCTAGTTTGCGGTCGGAAATATCACGCGTAATCCCATGAAAACCAATATGCTCCCTGTTTTCATTGTAGTGAGCCGTAGAATTTGTTTCTGTCCAAACCCAACTTCCATCTTTGCAAATTTGCTCGTATTCACATTGATAAGTAGCGTTATATAACCCGTTTTTTTCATCTTTCAACCGTTTTGCGGTTATTTGCTTCGCAAGTTCTATACCTTCTGGTTTAAGTATCGACCACAGCGTTTGACCTAGAACTTCATCCTTGCTAAAACCACGCATTCGCTCATCCGCAGGACTAATGTAATCACAGCAATAATTGACATCCAAATGCCAGATAACATCGCCAGAATTTTCGGTCATAAATCGATATTTCTCCTCACTAAGAAGTAAAGCCTCTTCAAACTCCCTACGGGCTTCATTCTCTTTTTTTAAATCTTCCAGCAAATTAAGCGTAGCCTTGTTCGTTTTTTCAAGTTCCTGTGTTCGAAGTTCTACCAAAGTCAATAGTCTCGCATTTTCATCTCGTTTGTGAATATTGGCGGCTTTAATTTTTACCATTGCACGAATTTGGGCTACCAGTTCAGTTTCGTCTATTGGCTTGGCTAAAAAAGCTTCCGCACCAACCTCCAAAGCACGTATACGGCTTTCTTTATCACCTTTAATGGCAGTAACAAATACCACGGGAATTTCGGTTAAATGTTTATCTGCTTTTAGCTTTTCACAAACTGCAAAACCATCCATTCCTGGCATTACTACATCAAGCAAAATAACATCAGGATTTTCTGAGGTGGCCAATTCAATGCCCTTAGCACCTGTGAGCGCGGTCAATAGCAATGCATCTGGAAATGCTTCCATCACCAATGCCTTAATAGTGATAAGGTTATCTGGATTATCGTCAATAGCGAGTACTTTAATCTTCTTGCTGTCCATAAATATATCGAATAACTAATTTTAAATTGAATCCGTGCAACGGATATTTATTTTCCAAAAAGCACTTGGTTTATTGTAATAAAAAAAGATGTTTCGTCAATCGGTTTTGATATGTATGCATCAAATCCGTGTGATAAAATAATCTCACGTTCCAAATTCATTGCACTGGCTGTAAGCGCAATAACTGGTATATGTTCTATTTCCAAGTTATTTCTGATAATTCTAAATGCTTCAATCACATACCATACCCGGCAAAGCAATGTCCATAAGTACCAAATTCGGTTTGTGTTTTAAAGCCATCTCAATCCCTTTAAGTGCGTCTATTGCTTCCAATACTATAAAATTATCAGCAAGTATAGCTTTTACAGTAATCATATTGTCAGGGTTATCCTCTACAACTAACACCAGCGGTTTTCCAGTTATTGTTTGCAATTGAATGACTGGTTTTAGTTCATCTTCATTTTCAGGATACACCATTGTTTCTACTGCGTTCAATAATTCAACTCGACTGACATCTCCCTTCTGAATTAATTGATGAACATTGTTTTGGGTCAGATATGTCAAATCATCTTTTGTAATGTGCTTTGCAGTAAGTATTAAAACTGGAATAGTTGCTGTAGCTTCTGTGCTGCGAATACTTTTAAGAACATCAAACCCATCAACGCCAGGCATCATTAAATCTAAAATGATGGCATCGGGAATGATTTGCGTAATGATTTCTAATGCCGCAGAACCATCCTTTGCTACCATTATTTTATAACCGCTTTCCTCCAAAAAATCTTTCATTTGAATAATGGCAGGCTCACTATCCTCAACCAACAAAATAGTTTTGGTTGTGGAAAATTGTTGTTTTGATACTGGCATTTTCTTCGGTTCTGGTTGAAAATCTGGTATAACTACCCCTGTGACAGCATCGTCGGAATTATAATACAAAGGCAAAGAAAGGGTAAAAGTGGATCCCTGATTTAAAACGCTTTTGATTGAAATAGAACCGCCAAGGAGGAGTGCGTATTTTTTGGCTATGGCAAGTCCCAATCCATTTCCACCAAATCTACGACTAGTACTTCCATCGGCCTGTCGGAATTCATCGAAAATATGGGGTAAATTATTTTCCGAAATTCCAATTCCGGTATCGGTTACGATAATATTAATCTTTCCGTAAATCTGCAAAGTGCTAATTTCGACTTTCCCTTTTTCGGTGAATTTTACTGCATTTCCAATCAGATTTTGTAATATATGACGAATTTTTTGGGCATCGCTGCTAATAATTATTGGGTCCTTACTTTTATGTTGTAACAATTCTACATTCTTAATAAATGCTTGCGGCTGTATCATTCCAGCAATGTCAGAGATCAAAACATCCATGTTGATATTTTTAATTTCAATTTCTTCACGCCCAGATTCTATTCTTGAAATATCCAAAATATCATTGATAAGCGAGAGTAAATGTTTTCCATTGCGCTCAATCACTTCCAAATAGCTGTATTCTTCATCGGGTATCTGTTTGGCAAGTCTACGGTTGAGCACACCCGAAAGTGCAATTACAGAATTGAGCGGCGTGCGCAGTTCGTGACTCATGTTCGACAAGAAAGTGGTTTTGAGCTTGCTGGCCTGGTGCAGCTGGTTTTTCTGTATTTCCAATTCTCTATTTTGCTCTGTCAATTCAATCGACTGAGCTGCCATCTCTCTTTTTTGTTCTTCCAGTTCTCTGTTTTGATTTTCAAGCTGTTCCGAAAACTTTCGCATATTTCTATAAGCTAATATGCCCTCAACCCTAGCATTCAAAACGTCATAGATATTGTTAATTAAGCTGTTGATTTGATCCGTATAATTTCGTACACTTGCCAAAGAAATAATGGCAACAACCTTGTTTTTTACTAAAATGGGAATGGTAATAATGGCCCTTGGAATTAAATTTCCACTCACCGTCTGAAATACAAATCGAGTATCAATTGGAATATCTTTTATATATTCAATTTTGTGAGAAACAAGTACTGCCCCAAATTCACCATCAAAATTCTGAGCTGAAAAAACAGATTTGTGAGTTTCATCCAGTCCTATCGATTCATAATGTTCAAAGTTTTTTTTATCATCACTAAGCAAATAAACTGCAGCCATTTGCGAATTTGTATAAGATGTAATGGCCTTAAGTGTTGTATGAAAAAACATCCTCGAATCTTCTTCTATCAACATCAATTTTGAAAGTTTGGAACTTTTATCGGCAAATTCAATTCGAACTTGAATGCTTTCAACCATTGAATTAAAGGTCTGAGATAAAACTCCAAATTCATTTTTAGTTTCTAACTCACTTCGGGCATTCATGTCGCCATTTTGAAAACGAGTAGCAGCATCAGAAAGTTCTTTAATGGGTTGTTGGATATTTCTGACTAACAGATAATTAACTAAGATCATAATCAGTAAAATACAAATCAACAATATCAACAATTGGCGGTTAAGAGAATCACTTAATACCAGAGAATTAGCATATAAAGTTTCTGCTTTTTGGGCTGCAAAGTCATCTATTGTCTTAATTTTACTCAACATAATATCTCTTAATCCACCTACTTTCCCGGTTGACTGCACATTCGTTTTCACGCTCTGGTTGTCACCCTTAAGAGCTAGTTTTGTGTTTTCCTCTCGTGCTGTTTCCCAATTGACAAATGCATTGTATGCATCATTTATATCCGTTGGAGGGCCTAGATAAAGCTTTTTAAGGATTTTAAATTGTGCATAGGCATCCTCTTTAGATAGATTCATGGTATTAATGGCCAGTTGCTTTTCACTTAAATCATTGGCCATCATCAAATCCCTGGTACCGACTCTCATTTTCAGCACATCTACTTCCAGTTTACCAAGTGCAATTCTCACTTGCAAAGGATGACTATATAAGTCTTCGGTTTCATTTTGTATCTTATTGGAATTCCAATAAGATACAACTCCCAGTATTATTACAATAACAAACGTGATACTGAAGCCAATAAAAATCTGTGTTTTAATACTATAATCTTTTATTTTCATTTCTTATGAGTTTATTCGTTGCTATCTTTCAATTGTAGGATATTGAAAAAGTATTTTGAATATATTTTGTTTGTTTACTTATTTTAATCGAGTATTCAGGCAAGTTATTTCCTAAATATCCCCGACAGAGGAAAAACCTCCTCTAAATTTAGACCCAGTAATATCTCTCGCTCTGTTTCGCTAGTTATCAAATAACCATTGGTATTCAAAGAATTAATCGCTTTATTGATAATCTTTTTTTGATAGGCAGGTGTGTAATAAAATAGCAGATTGGCACACATCACTATATCAAAATCTCCAAATATACTCGTTGAAGGGCAACTTAAATCTTCGTTCAATAAATCGAACATTGAAAAATCAATAGATGCTTTCAATTCTTCTTTCACAGAATACTTATTCCCTTGATTTACAAACCAGTGATTGAATCTTTTCAGGTTTACATGTTGTAAATTTTCAATACTGTACTGACCCTTTTTGGCTTCATTCACTTGAAATTCTGAATAATCGGTAGCGAAAATTCTAAAATTAACGTCCTCGCTACTGTTTTGATTTAATTCGTTCAACAATATTGCCAAACTATACGTTTCTTGACCCGATGCACAAGCGGATGACCAAATCCTAATTTCCTTTTGCTTGGAAGCTTTCTTTTGATTAAATATCGTTGGCAAAATAATCCGCTCTAATATTGCAAATGTATAGGTATTACGGAAAAATTCACTGTAATTTACTTGCAAAGAGTCAATAAACAATTCTCGTTCCAAATAACTCTGTTCCAAATAGATATAATATGTGGCAAGAGAGTCGCAAAAAGTATCTGCAATTCTTTTTTGAATTGAATTATTCAGGAAAGAGACATCGTATTTGGAGATGTCAATACCATAAATTTGAAAGATTAGGTTAGTAATTGATAAGTATTGATCTTTCATTCTACTCTTTGTGTTCATTTAAAAAATTAGATTAAGTGATTTCAACGACAGCCAAACAAAGTTGCATTTACTACTTGGATTCATTTTTTACATTTGCATCCACGTAATACAGTAACATACAGCAATTTGGCACAAATCACTTTATTAAACAATAACATACTTTTTATCCTGCCCCAATTTTAGAAGCAAACCATTGACCTCCTTTTTCAGTTCAATCATTGTTAGTTCACGACCAACTGTCAGATAATGAAAACGTTCCATTTCATCCATTTTTTCTTTCAATGCAAACTCTATCATTTTTCTTTTGTCAATATCACGTGTAGTTCCATGAATTCCAATTGCTGAAGTCATCTTGACTTTTTGTTTGTTTTAATTTTTTTGAATAATATAATCATAAAAGCTATGTAATTGAAGCTTTTCCAACTTGAAACTGTAAAATCAAACCTGTTAAGCAATGATCTGAAACTA
>Ga0247844_1002117_pt1 | contig 33423 bp, 34 predicted proteins | sample LaCtaG_FD_192421 | JGI IMG/M metagenome (GOLD analysis project Ga0247844, IMG submission 192421) | Freshwater microbial communities from meromictic Lake La Cruz, Castile-La Mancha, Spain - LaCruzMarch201714.5m_1 | ecosystem: Environmental > Aquatic > Freshwater > Lake | place: Spain: Castile-La...
TTAAAAATTGCGGAAGCTCATCGCGCCGGCGGCGGGATGGAAGTCGCCGGTGCCCTCGTCCTTGACCAGGTAGGCGACCGTCTTTTCCTTGTCCTCAAGCAATGGGATCTCCCCGGGGCCGGACCATCCCTTCTCGCGATCGGTGACCGTGTAGGAAATATTGATGAGGTCCCCCTCGGAGACGCCGCCGGACGTTCGCATGACCCCGTTGACCAGAGCCATCACCAGCACGTTCTGGCGGCCCGGCGCGTCGCCGGGTTCGATCTCAACCCGCACGACCTCGATTTTGAGGTAGTCCGCCGCGGCTTTTTGCATGGCCTCGTAGGCGGACGGCGGAAGTTCGGCATGCATCGTGGCAGCGGCAAGGAGGGCGGCGAACAGGAAGAACCAGCGCATCCGTCCTTTCTCGCCTGCCGGCCGCCCCGGGGCAAGCAAAAGGCTCTGCGCCCGGCGCTCAATTCCCATCGCCTCGTTCTTTCGAAGCAGAAGGCTTCGGGGCGGATCCCGGGGGCTCTTGCTCGTCCCCGCTGGGCAGCAGGCGCCGGATCGAGTCCGCAAGAAGAGGCTCGTCCAGCAGGGCAAGAGCCGCCTCCACCGGAAGCACCCTCCGGCGCCGCCGGCCCGACTCCGGCCATTTTTTCAAGAGCGCCGAGACGTGGAGCGGGTAGAGGCGCACGGGGGTGCGTCCTTCCGGGTGGATGACGACCCGGCGTCCGGGGACGATCGTTCCGAGGGCGCCGGCTTCCTCGGCCGTTTCCAGCAGAGCGACATCCTGCGGGGTCATGTCGGGCTCGAGGCAACCCTTTGGCAGGATCCAGCGGGTTTGGGAGGAGTTCGTAACCACCACGAGGTGGAGGCGGCCCTTCCGCCAGAGGAAAGGGACGGCGCCAGCCTGATAGATCGCGCTGGTGGCCGACGGCAGGCCATGCTGAGCGAGCGAGGCGTTTGAGTAGTCGTCATCCCCGGTGATTTCGCGGCCGAAGAAGTCCGGGGGCGCAAAGGCGGAGCTGGCTTCCACAGACGGGAATTCGACCTCGGCGACGCAGAGCGGGTCGAGGGCTCCGAGGTAGCGGTCGATCTCGACAAGGTGGTCACCCACCTTGATGGCGGCGCGCTCCTTTTCGAGGCGGCGGCCTGCCGTGATGGTCCAGAGGCTCGCAAACTGGCTGCGGTCGATGCGGACTTCGGTTTCTTTCCGCACGAGGCCGGAGCCTTCCTTGCAGGTCAGGAAACATGCTCCGGCATCGTTGCGAATCCGGATCTCGCAATCGCCCCCGTGGGTGAGGTAGCCCTGCCGCAGGAGCCTCCAGCGCAGGCGGCCCCTGTCGCCGGGGAGGTCCCCAAGAAGAAATTTGCGTTCGATTTCCATGCTTCAGCTTTGACCCCGCAAGGCAAGAACTTCAAGGGAAAGCGCTGCATACGCCCGCGCGGCCGGGCAGTCGGGGTCGAATGTCTGGATCGGGCTGCGGTGAAGCCCCATCTTCTCGACGCTCGCCGCGTGCGGCACCGCGGTCTTCAGGAATGCCGGGAATTCTGCCGGCAGCGTGGCCATCAGGTCGTGGTGCATCCGGTGGCTGGACTGCACCATCGAAAAGAACGGGCGGATCACTCCCGCAGGCAGGTCGTGGCCCGCAAAAAATTCGTAGGCCTGGGCCAGCGTGCGGCTGCTCAGCACGGTGGGGATCACCGGAACCAGGAGGAGGTCGCTGGCCCGGAAGACATTTTCCGAGAGCAGGGTGAGGCCGGGCGGGCAGTCGAGCACGACGGCGTCGTAGTCGCTCGCCAGCTCATCCATCAGAAACCGAAGCTGCTTGCGCGATTTGCGCATCCCGTCGAGCGCGATGTCAAACTTCCGATACGACGGGCTTGCCGGCAGGATGTCGAGGCCCGAGTAATCGGACTCGCGAATCGCCTCCCGAAGCCCGGAGACGCTGAGCCCGTCACCTTTCAGGGGAAATTTTTCTGTCGAGCTGACGCGGAAATAAAATGTGGCCGCTCCCTGGGGGTCGAGATCCACGAGGAGGGTCTGCAGCCCGGCGCAGCGAAAGGCGTAGGACAGGTTCACGGAGAGGGAGGTTTTTCCGACCCCCCCCTTGATGCTGTAGGAAGCAAAGATTTTCATGGGTAAATAGTGTTGACGGGCGGGAGGCTGCGCCGCACGGACTTGAGCAATGCGGGCGAGGTGAGGGCCTCCAGCGCCCGCTGCGCCCCGGCACGAAACCCGGCGCCCTGCGCGTGGAGGAGGCCCGCCAGGGTCCCCACGGCCACGGCGCGGTCCGGGGGAAGCCCGGGCCCGGCATGCTGCCACAAATCCAGCAGGAACTCCCTCTGCACGGACGCGTCGTTGAATGCCCCGAGGCGGTTCTGCAGGCGCCGCAGAGGGTGCTCAAGGATGGTCGCGGCCTGCGGCACGGCCGCCGCAAAAAATTCGAGCAGGTAGCGCAGTTTTTTGCATTGGATCCGGATCGCGTGGAGCTGGGCGTCGGGCGTCTCCGCCCCAAGATCTCTCGCCAGCTTGGCGATTTTGCGGTGGCGCCGGGCCACCCGCGCGGAGACCGCCGCGGCGATCGGCACCTCCGCCTCCGGTCCAGGAGCCAAGCCATCCGGCCGATCAAAAAGCGCTGAGATCTCCTGCGTGAGCTCCCGGTGGCGGGGAGCCAGGAGGGCGGAGGCGACGGAGGCCTGCTCGCGGGTCCGTTCCTCCGACAAGCTGTCGAACAGCGCGCGCACCGCAGGCCGCAACACCTCCGGCACGGAGTCTTCATGGTCGCGCCGGGCGAGCAGGTAAACGTCCAGATCGCGGAGGCGGTTGGTCCGTGCCGCCATGAGCCCCAGCGCATCGCGAACCCTCGAGACCCCTGCGGCATCCAACGCCCCGGAAAGAAGCCCCAGCGCCGACCGGGCCTTGCGCAGGCTCACCCGGTAGTCATGCAAAAACTCCGTATCGGTATCGCGGATGATCCCCTCCTCGTTCTTCCAAGCCGTTTCCAGGGCCGGCGACACCACGCGGCGCAGCGCCTCGGCCGCAGGCAGCCCGGGGGGAATCTCCGCGCGCGCCGGCCCGCTGGAGAGGTGCGGTGAGACCCCCGCATCCGCCAGAGCGCGCTCCAGAAGCCCGCCCTCGCGCATTTCCGCCCCCCCAAGGGCCAGGCAGCACGCCTCCGCCTCCGCTCCGTAGCCCCGCAGCGGCCGGGGAACCAAAACCCGCAGGCTGCCCGCCCGGCCCACGCTCACAACCCCAAAGCGGAAGACCACCTTGCCCTCGCCATTCGAAACCTCAAAGTCCCGCGCGGCCACCCCCAGGCGGGCGACCGCATCGATCTTTCGGATCCCCGCAGCCTCCCCCAAGCGCTCGCCAAGCTCAGACTTCCTCAGATCCCACCAGAAGAACCCCCCCTCCGAAGGCCCCGCGGCCTCGGCCATCATAGACCCCTTGCCGCAAAGCGCCAGCGAGGACCCCCTGCGAAAAAGCACCAGCCCCGCCCCCCAAAGACCCCACGACGGCGTGTCCATCACCTCCACTTCAAATTCCTCCACCGCTCGGGGGCTCAAAACCAACCCTGCCGGCATCGCCGGATCGGCACTCGGAGCTGAAAAATCCCGCGCCCCCGGGCCAAAGGCCTCCATCCATGCCGCGCGCACCTACTTGCCCTCCCCCAAATACCGCTCGATCAGCTCTTCCACAATGCTCTGCAGGCTCCGGTCATCCTCCACCGCCCGCCGCTTCAACGCCTTCAAAATCTCCGGGCTCAGCCTCAAGGAGGTGTTCTTTTTCGATTTTTTGTCTTTCTTGGCCATCAGGAATTTTATGACGTCATGATGTCATTCTTCGTTCCACCTGTCAAGCGGGGCCTTTCGTTTTTTTTGACATGTTGGGGTGCATGCCGGGCTCGGGCATCACGTTCCTTTGGTGTTTCCGAAGAGTTGGATCTGGAGGCGGGGGCCGTAGCGGCAGCCGTGGTTTTTGCAGAAGGGGACGAGCCATGCGTCGCGGCGGGCAAGCGTTTCGGTGTCTGTCCCCTCGGGCATGAGGTGGATTTTCGATTTCGGGAGATCCGGGAGGGCCTGCGGGAGAAATGCGAGGGCCTCGACCGCGTCGGTCTCGTTGGCGACGACAAATTTGATCTGGTGGGGGTATTCTTCGACCCAGGCCTGGAGCACCGTGGGCTGGAGGCGGGTTTCGTTGTGGCGCCGGATCCACGCCGGGTCGAGCGTGCCCTCAAGGGGGGCCGAGTTGCTCAGTTTTGGGCTGATCGACGCGAGGTCGCAGGCGATCCCGCCGGGGGCGACCGTTCCGGCCGTCTCGATCGTGATGTGGTATCCGGCCTCGCGAAGCCCGGCGGCGAGATCGCGGATCCCGCGGGCGACCATTGGCTCGCCTCCGGTGAGGACGACGTGCCTGGCAGGGTATTTTTTTACGGCCTCCAGAATCTGGTCCACGCTCATTTCCGCGCCCTCGGGATTCCAGGAAGCGTAGGGGGTGTCGCACCAGCGGCACCGCAGGTTGCACCCCGAGGTGCGGACAAAGACCGAGGGGACGCCGGTCAGCTCGCCCTCGCCCTGGATGGAGTGGAAAATTTCGGAGATCAGCATGCCGCAGGCTTCGGGGGAAGTGGCCCTGTGGAGAGGTAAGCCGTGGGGTCCGGGAATCCTGCCAGCAGGAACGCCTCGCGGCGCTCGACGCAGGTGCCGCACTCCCCGCAGTGGGTGTCCCCGCCGACGTAGCAGGACCAGGTCTTCGAAAAATCCACGCCGAGCTCGCGGCCCCGCCGGGCGATATCGGCCTTGGTCATCGAGATGAAGGGTCGGAGGAGCTCGACCTGCGCGTAGGTCCCGAGGAGGAGGGCGTCGCCCATCGCCCGCATAAAATCCTCCCGGCAGTCCGGGTAGATCGCGTGGTCGCCCGAGTGGGCGGCGATGACGAGGCCCTTTGCCCCTTTGCTCTCCGCGAGGCCCCCGGCGATCGAGAGCATGATGCCATTACGGAACGGGACGACGGTCTTTTTCATGGACTGCTCCTCGTAGTGGCCCTTGGGGATCCCGCCCCCCCTGGTGAGGAGGTCGGACTCAAACTGCTCGCCGATGAACGCCAGGGGGATGGTGATGTGAGGGGTTCCGAGGCGCTCCGAGTGCCACTTGGCAAACGGGATCTCCCGGTCGTTGTGCTTGGACCCGTAGTGGAAGCTGACCGCCGCCACGACCTCGTGGCTCTCCCGCGCTTGGTGGAGAGCCACGACGGAATCCATCCCCCCGCTGACAAGCGCCACAACCTTCATGATGCCCCCGCCTTCATCGGAGGCAGACTACCGGCCTGGTCCGAAAACTCCAGACAATCGGAGGGATTCCACCGCTTTTTTGAATGCGGCCAAGGGGGCTCTCCCGGGCGGCGGGGTTGGACAACCGCCGGCAAGGCGCTATGGGTGGCTCATGATGGAATCTCCTTGGGCCTGGGTTGTTGCTTACGCGGCGGCGGTCTGCATCGGGCTGAGCAAGACCGGGTTTGGCGGGGTGGGGATGGTGGCTGTGGTCCTCATGGCGCAGGTCCTGCCGGCAAGGGAATCGACCGGCGCAGTGCTCCCCTTGCTCATCGTCGCGGACCTCTTCGCCGTGCGGGCCTTCCGGCAGTTCGCCGTCTGGAGCCACCTGCTCGGCCTCCTTCCGGCGGCGGTTCTGGGCATCCTGAGCGGATGGCTGGTGATGCCCTTCCTGAGCGAGCAGCTCTTTCGGCCGCTGATCGGCTGGCTTGTCCTCCTGCTGCTCGGGCTTACGGTGGCGCAGAAGCTGTCCGGGCGGCTCTCGGCCTCGGCCGCTGCCCACCCGGCGATCGCCTGGCCGCTGGGCTGGCTGGCGGGGGTGACCACGATGCTGGCCAACGCCGCAGGGGCGGTGATGACGATCTACCTCCTCGCCTGCCGCCTTCCGAAATACGAGTTCGTCGGCACGGCGGCCTGGTTCTTTCTGATTGTCAATGTCGTCAAGGTCCCCCTCAGCGCCTCGCTCGGGCTGATCAACCCGTCGTCTCTTTGGCTGAACCTTCTGCTGCTGCCCGGGATCGTGGCCGGGGTCGCGGCCGGGCGGAATCTCCTCGGCCGGATCAACCAGGGCGCCTTCGAGTGGCTCATGATCGGATTTTCGCTTCTGGGGGGCCTGAGGCTGGTTGCGGGCCCCTGATCCCCGAGGTTTTTGCTGGCACGAAAGCCGCAGAGGAGCAAAGATCACCCCATGCAAATCCACCTGAGTCCCCGCAACATAGCCCTCACGGGCGCGATCCACTCGTTTATCGCCGAGAAGATGACGCATCTCGAAGAGCATGGCGAGCAGATCCTGGCCGCACACATCGTGCTCCTCCACGACCAGAACAAAAAGAAGCCGTTCGTCGTGAAGGTCCACCTGGCCATCCCGGGGCCCGACGTGTTTTGCGAGGACGCCGAGAGCGACCTCTACGTGGCGATCGACAAGGTGATCCACAAGCTCTCCGCCCAGCTCAGCAAGCGCAAGACCAAGCTCAAGGACCACAAGAAGCACCTGACCCAGCTCGAGCGCGAAGCCGCCAGGCGCGGCTTCCGCCGGCGCTGATTTTCCGTGGAAGATTACAAGGTCAAGCTCGACGTCTTCGAGGGTCCGCTCGATCTCCTGCTCTACCTCATCAAGCGCGATGAGGTGGACGTCTACGACATCTCGATCGAGCGCATCACGAAGCAATACCTCAGCTACATGGAGGCCTTCCAGGTGCTCAACATCGAGCTCGCCGGGGAGTTCATCGTCATGGCCGCCAACCTGCTCTACATCAAGAGCCGCACGCTGCTCCCCGTGGACCAGCAGATGGCCGAGGAGGACGCCGAGGAGGATGACCCGCGCTGGGAGCTCATCCGCCAGCTCATCGAATACAAGAAGTTCAAGGAGGCGGCCGCGCGCCTGCGCGACATCGAGGCCCTCCAGGAAAACATGTTTCCCCGCGTGCCGGCCGTCCCCGACCTGGCCCCTGCCGAAAACCTGCTCGTCGATGAGGTCGGGATCTTCGACCTCATCAACGCGTTCCAGAAGATCCTCCGGCGCCTCGACAAAAAGCCCGAGAACCTCCGCGAGATCTTCGAGGAGAACTTCACGGTCTCCGAAAAGATTGACTATCTCCTGAAGGTCACGTCGAGTGGAGTCTCCATGAAATTTGAAGAGCTTTTTGCGGATGTGGCGAGCCGCGCCGAGATCGTGGTCACCTTCCTGGCGATGCTGGAGCTGATCCGCATGAAGCAGCTCCGCGTCCGCCAGGAGGCGCAGTGCGGGGAGATCTGGATCGACCGCGCGATGGACACCACACCGCTGTTTTCCCGGGCATGAGCGAGGTGTTTCCACTTCACCGCATCCTCGAGGCCATCCTCTTCGCCTCGCAGAAGCCCGCCTCCACCAAGGAGCTCCTCGGCATCCTCAAAGGGGCCGCCGACAGCGCCAAGGAGGACCCCGCCCTCCAATCCAAATATTCCGCTGATGAGATCGCAGCGGCCATCTGCACGCTGGAGGAGGAATACCGCAGCGCGGGCCGCGCGTTCGAGGTCCGCGAAAGCGCCGCCGGGTGGCAGCTCGTGACCCGCGCGGAATTCTCGCCCTGGCTCCGACAGCTCTTCCCGGAAAACCGCCCCGCCAAGCTCAGCTCCCCGGCCCTCGAGACCCTCGCCATCATCGCCTACCGCCAGCCGATCACCCGCGCCGACATCGAGGCCGTCCGGGGCGTCGCGGTGGACGGGGTCATGCAGACGCTCCTGGACCGCGGGCTGGTGCGGATCGCGGGCCGGGCCGATGTGCCGGGCCGTCCGCTCCTCTACGAAACCACGCAATTTTTTATGGAGCACTTCGGCCTGAAAGATCTGGACGAGCTGCCGAACGCCGGCGAGCTCCGCAAGATCCCCCTGCCCCAGGCCACCCCCGCCCCCGAGCCAGGCCCGGCCCCGGCCCCAGCCGGCGATGAGCTTCCGCTCGAAGCCCCTCCCCATCCGGCCGAGGCCGACGCTTCGCCCTCCTTGCCTGTCGAAGCCGCAGAGGCCGCAGAGGCCGCAGAGGCCGCAGAGGCCGGTGAGGCCGGTGAGGCCAGCGAGCCCGCCACGGAGCCAGTGGAGGACCCCCGATGAGCGACCTGCCTGAACTCCGGCAGCGGATCGATGCGCTGGATGGCGAGCTCCTGCGACTGCTCAACGAGCGCACGCAGATCGCGCGCGAGATCGGGGTGATCAAAAGCCGGGAGAGCCTCCCGATCTACTCCCCCGACCGCGAGATGAAGCTCCTGCGAAGCCTCGTGGAGCGCAGCGAGGGGCCGCTCCGGCCTGAGGCGATCCGGGCAATCTACCGCGAGATCATGTCGGCGGCGCTGGCCGTCGAAAAAGATGTGGCCATCGCCTGCGTGGGTCCCATGGGCAGCCCGACCTACCAGGCCGCCCTCGGAAAATTCGGTTCGAGCGTCCGCTACACTTTCTCCGCCGAGATTGCCGGAGTTTTTGAGGAGGTTTCCTCCGAGCGGGCGGACTGCGGGGTGGTTTTGCTTGAGGACCCGGCACACGGGCTGGTGAACCAGACTCTCGATGCCCTGGCCCAGAACGACCTTTCGATCTGCGCGGAGATCATCCCCGATCGCGATGCGGCGGATTCGAGGGCGACCGAGCGCTACCTGGTCCTTGGCTGCCAGCCCAATGCCCACTCCGGTCATGACCAGACGATGCTCATGCTGCGGATTGAGGATAAGCCCGGCACGCTGGTCTCCGCCCTCGAGCCGTTCAAGGAGCTCGGCATCAACCTCAACCACTTCGCCAGCCGCCCCGCCCCCAAGGGCAGCGACGATATTTTCTTCTTTGTCGAAGCCGACGGCCACACCCGTGACCTCCAGCTCAAGGACCTCTTCCGCGAGCTCTCGAAAAATTGCCGGGCCGTCAAGGTGCTCGGAAGCTACCCGAAAAGCGACTCCGCCCTCAGCCGGGAAGACGGGTAGCACGCTCCTTCCTCTGGCGGGAATGGCATTCCGCCGCGACCAGATGGTTTGACCCCCTCAAAAAACCATGGAAAAAAAGCATTGACGAGGCGTGGCACTTGCGCGTATCCATTGCGCGCTATGAAAACACTGCTCTCCTTAACTGGGGTATTCATCCTGACGGCCGCCGCTGCTTTTGCAGGCGACGGGAAAACATTCAAAGAAAAAGTCGTGATCGAGGAAGTTCCGACCTGCAAGTTCCGTTCCAACGAGCTCCAGGTTGACGCTTTTGCCGTCGGCGCCTTCTACAACCAGGGTCGTCCAGGTTGGGGTGGTGGCCTCGGGATCAACTACTTCTTCACCCAATTCATCGGAATCGGTGTCGAACAGGACGTCTTCGGGCGTGCTAACGAAGCCGCCGAGTGGGCCACAATCGGCAACCTCTTCCTCCGCTACCCGATCTGCTCGATCAACCTCGCTCCCTACGCGATGGTTGGCGGCGGCGCCGCATACGGCGACGGGCGCAAGGGACACGGCTTCGGCCATGTCGGTGGTGGTCTTGAGTATCGCGTGACCGACAACATCGGTCTCTTCTCCGACGCCCGCTGGGTCTACTCCTCCGAGGAGCCCAAGAGCGGTGTCCTCGGACGCGCCGGCCTCCGCTTCGCGTTCTAATCCAAACAAAGACAATTCAAAAAAAGCCGGGCAGGCAACTGCCCGGCTTTTTTATTTTTGGGAAGATGTGCGGGCTGCCCCCTGCCATGGGGAGGAACGTCAGTTCCTGTTGCACGTCCTTTCCTCTGCGTGAATCTTGTGAATCTGCGGTTAAACCTGCTGCGGTTTTTAGGTTAAACGGTGCTGGCCAGCTGGCAGGGGGTCGCGGACGCGCCGGGCCTCGAGCCAGCCCGACACGTCGGCCAGCACAAGGTCCCGGTCGAAATCATGCCAGAGCAGGTGGTAGGCGTCGGGATAGATCTTGAGGGTTTTGTCCCGGGAGCCAAGCCGCTCAAACCAGCGCTCGATCTGCTGGACCTTCACAAAGCAATCGTGACCGGCCGCCAGAACCAATACCGGCTGGCTCACGTTGGGCGCAATGGAGAGGCTGTCGGAAATCAGGTCGCCCAGCTCGGAGAGAAACTTGAGGGTAAAGACTTTGATGTGGCTCGGCCTGGCGCGCAGGCCATCCTGATACGCGCGGTCGCGGGTGAGGGGTGGAGTGACGGTTTCGCCGCTGACAAACCAGGAGGGATAGAACTTGAGGCGGGGGGCCATGCGCCCGATCAGGCGGACAGCGGCCCGCAGCCAGGCGGGCACGGGCTGGATCAGCTGGACGACGGGGACCGAAAGGATGAGGGTTGCCAGGCCATGGCCCCCCGGGCTGGCGGCGAAGGAAGCAGCGAGCAGCGCGCCCATGCTCTCGCCCATGAGCGTGACCGGCTCGCCCGGGTGTTGGCTCCGAATGGCCACCAGGAAATCTGCGATGTCCCGGTGCTGGGCCTCCAGGTCGAGAACCATGGCGCGCCGATCCACCACCGGATCGAGCCCCTGGCCCCGAAGCTCCAGCGCATAGACGGAATGTTCCGCCAGCGCCTCCGCCACCGGCGCAAATTGCTCGGCGCATCCGCTCAGCCCATGGATGCACGCCACGACTCCGCGCCGCCCCGCCCGCGGCCACGCCAGCGCCTCCCGGCCCTCTCCATCACAGGTTTTCCACTCGAATCGCATTGATTTGTTGGGAGGGGCGGGATACGGGAGGGGATGCGCATTCTTTTTGCCATCTTCGCTCTCGCTCTCGCTGCCCATGCCGGACAGCTTGATCTCGCAATCATCCAGTTTCCAGAAGTAAAAACCGCCGACGAGCTCAACACCGCGCTGGCGGGCGTCCGCCTCACGGAAATCACGAACTCCAACCGGACAATGACCGGCGAGTCCTATCTCAAGGGCGGCTACGTCCTCTTTGCCCAAAGCCTGCCGGCCAGCTCCCGATTTGCCTCCTCGACCCGCATCTCAAACTCCCGCGCAGATGTGGAGGGCCTCTTCACCGGCAGCCGCATGGATGTCAAGATCACCCTCAGCGAGGGCGTCGAGGCGGGCCTCCGCCGCTTCGCGAGCCGAACCTACTCGGCCAGCGCCGCCCTTGCCCCCGGCCAGCCCCGCGTGCTCAGCATCCGACAGGTCTCCGGCCGCACGGCGGCGGCGATCAAGGGACAAGCCAGCGTCAAAGATACGAACTTTTGCACCGCGATCATCGCCCAGGTGGCCCGGTAATTCGGGCAAGAGGCCGATGGGGCCACACGCTCAGGGCTGCTATTGGCGAGGCGCTGCGACCGAGGCGGCGAGGTGGACGTCCCGGATGCTGGCCCCGGCGGCCGCCGCAACCGCGCGGCAGGATTCCCATTCGGGTGCGGACTGCACGAGCTTGTCGCCAAGGAAGCCGAGCTTGATCGTCACCGGGCCGTAGGGGGTTTGGACCTCACGGAATTCGCGCCGGAGCTTGTAGCGCTTCGCCGTGTGGATCCGCACGCCAAACGCGCTTGTCTCCGTCAGCACCAGGCGGGCCAGCCCTGCGGTCATTTCCGGCGGGCTGAGCACCGTGAGCACAAACCCGGGACGGCCTTTTTTCATCTGGGCCGCCGTGAAGAACACGTCGAGCGCTCCGGCCTCGAACAGCCGCTGCACCGCCGCAGAGGCCAGCTCGGGCGTGATGTCGTCCAGGTTGGTTTCCATCTGCGAGATTTCGTCCGCCTCGCACAGGTCGGGCGAGGCGTCCTCGCCGAGCACCGCGCGCAGGACGTTCGGGCGGGGAGGCGTGTCGCGTGTCCCCAGCCCGTATCCCGTCTCCCGGATCGTCATGTCCGCCATCGGACCGAAGCGCACGCAGAACTCCGCGAGAAGAGCTGCTCCCGTGGGAGTGATGAATTCTGTCTCCTCCGCGACCTGCCGCAGGGGGATCCCGCGAAGGATCTCCAGCGTGGCCGGCGCAGGAAGCGGAAAGGTACCGTGAGCACACGTGATCCAACCCGTTCCCTCGACGGGAACCGATGCTTCCACGCGCAGCGGACCCAGCGCATCGATCCCCGCACACGCCGCAACGATATCCCCAATCGAATCCACCGCCCCCACCTCATGAAACCCGACATCCTCCGGCGGCACACCGTGAATCCTCCCCTCCGCCACGGCCACACGCTGAAAAACCGACAGCGCCCTCACCTTGACAGCTTCGTTCAGTCTCGAGCGCTCAAGCAGTTCCCGAATCTGCCGGTGGGTCCGCCCATGTTGATGCTCGTGCTCGTGCTCGTGCTCGTGCTCGTGCTCGTGCTCGTGCTCGTGCTCGTGCTCGTGCGCCCGGGCGGCGTGTGGGTGCGGGGCCTCGATGGGATGCCCGTGGGAGTGGACATGAAATTTCGTGCCGGAGATGTTCTGCTTGGACCCGGTGGAGAAGTGGGCGTGGATCTCTTCGCCGAGATCGAGGGCGGCGAGGGCGTCATGGAAGGTCTTTTCTTGAACTCCCAAGCCTCTGAGGGCGCCAACCATCATGTCGCCGCTGATCCCCGAAAAGCAGTCGAGGTAGAGAACCCGCATGAGGAGGGCCGGGGCAGGGATCAGGCCTGGACCTGAAAAATCCGGTGGAGGCGGAGCAGTTCGATCACAGCCTGAACCTGGGGGCGCATGCCCGTGAGTGAGACCGTGTTGGCTCCCTTGGGAAAGCGCCGGTAAACGCTCAGGAGAGCGCCAATCCCCGAACTGTCGATGAACTCGACATCGGCCATATCAATGTCCGCCCGCTCCAGCCCCTTGGTCCAGACCTCGGCGATATGCTCTTTGAACCTGCCCACACTCGCCGCATCCAGACGCGATTTGAGAATTTTGAGGTGGATGCTCTTTTCTTCGACTTGTGCCCGGAAAATTTCTTCCATAGGATATTGATACTCCTCGCCCATGAACAAGGCAATTCCAAATCCACCGGCCATGGGCACATCTTCCCATGCGGCCGGGAGTTTGGCTCCGGTGGCATCCATTGACGGAGCGGGTCCCCGGCAGCTTCCCTGTCGCCCGGCGGAGAAGGAGACCGCATGAGCGACGAAAAAGAGACGGTCGACTACTGGATCCGCGCCGCAAGCGGCCGGGGACGCCTGCGCGAACGCCTGCGAATCCGCTGCAAGCTGGGCCTCTGGCGGGCGACCTTGATTTTTTCCTACGGCCTCAAGCGGCTTCTCGACATCACCGCTGCCTCCGGGGCGCTGGTCGCCGGCAGCCCGCTCTTCGGGCTCACCGCCCTCCTCATCAAGCTCGAAGATGGCGGCCCGGTTTTTTTCCAGCAGAAGCGCGTGGGATACCGCGGAAAGCTTTTCGGGATGTTCAAGTTCCGCTCGATGGTGACGAATGCCGAGGAGGTCAAAAAGCGGCTGGAGGCGGAGAACGAGATGCAGGGCGGCGTGATCTTCAAGATGAAAAATGACCCGCGCGTGACGCGGGTCGGTCGCGTCATCAGGAAGTATTCGATCGATGAGCTCCCCCAGTTCTGGAATGTGCTTGTCGGCGACATGTCGCTGGTCGGGCCGCGCCCCCCGCTCCCCGCCGAGGTCGAGCAGTATCTTCCCGAGGAGAGGCAGCGCCTCCTCGCCAAACCCGGGATCACCTGCCTCTGGCAGGTCAGCGGCCGCAGCGAAATCGATTTCCGCGGACAAGTCAAACTCGACATCGACTACATCCGCTCAACGAGCATCCTCACCGACATCAAGCTCCTGCTCATGACCGTTCCGGCGGTTCTTCTCGGGAAGGGGGCCTACTGATATGGGGGCGGACTGGGCGCTGGTGGCTCCGGACTGGGCGTCGCTGGACCAGACCTGGAAAAACCCGCTCCCGTTTGTGCTCTGGCCGGTGTGCGGCAAGCCCTTGCTTGCCTACTGGCTCGACGAGGCCGTGCGCAACGAGGCGTCGGCCATCACCGTCTTCGCAAGCGACCGCCCCCACCTCATCCGGGCCTGGCTCGATCGCGGGGAGTATTGGTCGAAGAAGATCGGCGTCCTTTCCGGGGATCCTCCTGCGGGCGGTGCCGTCCACCTCATGACGGATCTCCCCGGTGCGGTCGAGGAGCTCCCCAGCGAGCTGGTGGCCCGCTGGTTTGCGATGCACCGGCGTGCGCTTTCGCTCAGGGAATCGGGCGCCCTTCTCATCGACCGCGAGATCTCCCCGGGGGTTTGGGTCGGCCCGGGGGCCGCGATCGCGCCCTCCGCCGTGCTGACGCCCCCCTGCTGGATTGGGCCTCGCGCCCGCGTTGGTGCCCGGTGCCGGCTGGGTCCCGATGTCTTTGTTGCCCGCCGTGCAGTGATCGACGATGACGTCGAGGCGGAGGAGGCGGTCGTCTGCGAGGACACCTACATCGGCCGCCACACAAGGCTCGAAAAAAGTATCGCCCAGGGAGGGTTGCTCCTGAATTGGAAGCTCGGCGTCGCCGTCAACATCCTGGACGACTTTATCCTGGCGGACCTCGGGCCGAGCACGCTTCGCCCCTCGTTTGCCGAGCGCTTGCTAGCCCTGCTCCTCTGGGCTCCGTGCGTGCTGGCCGGCGCCCTGCTCAACCTCGGGCGGGGGCCCGCGCGCCAAACCGTCGCGGCGACCCCCTCCGGCCCACTGACCCTCCACACCTGGCCCTCGGGGCCCCTCCTGCTCCGGCGGGCCCGATGGCTGGGGGCCGTCGTCCGGGGCCGCCTCCGCATGGTGGGGATCCTTCCGCGATCGGCGGACCAATGGGAAGCCCTCCCGCCCGAGATGCGATCCCTCCTTGAACGCAGCCCGGCTGGCTTGCTGAGCCTTTCCGACCTGCACAGCTGCCACGATCCCTCCGGGTCCGACGAGTGGATGCATGCGGCCTATCAGGCGGGGGCCCCGGACGGGGAAGGCCGCCGGCAGGCGCTCCGCGCCGCCGTGGGCATCGCCTTCAAAACCCCCCTCTCATGACGTCCTCCCTGTCGTATTGCATCGAGCTTTCCAACCCCGCGCTGGAGGACGTCTTCGGGATCACATCCCGCATGCTTGGCTCGCTTCGCGACCACGGAATTTCGGACAGCCGGTTTCTTTCGGAGCTGGACCTGGCTGCCACGGAGGCGATCAACAACGCCATCGAGCATGGCTGTTGCGGGGTCGCCGACCCCTCGATCTCCGCGTGCCTTTCCATGTCGCCGGGCCAGGTCGAGGTCACAATCACCGATCCCTCGCAATTCCAAGGATGGGAGGGCGCCGCCTCGCTCCCGGACGACCTCCGCGCCGAGGGTGGCCGCGGACGATTCCTCATCGAGCAGCTCACCAGCTCGGCGCGGCATGATGTGCTCAACGGGCGCCACCGCCTGATCCTGACGAAACAATTTTGGCCGCACTTGGCGTGGAGCTACGAGCCGGGATCCCATGATGAAGTCCTCGCCGCGATGACCGAAGAGGTGGGGGCCAGCTACGAGATGATCAACGCGCTGATCGGGCTCGGGGAGCTGCTCGCGGGAGCCGGCGAGGTCGAGACCTTCCTGCAGCTGGCTTTGGGAAGGGTCTGCGAGCTGACCGGAGCAGAGGCCGCCTTCGTGCGCATGGATCGCCCTGCGGGGCTCCGCCTCGAAGGGCAGGTCGGGAATCTTCCCGGCCCTGTTCCGGAGCTGCTCCCAGCGGATGGAACCGGCATGGAGGTGCGCGTCTTCCAAACCGGAGAGGAGCTCACCCTCACCTCTCCGCCGGCCGACGGAGACCCGCTCGCCGGGCTGGTCTCCGCCGCCTTCGTGGCCCCCATCCTCTACAAATCCTCCCGGCGCGGCGTGCTCGTCCTCGCCCAATCCCATGGCGACCGACCGTTCTTCACCGCCGCCCAGCTCCAGGTGGCCCGCGTGGTCGGGGAGTATCTCGGAATTGTCGCCGCCATCAATGAGCTCCAGCAGCGCCGCGAAAGCGAGCAGCGCGCCCTGCGCGAACTCGAGATCGCCGCGGAAATCCAGATGTCCCTCATGCCCCAGGAATTCCAGTTTTCCGAACACCTGGAAGCCTTCGGGATGTGCCGCCCGGCCCTCAAAGCCGGTGGGGATTACTTTGACTTCCTCCCGCTCCCGGACGGCGGGCTGCTGGTCGTCTGTGCGGACGTGATGGGCAAGGGGGTTTCGGCGGCCCTGCTGGCCAACATGCTGCGGACCAACATCCGCGCGCTGGCCCACCACGCGGGCGACCCCGGCCGCCTGCTCACCGAGGTGAACGCAAACATGGCCCCGGACCTGCGCCGCCTCGAGATGTTTATCACGGTCGGCTGCGCCTGGATCTCGCCGGATGGCGCGCGCATCTGCGAGGCCAGCGCGGGCCATCCCTCCGGCATTCTCTGCCACGATGGGGGGACCACATCGGTCCTGAAATCCCAGGGGTTCCCTATCGGGATCTTGGAAAAAACCCACTACGAGACCCACCTGGTGGATTTTGCGGTGGGGGATGTCCTGATCCTGTTCACCGATGGGATCCCGGAGGCCGGCGACAAAGACGGCGCCTTTTTTGAGGAGGCGGGGCTGCTGCGGGCGGTGACGAAGGCTCCGATCCGCAAGGCGGCGGAGTTTGTGCGCCAGGTTCTCGACCAGGTCGATGAGTTCTCCGCCCACGCCCCCCCGACCGACGACCGCACGATTGTCACCGTCATCCGCACGTCCTGATCCTATCGCTATGAACAAATCCATCCTGCTTGTCGATGACGAGGAGCACATGCTCCGGCTCCTCCAGTTTGCCTTGAAGTCGGTGCAGGCCACCGTCCATGCGCGGAAATCCGGGGCGGATGCGATTGCGTTCCTATCCGGCCAGCCTGCCGACCTCGTGCTTCTCGACTATTCGATGCCCGGAATGGATGGCGTCGAAACCCTCCGCGGGATCCGCGCGCTCGACGGCGGGGCCGATATCAACGTGATCATGCTCACCGCGCGCGACCAGACCGCCATCCGGGCCGAGGCGGCCGACCTCAACGTCGCTGCCTTCCTGACCAAGCCCTTCAGCCCGAGCGACCTCGCGCGCCGGGTCATCGCCACCCTCGGCTGACGCGCGGCGTCCGCCCGCCGCCGGCTTCGTCCGCCCGCCCGTCAGCTGATCAGAAATTGGAAATCCGATGCGGTGAGCGAGGGGGCCCCGCCGGGGGCGCAGGTGCCGCCGACGACCGCGTCGAAGAGCGCCTGCTTGTTGCGTTTGAGGGACATCATTTTTTCTTCGATCGTGTGGCGCATGAGGAGGCGCTGGATGAAGACGCTGCGCTGCTGTCCGATGCGGTGGACGCGGTCGCTGGCCTGGTTTTCGACGGCGGGGTTCCACCAGGGGTCGAGGTGGAAGACGTAGCTCGCCCGTGTGAGGTTGAGGCCCACTCCGCCGGCCTTGAGGCTGATGAGGAAGATGCCGGGAGCGGTGCCGTCCTGGAAGCTCTCGACAAGGGTCTTGCGGCGGCCGGCCGGCGTGGACCCGTCGAGGCGCAGAAACGGCATCCCGGCGGCCTCGAGGGCTTCACCGACGAGGTCGAGCGCCTTCACAAACTGGGAGAAGACCAGCGCGGCATGGCCCTCCTCGGCCAGCTCGGCCAGCTGCTCGGTGAGGTGGTCGATCTTCGGGGAGGAGGCGGTGAGGCCGCCATCGAGAAGGGCCGGTGAGATGCAGATCTGGCGCAGCTTCATCAGGGCGGCCAGCGCGATGATCCCCGCCTGCTGGGCCGGCTTGCCCTCGTAGGCCGCAAGCACCTCGGAGCGGACCTCGCCGACGGTCCGCGTGTAGAGCTCCTTCTGCGGATCGCTGAGCGCAAAATACGAGTCCGACTCCACCTTCGGCGGAAGCTCGGAGAGGATGTTTTCTTTTGTCCGCCGCAGCAGGAACGGCCGGATGCGCCCGAGCACCGGCCGGCCGGCCTCCTGGTCGCGCTGGAAATCCCTGCGCTCTCCGAGGAGCCCGGGCACGGCGGTTTCCATGATGCTATGCAGCTCGCCGATGTGGTTCTCCAGAGGCGTGCCGGTCAGGCAGAGGCGGAAGCGGGCCTTGAGGCCGGTGACGGCCCGCGCGCGGGCAGCGGCGGCATTTTTCACCGCCTGGGCCTCGTCAAAGATCGCGACATCGAATGCGATGCCGGAGAGGGTCCCGATGTCCCTGCGCACGAGGTCGTAGGTCGTCACCACGACATCGGCCTGCGAAAAATCCGCCGACCGCCCGGCCCCGGTGTATTCCTGGATGGCGAGGTCCGGGGCGAAGCGGCGCATCTCGTTCTGCCAGTTGAAGAGGAGCGAGGGGGGGACAACGACAAGGTGGGGCTCACGCCGGCCGGGAGCCTGGCGGGCGAGGGATCCGTCTTTCAGGGCGGCGAGCAGCGCGATGGCCTGGAGGGTTTTTCCCAGCCCCATGTCGTCGGCAAGGCAGCCCCCGAGGCGGTGGCGGTAGAGGAAGCAGAGCCACGAAAATCCATGCTTCTGATACTCGCGGAGGTCAGCCTTGAGAAGTGGCGGCACGGGGTGTTCGGGAATCCTGTCGAGCTGGAGCAGGGAATCCAGCAGGGCTTCCTCCTCCGGCGGGCATTCGCAGGCCACGCCGGTCGCGCGGAGCGCCATCCAATCAAAGAGCCGCAGCCTCGGCACCCGGCTCCCCTCGCCAACAACCCCGGCGACCTCGTGGAGGCGCGAGAGGGAGTCCTCATCAAAAGCGACCAGCGAGCCGTTCTCCTCGCGAAAAAACCCCGTGCGCAGGATCATGGCCCAGGCCTCCCGGGGAATCGTCAGGGCCCCGGCCCGGGTCTCGGGGTGAAGCTCAAACCAGTCCAGCTCGGCTCCGCGCGTGAGGCGGATGGAGATGGAAACGCTCTCCACCCTCGCCTGCTGGTCGTCCACCCGCAAGTCCACCCCGGCCGACCGGCAGGCCGCGTGGAGCGCCGGGAGGCGGCGATAAAATTCCGCGCCGTCCAGGTCGAGGTCCATGGATTTGAGCGGATCGGCAGAGGGAAGGGCCTGGCAGCAGGCGCGGAGGCAGGAGGCCAGAAGCTTGGCGGAGTTGCGGGCGGACAGCCAGGCCCCCGACTTTGGCGCGGTGGTGAGGTGCGGTGCATTCCACGCGTCAAATGTGCGATGCAGAGCCCGCAGGCAGCGGGCGGCATCGTCCCCGTGCATCGCGCGGCTCGTAAAGACCGCTTCGCCCGGCAGCGCCGCAAGGCGCGCCTCGCGGGAGGCCTCCGACTCTTCGAGAAGCAGGTCCGAAAGCCCCTTCGCCAGCGCCTGCCTCCTTGGGCAACTCCCGACCAGAAGCGTGAACGGGCCATCCGCGAACAGGCTCTCAAAGGCCTTGGACGCCTTCGCGCGGACAGGAACCTCCGCTCCGGATTCCGCCATCACGCGCAGGCGAACCCGCACGCGATCACCTCCCGTCACCGCATCAACCTGCCCCCGGAGCGGCTCGGAGACTGGCGTTGCCGCGCCTCCGCTCGCGTCCCGCAGCTCGCAGTCCGCCGCCACAGCCGAAGGCAGAAAAAATTCGTGAGCCGGCGCCGCGTGGCTGAATTCCTTGGGGCGCTGTCCGGTGATTTCGGAAAACGTGCTCCAGGCGCCCTGCGGCTCGATCACCGCGAAGACCTGCTCGTCCGGGAGGAAGACCATCCCAAAGCCCAGATCCATGAACCGTGGCACCTCATGCCCCCCTTCCAAAATGACCGCGCGCGTGATCGTGACCTCCTCGCAGCCGGCTTGCAGGCGGATCCCGGCGCGGAGCCGGGCCCCGGAGGCGCGGGTCAGCTTCCAGGCCCCGCCCCCCGCGTCAAAAAAGACTTCGGCCCCGGCTGCCCCTCCCGCAAGCCAGTCGAGAAAGCCCTGCGCCACGCGGGCGGGCTCGCGGTCCTGCCAGACCAGCCACTCCATCCCCGGCGGGGGCCCTGCCACGCGCCAGGAGGCCTCGCGCAGGCCCGAATCATAATCGAAGAGCGCCCGGCCCCGGACACAGGTCACCACGACCCGGGGCTTGGCGGCGGCGGGCTTCGGAGCCTGGAGCTGCCGGCGAAACTTCTCCAGAACCTCGGGCCTCAGGTCGGTGCCGTGAAATTTCGTCCCGTGCAGGACGCGCAGGATCGTCATCAGCGTGGCCACGACCTTGCGGTTCGTGTGGCAGCCCGCCGGAACGCCCGACGTGACGAGCTTGCCGTCCTGGCAGGAGAGGAGGATCGCCTGGCCCTCCCCGGAATCCAGCTTCGCGCGGAGGAGGCTCCCGCTTTCCCCCCAGTGGAAGGAGTGCACAATCTGCGCTGAGAAATCCTGCGCGGCAGCGGAGAGCTCCTTCCGGCCCGCCATGGAGAAAACCGTGTTCGGCTTCAGCGCCTGGAGGGCTTCGAGCAGGGGAAGGCGGGGCGCGGGGTCGGACATGGGCGGAGCATTCACGCGATCGACGGCTGCGGCGTCACGCAAAAAACCGGGCGGCCTTCCCGAAGACCTCCTCGAAGCAGGCCGTCACCCCGGAGGAGATCCCCGCGACGGCCGGGAACGGGTCCTCATGCTTGTAGGCGTAGGGGAAATCGAGGGACGCGACCGGGATCGGGATGTCGCGCGACCTCCCGCAGAGCGTGTTCTCGACCTCATACGGGGGGATCACCTCGTCGCGGGCCAAGGCGATCGCGGCGATCCGGCCGCTCATTTTCCGGAACCCGTCCTCGCGGTAGGCCGCCATCGATTTGTAGCTGAGCATGCTCCGGAAGGCCGTCCCCGAGCCCTCGCCAAGGAACCCTCTCAGCTTCGCATCATGCTTGAGGTGGCTCTCCAGGTGCTCGACCAGGAACGAATACAGGCGGACGTTCGCCTCGCTGTCGAGGATGAACCGGGAAACCGGCGAGATCCGGTTGAAAACCGGGCCGCCGCAGAACATGAACAGCCGGCTGTCGGAAAACAGCCCGTCCGGGTTGCTCAGCAGGAGGACCTCCGAGAGGAACCCGCCGATCGAGTAGGCCAGGATGTCGACCGATGTGCCCCGCTCGAAGAGGGGGTGCGCGCCCTCGCGGCACTCCGCCACAAAGTCCCGCACGTCGTGGAAGGTCTGAAGCCCGGACCAGATGAAGCGCTGCGGGTTGCGGTGCAGGCGGATGCTGATCGCCGCGTTCAGCAGCGAGGAGTGCAGGACGTCGGGAAACTGCTCCCTCCGGCGCCGGCTCATCTGGTGCATCAGCCGCGCGTCGCTCCAGGCCCCCGGCGCACGGTTCATGTGAAACGCGATGGGAAAAAGGACGACCGCCTTGCCGGTGAGCTCCACCAGCTTCGCGGCCCAGGGCAGGTATTTGTGCCAGTGCTTCTCGTTGAAACCGTGGAAAAGGAGGATCATCTCCCGCGATTTTTGCGGACCGCCCGCAAGAAAAACATGGTAGCGGAACGAGCGGTTTTCCTCGACTTCGCCGTCGGCTACGTCCAGGAGGTCGCCGCCCGGATCCTCGTCCCCGGAGCCCCCGGGCAGGAGGTCCGCGTGGGTCGAGTCAAATGTCATGTTGCGCACGTGCATCCCCCCGCCCAGCTCGATCCGCTCCTCCTCGAACGTGACGAGGGATTTCAGCCTTTCATAAAGCTCCAGGTAGCCCATGAGCTAGCTCCCGGCAGAGAGCCGGATGGTTGTGGCGCACATGCGGGGGATTTTGGGGCGCTCCGGCCCCGCACGCAAGGGCATCTTTTTCCCCTCCCTCCCGGGCTGCCAAAAATCGGAGTGAAGATTCGCTTTTCGTCCCGGGGCTCCCGGTGGTATCCCCTTCTGCGATGCGCTCGATCCCGCTCCTGATTCTTCTGCCTGTCATCCTCGGAGGCTGCGCCATTGTCGGGGTCAAAAAGGACCCTGAGGCCCGCCGTCAGGCCCTCCAGTCCCTGGCCCGCCAGACCCCGCTTGCGGGCCAGGTCAAGTCGCTTTTCCGCACCGAAATTCCCACTGGCGAAAAGGTGGCGGCTCTGATTGAGGCGCTGCAGAAAACATCCGCCTCGCAGCCCGGCGACCCCGGGCACATCGCCCACCTGGCCGCCATGGCGGAGCTCGTGGCCATCGCGGAGAAAAACCGCTTCCAGCCCGTGCCGGTGGCGGGAAGCCCGGTGCCGCTCGTCGTCCAGCGCACCGGCACCGGGGTCCTCGACCCCTCAAAGACCTCGCAGCTGGTGCCCGCAGCCGACCTGCGCATCCGGGGGATCCGCGAGCGCAAGACCACGGACGGCGCGGGCGTTCCCTTCGTGGCCTGGTTCCCCAAAGACTCGCCGGCTCTCGCCGGCCAGCCGGGGATCCCCGGAGTCGGCCTCTGTGAGCCCGTCACGGCCGTCCTCACCTCGGGCGGCCGCTCGCCCGAGCTCACGTTTTTCCGCACCCTCCGATCCCCGTCGGCCGTCATCGACGCACGCCGCCAGGTGCTGGCGGCGGACTACTCCGCCCCCCTGGCCTACTTCATTTCCAAGGGGCGCAACCGGCCGATCGACATCCGGGCGATGCTTTTCAGCGACCGCTACATTGCCGATGCCGGGCTCATCCAGCTCCAGCCGTATGATCCCGACAAGATCCCCGTGGTGTTCGTCCACGGGCTCCTCTCCCGCCCGGAGGCCTGGACCCACGCCACCAACGGGCTCCTCGCCGACCCCGCCATCCGGAAAAAATACCAGTTCTGGTATTACTTTTACCCCACCGGCCTGCCGGTCCTGTGGTCCGCCGCCAAGCTGCGTTCCGAGCTCGACCGGTTTCGCGAAGCGCTCGACCCCTCCCGCACCCACCGTCCCCTCGATAAGATCGTCATCGTCGGCCACAGCATGGGCGGGCTGATCTCCGGGCTGATGATCCGCCAGGGCGGCAAAAAGCTTTGGGGGCAATTCACCGACACCCCCCTCTCCGACCTGCCCGTTCCGGAGGACACCAGGGAGGAGCTCAAGCGCACCCTGGACTTCGGCCCGCGCGGCGATGTCTCCCGCGTCGTCTTTGTCGCGACGCCCCACCGGGGAAGCACGCTCGCCCTGCGCCCGGTCGCCCGCTTTTTCTCCGGCCTCATCCGGCTGCCCTTCTCCCCGATCCTCCGCGATCATCAATACATCTTTCCCGAGCTGAGGCCGGAGATGCGCGCGGCCCTCAGCGCCCCCACCAACAGCATCCGCCTCCTCAAGGCCAATTCCCCACAGCTCCTCGCGATCAACAGCCTCCCCATGCGGCCCGGCGTGCCGTTCCACTCGATCATCGGCGACCGCGGCCGGGGGGATTCCCCGGAGAGCTCGGACGGCGTCGTCCCCTTCTGGAGCTCGCACCTCGAACACGCCACCACCGAAAAAATTGTGCCCTCGGGCCACGGGGCGAACGAGCACCCCGCCGGCATCGCCGAGATCGCCCGCATCCTCCGGGAGGAAAAATGACTCCCCACCTCCCCGCCCTGGCCGCCATTTTTCTGGCAGGGATCCTCTGCTCCCCCGGCGCCCGCGCGGCCCTTCCCCAAGCCAACCCCGTGCGGGACTGGTCCCCGGAGGGAGCTGCTCCGGCGCGCGGCGCGCTGGTGGCTTTTGACGGCAGGACCGTTGTCCTGCGCCTGGCGAACGGGCAGAAAGCCGAGCTCCCGGCCAGCTCGCTCGGCGGCGCGGACCGCGACTACCTCGACGCCTGGCTGGACGCCCAGCCGGTCGTCATGCCGGACTCCGTCGGCGTCGATTCCGCAAAAATCCCGGTCGAGGTCGTGCGGGAGGACGAGGCGGAGCAGATCTATGTCTACCGCACCCCCCACTTCGAATTCACCTCCGAGGGCAAGCTCACCCAAAACCTCCTCCGCGACGTCGCAAGAAATTTTGAAGCGACCTACGAGCTCGTGAAGGCGCTCCCCTGGGGGATCTCCCCGGAGCCCGAGGAGGGCGATCGCTTCCGCGCTCTCCTCGTGCGCACGCGGAGCCGCTACGCCGAGCTCGGCGGCCCCGAAAACAGCGGAGGGGTCTACTTCCGCTCCAAAAAACTTTTTATCATCCCGTTTGAAAGCATGGGGATCGAGCCGGTTGGAAAGAGCTATAAGAAGGCATCGGACTACCGCTCGGACACCCTTGTCCACGAGCTCACCCACCAGATGATGCACTCATGGCTTGAGCTGCTCCCGACCTGGGTCGTTGAGGGGACCGCCGAATACACAAACATCCTGCCCCTGCGCCTCGGCACATTCCGCGTCTCCGCCTCCAAAACCGGCTTGAAGGACTACCTCTCGTTTCTCAAAGCCCGCGGCGGGGTGCCCGACCCTTACCCCATTGATGAGCTCCTGGCGGTCGATCACGGGAAATGGAATGCCATCCTCGCCTCCAGCCCGAAGGATTCCCATCGCCTCTACTTCACCGCCTACCTCCTTGTGAACTACTTCATGAGCCTCGACGGGAACGGAGACGGCGCCCGGTTCGTCAAATACCTCCGCGCCATCGGAAAATACCGCCAGCAGCTCCTCGATTACGAATCGGCCGTGGACGCATTCAAAAAACTTCCCGGCGTCGAGGTCTCCCCGGACGGACGCTACCGCTGGCCGAATTCGCTCACCCACCCGACCAAACCCGCATTCCTCGATTCCCCCGATCAGCAGGCCGAAATCGAGAAGTCCACCCTCGCGATCCTCCTCGACGGACGGACCCCCGAGCAGCTCGCAGACCAGATCCGCACCGCCTACCGGCGCCTCGGCGTCCGGCTTTGAAGTGCCGGGCGCCCTCCTGCAGGCGACCGCATTTCATTTCCTCCGCCGCACCGTTGACAGCCGGGGAGCGCCTTGCTAGCTTCCGCCTGTTCGCGGGTCCCTCCCGGCAGAATCCGGGTGGAGAATCCGTGGCACTCATCCCATGCAATCGGTCCTCGATACTCCGGTGTTGGTCCTGAATCGCCTCTGGCAGGCTGTGAATACCTGCAGCGCCCGGCGGGCCTTCACCCTCCTCTACCAAGGCCATGCACAGGCCGTCTCCGCCGACGGCAGCCAGGCATTCCTCACCCACGACTTCGCAAGCTGGAGGGATTTTTCCCTCCAGGATCCCGCCCACCCCGAGATGGTCAAGACGATCTCGATGCACGTCCGCGTCCCGCGCATCATCGTCCTCATGTTCTTCGAGCGGCTTCCAAAAAAGGAGGTCAAATTTACGCGGCACAATGTCTTCGAGCGCGACGGGAACACCTGCCAGTATTGCGGGGTCCTCTTCGAGCGGGAGAACCTCAACCTCGACCATGTCCTGCCGAGGGATCGCGGTGGCCAGACGACATGGGAAAACATCGTGTGCTCGTGCATCCCCTGCAACTCCCGGAAGGGCAACCGCCTCCCTCACGAGGCCCGGATGCAGCTCGTGCGCAAGCCGAAGCGCCCGCGCTGGCGCCCGTTCGTGAACATCTCGATCTCGAACGCGCCCCACGAAAGCTGGAGGCACTTCCTGGATATCGCCTATTGGAACGTCGAGCTCGGTGACTGACCTGCCCCGTGAGGCTGGCAATTCTCCCCGCTGCGGGTTAGATCTGATCTGTGGAGCAACTGAAACGTCGTCGCAATCCGGCCCTTTGGCACCAGGCCAACCGCCTGCTCATGGGGCTGATCCTGCTCGCCCTGCTGTTCTTTGCAGGCCTCGCCTTCTACCCCGAATGGGTCAAGCGCAATGAGCTGGTGAGCCAGCTCGAGGAGGAAAAAGCCAAGCTCAACGCCGAGGTGCTCCTCCAGAAAAAGCGCGAGCGCGAGGTGACCCTCCTGCAAACCGATCCCGGCTACGTCGAGGTCATCGCCCGCGACAAGCTCGGCGTCATGAAGGAGGGCGAGACGATCATCCGCCTCGACGGCTCCCGTGCCCCCGCCGTGGAGGAGTCCCCCACCCCAAAGAAAAAATGAGCTGCCCGCCGCGATGAGTTCGACGCCGAAGCCAGGTCCGCGGTGGGCCGCGCCGGTCCGGCGGGTCTGTGACCACCTCGGGCGCGGAGGCGGCGGGCGCTGGATGCCATGGGCGCTCCTCGCGTTCGCGGCCCTCTACTACGCGCTGTATGCCGATGCCGGGCTGAACCTTGGCGGGGAAGGTGGCACCGCCGGCGTCGTGGCCCAGAGGCTGATGTCCGGGCAGCGGCCATTCGTGGACACCTTCCTCGGCTACAATGTCCTCTGGTTCTACCCTGTCGCCTGGCTCTTTGAGGCGACCGGCCCCAACTACCTTGTGCTCCGATGGTATTTCTTTGCGTTCTGCACCGCCTCCGGCCTGCTCGTGTATTTTGTCGTCCACCGCTACTCCCGGAACGCATGGTATTCGGCCATCCCAGCGGTGCTCGCGATTCTTGTGCCGGGCATGATCTTCCGGAACTACTTGCCGTTCCTCGGAATTCTCAACGCCTTCCTGCTCACGAGGGCCTGGGTCGTGAGAAGGGAGTCGCCCGCCAGATCCCTGGCCTGGATGCTCGGCGCCGGCGCCGGCCTCGGCCTCACGTTTTTATTCCGGATCGACCTCGGGATCTTCAATGCCGCGATCTTCCTCGGCCTCGCGCTGCTCTATCCCCTCGGGGAAAAAGAGGTGTTCCTGCGGCGATCCGCAGTGGCCGTTTCCGGCGCCGCCGCCGGGCTCCTCCTGGCCTGGGCCATCCACCTGCCGTTTCTGGATCACGCAAAATCCCGCGGATACGACCGCCCCTTTCTGGAACAATACACCGGGTGGTTCGGAATGATCGGAAATGAGCTCCGCCAGCACCTGGCGGATCTCATGGAAAACGACCAGCCGGACGACCCCGCTCCCCCTGCTCCTGCCGCGCCCGCCACGCCAGCGCCCGCCACGCCCTCAGCCAAGCCGGATGCCGATTCCTGGGAGGATCGCGGGGCCCTTGTGAGGGCTCCCGTCAGCCAGGCGATCACCGGGCGAAAGTGGACGCACAAATCTTTTGCGATCAGCACCTACCTTCCCCCGCTCGTCTCGGCGATTGCGGTCCTTGCCGGCGGCCTCGTGGTCCTTGTCGCGCTGATCCGCAGGGACGCGGAGCTCAAGGAGCGGGCCCTCTACCCGTTGACCGTCCTCGGCTGCGCGCTCACCCTCCTGCCGCAGTTCCTCTTTTTCCGGCCGGATACCCCGCACCTCTCCGAGATGATGGTGCCGTTCCTCGCGGCCCTCGCCCTCCTGATCTGGGCTGCGGTCGGCGTCACCCGGACGTCCGCCGCGGCGCTGCTGCGCGGCTCCGCGTTCGCGTTTGCGGCCCTCTGCGCCGCGACCGCAGCGATCTATTTTTCGCATGCTTTCCCGAAGGAGTCCGCCGGGTCCATCGCCGCCAACCGCGGGGCCACCCACCGGTTCCGTGCGCTCAACGGCGTGGACGTGCGCGTGAAGGAGCGCGACGCGGAGTGGCTGGCCGCCCTGCGCGACGCGGTTGCGCGCCATTCTTCCCCCGGCGAATATGTCCTCTGCCTCCCCTACTCGCCGACGATCAACTTCCTCGCCGACCGGCCCTCCCCGCTCCACAACCTCTACGTGGACAATGCCACCGCAGGCGCCGGATTCCCGGGCGACTTCCTCGCCCTCATGAAGGAGGCGAGCCCTCCGGTCGTCGTCATCGACCAGAGGCGGATTAACAATAACGAGCGCTCGCGGTTCTCCAACTGGGCTCCCGGCCCCTACGCCTGGCTCAAGGAAAACTACGTGCTCTTCGGCCGCTACTTCCGATCCGAAGTCTTTGTGCGCCCCGACAGGCTCTCCGCGCCGGTCACCCCGGAGGCGGTCCGGGTCGGGGACTGACGCCGCCCGAAATTTCCAGCCTCGATTTGACGCCCCGCCCGTTCTGCGGCATCTATGGGGGCGTGAATCCCGTGCCGCAAGCCAGCCCCCGAGTCGGGTTCCTCTCCTCCATCCCGCTTTGGAAGTTGAATCTGCTCGCCTGGGCTGCCTTCGGGATCTGCGCGCTTTACGTGCGGTGGACCTTTCAGGGCGACCTCGCCCGCGCGCTCGGCTTCACCCTTGTGATCGAGGCGGGAGGGTTCCTGGCCAGCCTCATGCTTTGGAAAATGTATGAAAGGCTCGGGGTCGCCTTCGAGCTGCGGACCGGCATCTGGGTGGCCTTCGGGAGCTTGGCGGCCTCGGCGGTGCTGGCCTGGCTCGCGCACCTGTTTGCCGTGCTGACCAGCTGGCACAACCCGCAGTTCAGCCAGCTCGAAAATGCGATGCTGCGCGGCATCCTGATGTGGATCGTCTTCCTCTGCTGGAGCTTCGCCTACTTCTGGCTGCGCACCGGGGTGGCGCTGCGCAGCGAGACGCGCATCGCTTCCGAGGCGGTGCACGAGGCCCACCGCATCGAGCTTCAGATGCTGCGCGCCCAGCTGGATCCCCACTTCCTTTTTAACTCGCTGAACGGGATCGCCGCAGAGATCTCCCCGCACCCCGACGGCGCGCGGGAGATGGTGCGCAAGCTCTCGCTCTACCTGCGCTACTCGCTCGACCACCGCAGCCGCTCGACCAGCCCGCTCGCCGATGAACTGGCCGCCATGTCCTGCTACCTCGACATCGAGAAAGCCCGTTTTGGCGACCGTCTCACGTTCTCGATCCGCGCCACGGAGGAGGCGCGGTGGAGCCTGGTTCCCAGCTTCCTCCTGCAGCCGCTTGTGGAAAATGCCATCAAGCACGGGCTGCTGGAGTCCCGCGGCAAACTCGACCTTGCGATCTCGGCCAGCGCCGCCGGCGACGCGCTGGAAATCACCGTGAGCAACTCCGGCCGTCTCGCCGCCCCGGCTTCGGGGACGACCCGGCTCGGCCTCGAAACGCTCCGCCGCCGCCTGGACCTGCACTATCCGATGCGCCACAGCTTCGAGCTCCTTGGCGGCGAAGACCGCGTCCGCGCGGTGCTCAAACTCCGGGGGGAGCCATGCTGCGCCTGATGCTCGTTGATGACGAGCTCCTCGCCCGCCAGGGGCTCCGGGAGATGCTCTCCGCCCTGCCGGGGGTCGAAGTCGTTGCCGAGGCGGACAGCGCCGCGGAGGCGGCCTCCCTCATCCCGCAGGCCCGCCCCGAAGCCCTCCTTCTCGACATCTGCATGCCCGAGGCGGATGGGTTTCAGCTCCTCGCCCGCCTCGAGGAATGCCCGCCCGTCATCTTCATCACGGCCCACTCCGAGTTCGCGGCGCGGGCGTTCGATGTGCAGGCGGTCGACTACCTGCTCAAGCCCGTCCTGCCGGAACGCCTGGCCCTCGCCCTCGCGCGAATCCCCTCCGCCTCCAGCGATGCCGAAAAAACCCCCTACGAGTCTGGCGACCGGATCTGCCTCCGGACCCCCGAGCGCACGCTGATCGCGCCGCTGGCCGACCTCATTCTCCTGCAGGCGGAGAAGGATTTCACGCGGGTGACGGTGGCGGGCGAGCGGCCGATCCTGATCTGCCAGTCGCTCGGGGTTTACGAGCGCAGCCTTCCGGGCCCGCCGTTCCTGCGCCTCGACCGGTCGACGATGCTCAACCTGACCCGCCTCCACGCCGTCGAGATCAGCCCCTCGCGGGGGGCCCACGCGATCCTCAACGGCTTGGATGCCCCCCTCCCGATCGGGCGATCAGCTCTCCGCCGCCTCCGCAAGGCCCTCCCGCAATACATGGGCGAGTAGGCGGTCAAGCGCCCCGGGCGGCCACCGCTTCGGCAATCTCCTCGGCGGGATACGTCCAGATTTCCGACAGGGTCGGATGGTAGTGCGGCGTGGCGGCCAGGTCGGCCGCCGTCGCACGGAACCGCATGGCCACCACGATCTCGTGGATCAGCTCGGCCGCCTCCGGGCCGACGACGGACGCGCCAAGGATTTCGCCGGTCCGCTCGTGCGCAAGGATTTTCACAAAGCCATGGGTCTCGCCCATCACCAGCGACTTGCCATGGTCGTCAAACGGGTATTTGGCGCAGAGGAAGGGGATGGCTTTCGAGCGGAGCTCCTCCTCGCTGTCCCCGGCGCAGGCGAACCCCGGCTCCGTGAACACCGCAAAGACTTTCAGGCGGTAGTCCATCTCCTCCAGCGCTTCTCCAGTTCCGCGCAAAATCCGGGCCGCGTTGCGCGCGGCCACCTCGCCCTGCTGGATCGCGACGTGCACGACCTCGAGCGGGCTGCACACGTCGCCGGCGGCAAAGATGTGGGGGCAGGACGTTTGCTGCGTGAGGCTGGCGGCAATTTTTCCGGCGGCGAGGGCGACCTCCAAGCCGGGCGGGATCACGGCGTGTCGCCCGAGCGCATTCAGGACCGCATGGCCGGAGACCTCGACCTCGCGGCCCTCATGCAAAAATACGATGCGCCGCAGCGGGCCCTCTCTCGAGATCCGGAGAATCTGCGTTCCCGCAAAAATCCCGATCCCGTCGGCGCGCAGGCCTTCCGCCAGGGCCTCGGCGGCATCGCGGTCGCAGCCGCGGAGGATCTGGGGGCTGCGCTGGATGACCGTCACCCTCGACCCGAACGCCGAGGCGTAGGAGGCCATCTCGAGCGCCACAGGGCCGCCGCCGAGGACAACGAGCGAGGCGGGGATCGTTTCGCTGTCGAGCATGTCGTCGCTGGTCACGGGCTGCGCCTCCGCGAGCCCGGGGACCGGCGGCACCGACTGCGCGGACCCGGTCGCGATGAGCAGCGCGCGCGCGGTCACCTCCTCTTTGCCGCCATCCGGCCGATGCACCACCAACGTGCCCGGCCCGGTCAGCTCGGCGCTCCCGCGAATCAGGGCAAAGCGCCCGTCCTCGAGCTGCCCGCTGCGGTAGCCGGCGAAGTCGGCGATCAGGCGGCGCTTCCGGGCAATGACCTTCGCGGCATCGAACGCGTGTGCGCCGGCAGAGAGCCCGAAGTCGCCCGCCTGGCGGATCGCGCGATACCGGCTGGCCGACTCCAGGAGCGCTTTGCTTGGCATGCACCCGCGCAGGATGCAAAGCCCGCCGAGCTGGTCCGCCCCCTCGACGACGGCCGTCGACAGCCCGAGGCCCACCGCCGTGCGCGCCCCGGCGTATCCCGCGCTCCCCCCGCCAATCACCACAAAATCAAAGGCCTTCATCCTGTTGGATCCTGGCGGGAGATCAGGCGGCCATTGCGCGGGCCCGTTCGAACCTCGCCAGCGTGCGCTCCCGGCCAAGGACCTCGAACATCTCGTAGAGTCCGGGGCCGACCGTGCGCCCGCTGACCGCCACGCGGGCGGGGTGGACGAGCTCCCCGGTTTTCGCTCCCAGGGCGGCCGCAGTCTCCTTGAGCTTCGCCTCAATCGAGGGATGCGTCCAATCGGAGAGCCCGGCCAGCGCTTCGCCGAGGGCCCGGAGCCGGTCGCCGGCCCCCGGCTTGCCCAGGCCCTTGGCGACGGCTTCGGGATCATAAGGAAATTCCTCCGTGAAGAGGAAGCCGATCCAGTCCGGCACGTCGCTGAGGTGCTTGACCTTCGGTTTGACAATCGCCAGCGCCGGGCGAAGCGCCTCGCGCGTCCCATACAGCACGCCTGCCTTTTCCACAAACGGCAGGGCGAGCTCCTCAAAGCGCTCGAGGCTCATGTGCTGGAGGTGCTGGCCGTTGAGCCAAAAACATTTGTCGAGGTCGAAGATCGCGTTCCGACGGTTGATCCCGGCCAGGTCGAAGAGGCTCAGGATCTCGCGGATCGGGAGGATCTCGCGGTTCTCCCCGGGCGACCACCCCAGCAGGCAGAGGTAGTTGGCGACCGCCTCCGGCGTGTATCCAAGGTCGAGGAAATACGTGATGCTCGACCCGCCGTCCCGCTTGCTCAGCTTCTTGCCCTCATGGTTCAGGATGAGCGGAATGTGCGCGAACTTCGGCGGGGTCGCCCCGATCGCCTGGTAGAGTTCGACGTGCTTGGGCGTGTTCGAAAGGTGGTCCTCCCCGCGGATCACGTGCGTCAGCTCCATCTCGATGTCGTCCACCACGTTCACAAAATGGAAAATCCACGTGCCGTCCGGCCGCCGGATCGTCATGTCCGGGTGCGTGGCCGGGTTCGACATGTCGAACTCGATCCTCCCGCAGACGATGTCCTCGACGACGACCGGCTTGCGCGGCGAGCGGAACCGGATCGCCCCGCCGTCCTCGTAGAGGTGGCCCCCCGCCTCCAGGACAGCGAGATATTTTTCGTAGATGGCCGACCGCTCGCTCTGCTGATACGGGCCGAACGGCCCCCCCTTGTCCGGGCCCTCATCCCAGTCGAGGCCCAGCCAGGTCAGCCCGTCATAGATGACCTGGTAGGCCTCCGCCGTGTTGCGCTTTTCATCCGTGTCCTCGATGCGCAGGATGAACTTCCCTCCATTCTGCCGCGCGTAGAGCCAGTTGAAGAGGGCCGTGCGGGCGCCGCCAACATGGAGGAATCCGGTGGGAGAGGGAGCGAATCGTGTGCGAACCATCCGGCGAGAGAACGGCATTCCCCGCCGGAACTCAATCGGAAACCGCCAGGGCGGTCACTCGCGCCCCGCATTGTCCGCCTGCGCGGCGATCCGGCGGAGCATCGGGCGGAACTCCGAGGCCCACAGCCCCGAGATCGCCCGCGCATCCTCAAACCCGCCCACCCCGGCATGGCTCACGCTGAAAAGCCGCGGCGAAATCCGGAAATCCCGCGTGCCGGGAATCGGCACGATCTGAAGCTTGGCGCGCACGGTTTGCGGGTTCGCAAAACTCCCCCACATGATGTTGGCAAACCCGCTCGACGGCTTCTCAAAGGTCACCGAGTTCGGAAAGCGAACCTGCGTCATGCGGTAGCCGTAGCGCGGGAACACGGACTGGGCGGCCGCAATGATGGCCGACGGGTTCGAGTTGGACACCGTCACCGATCCCATGCCCCCCGATCGCTCGACCGGCGACACCAGGCACCCCGCGAAGCCGGCCGCAAGGAGAACAATTCCCAGGATCCTGAAACCGTTTGCCATCACGTGCCCCCTCACATCCCCCCCGCTCCGCCCGCCTGCGCGGCGATCTGCTTGAGCAGCGGGCCAAACTCGCCGGACCAAAGCCCCATCAGCGGGCGCTCGGAATCAAACCCCGCCTCCCCGGCGTCGCTCACCGAGTAAACTTTCGGCACCAGGCGGTAGTCGTTCGACCCCGCAATCGGGTTCATAAACACCCTCACGCGGATCGTCTGCGGGTTCCCGTAGCTGCCCCACATCACGTCCGCAATCCCGCTCGACGGCTTGTCAAAGGAGATCGAGGACGGAAAATCCGCCGGCCCGAGCTGATACCCCGCCTGCGGGAAGACTGCCTGGGCCGCCGCAACAATCGCCTCGGGATTCGAATTCGACACCGTCACGGATCCCATACCGCCGGACCGGCTCGTCGGCGAAACCAGGCAGCCCGCAGAAAGTGCCGCAAAGAAAACAACGCCGAGCAGGGAAGGTAGCGATCTCATGAGCGCCATCCCAGCAGATTCCGCTCCCCGGCGCAAGCCGCCCGTTCGCCCCGCCCACGGGCGCATGCCCGATAAGTGCAAAGTGAACAGGTGCCGACCCGTTTTGTCCGCCGCAGGCGGACTTTGGAGTGCGCTGCGTCCTCGCGGCGCTTTGGCCCTCTCATGGGCTTGCGCGAGGGTAAAAAGCCAC
>Ga0247844_1002119_pt1 | contig 33409 bp, 30 predicted proteins | sample LaCtaG_FD_192421 | JGI IMG/M metagenome (GOLD analysis project Ga0247844, IMG submission 192421) | Freshwater microbial communities from meromictic Lake La Cruz, Castile-La Mancha, Spain - LaCruzMarch201714.5m_1 | ecosystem: Environmental > Aquatic > Freshwater > Lake | place: Spain: Castile-La...
TATTTCAAGCGATCATCATACCGATTAGCGATTGCAGCGCTTTCATCAGTCGAACAATTATCCACAAAAATAATTTCAAAGTTTTGATAAGTTTGAGCATAAATGCTATCAAGCGCTTCCTTTAGGTACGAAGAGCAATTATAGCAATTCATCAAAATAGATATTTTATTCATACCATATTATTCTAAAGAAATGAGTTCCATTTTAAAAATCTTCATCTAAAATACAACAACTTTTGTCTTATGACCATGCCTAAGGATTGCCATGTCAAAAACAAACTTGCTCTCCCATTACTATAATGATCTTCTTGATAAACTCAACTTTAAACAGGCAAAAGAACTATTAACGCCATTTTTTTGGCCCCATTCTTCCGCGCTAGGGGAAAATGAAGGTTATCATCTTTTTTTATTTTTTCACGACAAAAAAAGATCAGTATTCAGATCGCCGCTCAAGCTTATCAAATGCTGTTTCTACAATCTACTTTATAATGCTCTCATCGTATTTCGAACACTAAATGTCGCTCTTTTTCACAAACATTCCACAAAAATCATTAAAGGCACACTCTCAAAAGAAACAACACACCTTTTTATGACTTGGGTTCATCCTCAAGACATCGACAACTTTTGTACTCACAAACAACTCTATATATGGAACAACATCCTTAATGAAATAGAAACTCCAAAAAATCAATCTCAAGTTCTATTTTTTTCCACCTTCAAACTAAGGCCGGATCAAAGAAATAGACTTCTAGAAAAAAATTGCCTTCTTGTTGAACCCAGTGGTGCCGCCTTTTCAATAATGTCATTTGTGGCCGTGTTATTAACATTTTTACGAACGTTTTTTGCATTTGTTTGGCAAAGCAAAAGCAACGCTTTGACTTTAAATTACCTTGCTTCAAGTCTAAGTTACCGTGCCTGGTTTTCAAGAGCTCTCTATACAACATTTTCGCGCTTGTTAAACCAACACCAACAACCGCTAAAAATTTTTTTCCCATGGGAAGCTCAACCGGAACAAAAGGCGCTTTGTCTTGCCGCTAATGAAAACCGCCATGAAACCTTTGGTTATATTCATGCAAGTGTAACAGATCGACCTGACTATCTTTTTATCCCAAGAAAATTTCCAGATTTAGGGCCAAAGACATATTTTGTTCATGGAACCAGTTATCTAAAACTCTTTAAAGAACTCATGATTCCCTATGATAAAATAATTACAATCAAATCACAGCGATTTGCGCCAAAAGATTTTTCTTCTCAAAAAGGAACCCTTTTCCTTCCCTACTCAAAAAAAGACACCCTCGATTATTTAAGGAAAATATCGCCCTTAACTCAGGGCGGATTTTTGCAGATCACATCAGTTAAACCTCATCCCACTTTAAAAGATGATATCCAAGTCAAAAATGCTATTAAAAAAATTTCACTTGTTAAAGATGGTGACAACATTGCCGTTGCGGGCTTTTCTACAGTCATCATGGAAATTATCGAAACAGGAAATTCTGTCATTCAAATTACTCAGGATGAAAAATTAATAATATCCTCCGATGTTTATGCTAACATTGAAGTAGAAACGCTAGGACAGGGAGTGCAACGATTGTCATTAAAGAAAGAAAATCAAGGAAGCTATCTCCTTTTTTCAGGGCCATCACTTCATGAATACATCTAAAAAAAATTTGAAAATCATTACCTGCGCAGACGATTTTGGAATTAGCTCTGAAATAAACAAAGGAATTATTGAGGCCCACTCTAAAGGAATTCTGACAAGCACAGCACTGCTCGTAAATGCACCGAAAACGCAAGAAGCAATGGAATTGGCCCAAAACCATCCTTCACTCGAGGTGGGTCTCCATCTTAGTATTGTCGAGGGAATTGCGCTCACAGGAAATCGCTTTCCTGAGCTTCTTGATGAGTATTCCTATTTTTCCGGGAGTCCTTGCCTTCAGCGAAATTGGAAAAAATTTTTAATTGCCTTTTTTTGTAACAAAATATCCAAACAAGCATTAAAAGAGGAACTTGAAACTCAAATCCAATTTTTTCTGAAAAATTTTCCTTCCATTCCATTTCTCAATGGGACTCAACATCTTCATCTTTTTCCTAGCGTTAATGATATCGTTATTGATTTATGCAAAAAATATCACATCAATACAGTTAGAACATTTACAACAAACTCATATCTCCAAATAAGCTCTTTTCGAAGTGCCCAAGAATCTATTTTAAAAATTCTTTCCCATCAATTTCAAAAAAAATCTAAAAATAGCGATATCCGTTTTACAAATTCCTTTTACGGATTTTGCGAAGGGGGGCAACTCTCCACAAAAAAACTTCTGCGCATCCTTTCAAACCTTCCAAATTCTGGTACCCATGAAATCATGTTTCACCCCGGATATGATTGCCCTTACCTTCGCTCAATTCTCCCCGAAGGGTATTCTTCTTACCAATGGGAGACAGAACTGCATGCTCTCTGTGATCTAGATGTAAAAACATTTCTGCAAAACAATTCAATCACTCTCGGTCGATTTTCTCAATTAGAAAAAAACTGAAACAACCCACTGCCTAGCGAGAGCTCATCACCTTTTTAGCTTTTCTTTAAAACAACAAACAATGTTTCTCCAAGTTCTGGGTTCAGGAGTTTGAAAACAGATTTGATATGAATTAGGCCCAAGAAAGCAATATACAATCTTTTAAAAATGAAACGAAAGACTTTTTTATATTGCTCAATTTGATGGGGGAAACTTCCAAATTCTTCTGCTTTTTTCAAATAGCAATATAAAAGATAAAGCTTTGTTTTACTCAAAAAAGATTCATTTGAAATTTCAGAAATTTCAAGCTCAAGTTCTGTTTGTTTACAAAGGGCAATAAAAGATTGGACGTTCCACCTGCTCACGTGATTCGGCGGGAGATCCATTAAAGCATGGTTACTTTCATTAAAATCGATATGCTTATCATTGGGAACAGTAATAATCATGCGCCCATTGCTTGCCAAATGAGAAGATAAAGATTTTACAAAATCAACAACTCCATCCATATGTTCAAGAGACTGAAAAAGACAAATGAGATTAAATTTTATGTCCTTTAAAGATGTCGGAAAAAGATTTCGGATATCTTCGTTGTAGGCATTGATTCCAAGCTCTTTAAGTTTTGAGATAGCCCCCAATGAAAAATCAGTCGCAAAAATATCTTCTTTCTTAGCAAAGCGAGTAAGAATTTTTCTTACAAAGGCCCCATTGCCAGCTCCAATTTCCAAAACTTTCAAATCTGTTCTATTTTGCTTTTCAAGAAAACTCAGCGCAAAATCGTATTCCCATTTTTCTTGAGGATAAAAATCGCGATCCTCATAGGCCAGTTTGTAAAAGATACTGTCACCTGCCTTAAACGGGGAGGCGTATAAGAATGAACAGCTTGAGCATTGGCGACGAGTGCAAACACCATTGGGATAAAATGTTCCGAGGTGCTCTAAAAGTTGATTATATCTTTCTTTAAATCTTTTATTCACATAGCAATTTGTAATTCTTTCTGCAGAATAGCGATCAAATTCTTTTGTGTTTTTTTCTCCACAAATTGGACAATCCATTAGTTATTCCTCGTTCTTCGTTTTTTAATTTCCAGCTCGTTATCACCTTATTTTTTTGAAATATCTTTCCGATAGCATCAGTTAAATATCGTGCATCGGGAAGCGAAATTAGTACTCTTTTTTCAGATTTTAAAATATTTTGATTTTCTTGAAATGCCAAGCGCAATAACGCATAAAGCTTGAAGATGATTTGCAATCGCTGAAATATCTTCGCCATGTCCTTTGTCCCAATTTCTTTTTAATTCAACGCCATGTTTTACTTCGCTAATTTTGCCTTCAGCAAGTAAATCAATAATTTCATTTTTAGTAAGATTAACCACAATGCAGTCCTTAAAGCGTAAAAAAAAAGCGACAACATACCGACAACATCTTAATTAATTTTAGTATGTTAGGATATCTTTTATGCACGTTAATTGAAATTTTCTAGCGACAACATACCGACAGTAGTGACTCTAGGTCAATTCGGTACTCCCCACGCTTCCTTTCCTTCTTTTGAGATCAATGTTCTTGACCAAATCTATTTCGGGGAGCGTCCTTTCGCCTTTTAATCACATCCCAGTCACGCATTTTTCAAACATAACCCATTGTTATTTCATAAAAAAACACTTGAAAAATGCTTCTCAGTCACATCCCAGTCACGCATTTTTAGGCCCAATTAGGAATATATCTGATCGATTTTGTCCCAGCGTTTATATCATAGGGTTTAATAAGATTTTTTTCTGTAGCTTCCTTAATCACTCTTGAAACCATTGAATAATTTTTCTCATCAATCTTTAGGCGCTTGCGCAAAGTTTGATTTGTCATCATTTCGCCGACAACGTATTTTAAGCAGCAGTGCTGATAGCAGGCCCTGATTCTATCGAGCTTGTCCATGTCTTTGAAAAATTTTGAAGCGTAAAGATAAACCCTTGTATATTTTTCTTCCTCTTGAAATTTAGGTGCTGGAAGTTGATTGAGTTCAATCGCCGTAATGACTTTATCAATTCCACTTCCTCGTTCTTCGCAAAGATTTAAACGCCTCATAAATGAAGCAAGTTTTTCATTGCGTGACTGTGGACTATGATCAATAAAGCGCAAAGTGCTTATCAGTGGTTTTCCCGGATTGGTTATTTCAATACGATCTTTAAAAATTTCAAGCATAGGCCCCATTCCACGCTCTGAAAAATCTTGATGAATAAGCGCATTTGCTACAAGTTCTCGAATGGCAATTTCGGGATACATTTTAACTTCTTTACGAAAGGCCCTTCCAATTTCTTCATTCTGAGGGAGACGATCATTGATATAATCAACAAGAGAATTAAAACCTACCGCATAGCCTTTAAGTTCAAGATGCTCTTTAATTGTCGAAAGGCGATCTTTCCCTTCGTATTGAATCACACGAAAAGCCTTGCGAGAAAGGTCATCAAAATTTTGCAAATTTTTTGCAAAAAGAATGGCCCCTAAATTTGTGATGTGAAAAGACTCTCCTTCTTGAAAAAGGATTTTTTCTTCTTTTAGTTTACCTATAATCGCGTCTCTATTCTCGGGGAGATTTTGCTTCATGAGTTCAAAATAACTGGGATAATCAATGAAGCGCAAAACCTCATCTTTAGAAACAGACCTTTTGGCAAAATCAGTTTCAAAAACAAGATGCCTTGCCTTCTCCCAGATTTTTCTTTCTTTTTCTGGATGATCGACAAGTTTCTTTTTATAGGAACCAACTCGTATATATTTGACCTCTTTAAAAGAAACAGGACGAGATGAAGCGGCATCAATGAGAAGTAAAACAATATTTTTCCCATCAATGCCAAATTCAAAAAAAGAAAAATCAACACGAGGTTCAAGTTGAGTGGCCAACCAATTTTCAATTTCTTGATTGCCAACTTTTTGCATTTTTAAACTAACGGTCGTACCAATAATATTGTGAGTGTCGTTTTCAATTCCCCAAACGAGATACGCATTTTTTTGTCCGTGTAATAAAGCAGAATTAGAAAGTGCAGAAATATATTCGCCAATCTCTTGAGGATCGCTATTGCTGCTTTTAAATTCAACCCACTCATTCTCCTTAGGAAGAGAACGAAGGTCGTTTAAAAGATAAGTGAGTGCTGTTAAATCCATAAACTTCCAAATTCAAATTAGTCTTTCTTAAGTGTCTTTATTTGCTTTTCAACGGTACGTTCTCCAATCCCTATTCGCTCTGCTATTTCATTAATCGTTAGCTCTGAATGTTCTTTTAACAAGTTAAGTATTTTCTCCGTACTTTTCTCCGAACCGTTCCCTGAGGTTTTTGAATAAATATTAAAAAAACCTCTTTGATCTTAATTCGTAACTACGAATCCCTTCCACAACAGCAAGCCGCAAACCGCACTTCGTTTGCAGCGTTGTGATCATAAACAAGGAGAATAGATTTAATCAACTTCTAAAAGCGGGAAAGTCGAGCGTCAGCCCTCTGCGACAAGCCCCTTCCTGCAATGGTGTCATGCGGCACATCTAGCGTTTTAACAAATAGGCAACGAGCCGATAAAATTTTAAAATCCCTACTTCGGCGCTACGGCTAATTTTTTATCGAATTGCGAATTTTTAAAAATTTAAATAGACTGTTTTTATCCATCGAAAAAGCAAATAATTTTTCAGCGATATTGATAAATCCTTTCACTCTTTCTACAATATTTTCAGAAGAGGACGGATAGTAGTTGTTCGAAAAAGACGTTTTTCCATGCCTTAACATAAAAAAATCGCTCAAAATGTATAGCGTTTTTTTTGGGTCATGAAATTCAGAATCTTAAAGGTTATAAAAAATTAGCCGTGATGCTCGAGTAATGCCAAAATAATACAATATGAATGAAACCAGCTTTGTGGTAACATACAATAAATAGGAGTTGCGCATGACAAAAAAAAAGACAAATTCGCTTGATGCTTTTTTTCGTGGCTTTGAATCCATGCTGTCGTTATCCTGGGCAATAAATCGAAAATATTACAGAGCAGAAGTTCTTACAATTAATTTGAAAGATATTTATATGGGGCCATCTCGGGATGCCATTAACATCCGCTCCGACTTTAAGAAGACCTATAATAAGCTTTTTGTAAATATGGATAAGAAAAATGAGCGATAAAGAATTTAAAGAAAATCATCTTTCAAAAAAACTCGCGCCAGTGGCCGATGATGCGAAAGATGTAACGGAAGCTGTTCTTAATGCTCTTCCTGAAAGTATTCAAAATAATCCAGAAATCAAAATGAAAATCACTTCGCTAATCTCGGAGAGATACGTTTTATCATCAACACCGGCCACCTGATTACATTCATGCATATGAAGCACATTACACCGGTGCAACCAAGGCGCTTATTGATAATTCTATTGAAGAGGGGAAACATCGCAGAAAACTAGAAATGGATACACTCGCCGCAAATAACCAAATAATAAACGCAGACATTTATAACTCGATGGTTTTAAACCGTAGAGAGCAAAATACAGAAAGACTAGGAATGCTTGCGGCTTTTTCCATTGTGCTCATTTTTTTTGCTGCTTCTTTTTACTTTTTCAACGCAGGTAAAGACGTTGCAGGTGGCATATTCCTTGGTGCGATTGCTGGAATTATTGTCTATTTTGTTCACAAAAGACAAACTCCTGAACAACCCCCCGTGCTTCTAAAAAAGAAAAAAAATTAAAAATTTTAATTTAAATAATTTATAACAATTATCATCATCTTTAAGAAAGCAAGCCATTTCTGAATATTTTTCTCCCGTTCCTCGAGCCGAGTAAAAATTTAGTGGCTTGCAGCGCCGCACTTTGCACCAGTATGCACTTCTTAATTTCACAGTCACCACAAGCAGCACTAGGTGAGGACTTTCACCTCCGGTTAAAATACGTCGTCCTCAATTTCTAGAAAATGGTGATTTTGTAAAAGTTATTTTTTATTTTGAAAAGGATACTGCGCTTAAAAATGATCTCGCTGAATTAATAAGAAATGAGTTCAAAGAAAATGAAACTCTACGTATTGAAGATATTTTAAAAATTGCAAAAGTTTCTAGAAATACTGTAACCAATACTTTTCGTGATCTCATGAAACAAAATATTGTAGAGCGAGTTGGAAAAGGACGGGGTGTTTTTTATAAACTTGTACTTTAGTGCTTCTTTGAATACAACAAGCAACGACTAAGTGCATTGATTGCCTCAGTGAATCATCAACGAGCCGATAAAATTTTAAAATCCCTAGCAACTATTTTAGATTATAAAAACAATTGCCAACCAACTTTAAAAAACATAGAACCATTTTTCAAATGACGATTTTTAAGGACATTTAAGGACAACAATAGCAATGAACTATGATCAGATTTCATTTCATCTTGAGCATTCTTCTTCCATCAAGCTCCTTCGAAGTGACTCTGCCAATCTTGCTCTAAGTTTTTTTCACCACACCTTTAAAAAACAGCACCGACTTCAAATTCCCTTCAATGAATTAAAAAATTTATTGGCCCTTTTTATTGAGGCCCTTAATGAGGAAGCAAAAGAAGGGCGCATAAAAAATGAATACACGCACAGTCCAGACCACTATCTAAGTTTATGGTGTAGTGAAAATCATCGTTTCATTCGAAAATTTTACGATTATGAATCTGACACTCCCTTAACCGAGCTGACCTATGATAGTGAGCGCGCGCTTGAGTGGATGGCGAATCTTGAAAAAAAAGAGTTTGTTGGCGCTCACTCTCGATTTTCAATGATTTTTGAAAATTTACAAGTTCTTGCTGAACAAACTGACATTACGGCAGAATCACGTTTAAAATTTCTCGAGGATAAAAAATCTGAAATCACCCACGAAATTAAATCGATTAAAACAACCGGCACTTTCAAGCGAATGGATGGAACCCTTATCAAAGAACGCTTTTTAAATCTTATTGAAGATGCAAGACGCTTGATGTCTGATTTTAGCTTAGTTGAAGAAATTTTTAAAAATCTTTCTCAAAAAATAAAAGAACAAAAACTAAAAGAGTTTGTGAGTAAGGGCGAGATTCTCGGACAAATTTTAGATGCCTACGACTACCTTGAGGAATCAGATCAAGGAAAAAGTTTTGACGCTTTTTGGAACTTTCTCATGTCCCAAACACGTCAGGATGAAATGAATTTGCTCATAAAAAAGACAATTCATTCGTCAGAAATTGAAAACTTTATTGAGTTAAACAGAGAGCGCAACGAACAATATATTATCTTTCTAAAAAAATTCAAATTCAATCTTCTTCAGGTTGGCCAAAAAGTTTTAAAATCCAAGCATCGATTATCAGAAGAATTGAGAAAACTTCTTCATCAGCGAAGCCTACTTGAAAATAAACATGTTGTAGGAGAAATCTTTGAAATAAAAAAAATTCTCATCGAGAATAAAGATTTCTTTTTGACTAAACCACAAAAGGATTTTCTTGAGCTTGACTATTTACCCACCTTTTATTTGCCCCTAGAAAGACCACTCTGGGAATTGAAAGAGGACGTTCGTTTTTCATTAGCTAAGATCAAAAATGCCGAAAATAGTTTAAGCGAAAAGGAAGCAGCAGAAATTCATGAATTAGGCCACGCTTCCTATGTTGACATGAAAGATATTGAAAACAATATTTTGCAGGCCTTAGAAATAAAAACACAGATAACTTTTGACGAAATTATTAAAATCTTTCCCGTTTCGAAAGGGATTGCAGAAGTGGTTGCTTATATGGAGTATGCCCTTGCACACACTGACCACTGCCATATGCAGAAAGAAAAGGACATTGAACTAGAGTTTAAAAGTCGCTTCGGACAAGGCATGGCGACTGTTTCACAACTTATTTTTACAGCACCACAAAATGAAAAAAATTTTAGGGAGATTTTTTAAATGAGTACTGCTCAAAATACACAACAAGAAGTCAGTCCTATTCTCATAAAGCTTCTTCAAGGATTTATTTTTCAGGATGATAAAAGATATTGGGAACGCCTTGTTATCTCGCAAGAATTTATTCGCCATTATTTTTTACCGCTTGGCCTTTATCTTCATTTAAACGTTGAGGAAGGATTTGCTTTTTTAAAAAGTACCCCAGGAAAATTAGATAATTTTGAAGAAGGTGCCAAATCTGACGAGGATGAGGGAAAAGATATTGAATCAGCAGCAAAGGAGTTCAGCGATATTCCTACAGCAAAAATGTCCTTAATTCGAAAGATGCCTCTCCCTTTTGATGTAAGTTTGCTCCTTGTTTTACTACGAGAGTCGCTCGAGCAATTTGATATTAAAGGAAGCGACGACTATAGATTAATTCTTTCTCAAAATGAGCTTTACGATTTACAAAAACTTTTTTATCCCGACAAAAATGATGAACTTGCTCTCCTTAAAAAATTTGATACCACCATTAATAAAGTTGTTGAAATGGGGCTTTTAAAAGAATTGAAAAAGAATGAAGGTAACTTCGAAGTAAGACGCGCCCTGAAAGCATTTTTTGATGCTACAAAACTTCAAGAGATGAAAGAAAAAATGAAATTAGCTCTTCGTAGTCAAACGCTCGATCAATAAAGAAATTAAACAATAAAAAATCGAACAATAAAGCGCTAGGTGATTTTATGGAACTAAATTTAAATATTGAAGGCACTGGTTACAGAATTGATCGCCTAGAAGTTTTTAATTGGGGAACCTTTGATCAAGAGATTCATACTCTTTCTTTTGAGGGAAAAAATGCCCTTCTCACGGGAGAAAATGGGTCAGGAAAATCGACTATTGTTGATGCGCTCTTAACACTTTTTGTTCCAAGTAAAAAAAGAAATTATAACTTATCCTCAGGAAGTGATAAAAAAGAGCGAAGTGAAGTGACTTATGTAAAGGGAGCTTACGGGAAGGAGCAAAATGAATTTGGCCAGTCAAAAAGTAAGTTTATTAGAAAAGAAGAAAATTTTAGCGTCCTTCTCGGAATTTTTAAAAACAATCACACAAAAGATCTTATCACCATTGGACAATTTTTTTGGTTTGAAAATGGCGCCCTTCGAAAATTTTATTTTACAACTCACCAAAATTTAAATATTGCTGAACACTTTTCAAATCATAAAAACGCACTCGAGCTGAAGGCGAAGCTGCGAAAAATGTCAACAACGACAATTCACGAAAGTTTTTCTGACTACGAAAATTATTTTATAAAACATTTTGGCCTTCGATCAACAAAAGGAACAGATCTTTTTAATCAGGTTGTTGCTATCAAAGAAATTGGACAGCTTAATGATTTTGTTCGCAAGCACATGCTTGACGATCAAGTCAACACAGATCTGCTTGATCAACTTTATTTAAACTACGAAAATTTGTCTGTCGCCCACAAAGCTATTTTAACAGCAAAAGAGCAATTAGAGATCCTCACCCCCCTTGCGACAGAGTACAGTGAAATTAAAAAGACTGAAGAAAAAAAATCAAAATCGTTCATGATCCGAAACTTAATTCCCGTTTTTTTTAATGATCATAAATTACTTCTTTTAAATCGCAACAAAAAGGCGAATGATGAATTTATTGAAAAAGAAAACTTTAATTTAGAGAAGAAAAAAATAGAAATTGATTTGATGGTGGAACAAAAAAATCAATTACTCATGAGTTTAAACAAAGATCATCACGATTCTCAACTTGAACAAATGAATATTTTTCTCAAGCAATATGAAGAGAAAAAAAATGAACGCCTAAAAGAGCAAAAAAAATACATGGCGCTTGCTGAAAAAATCGATCTCAGCACGGATACCTTAACTCAAAAAAATCATAACGCTCACCTAGGCATTGGCAAGGAAAAATTAGAAGATAGCTTACTTCGTAGGCAAACACTTGCGGAGGAAATGTATCAGGCCCGGAAAACGATTGAAGAAAAAGAAGACTTTTTAAACTCTCTTTTAAAAGACCTCGACGCCTTAAAAAATTCCAATGGGGCCATTCCTACTAGCTTTTTAAATGTAAGAGACGAACTTATTTCAAAGCTAGATCTTCCCAAGGAGATGCTTCCTTTTGTCGCTGAACTCATCACCGTAAAACCTGAAGAAAAAAATTGGAAAGGTGTTGTTGAGAAACTTGTTTATTCGTTGGCCCAACGCCTTCTCGTTCCGGAAGAGTATTATGCAAAAATCAATCAATACCTTCATAAAACAAAATTAAACATAAAACTGGTTTATAACAAAGTTGACTTGAGTAAAATTCAAAATAAAAGCGTTGATGAAATGATTAAGGCCGCCAGCAACGACAAGCTTTTTTTTAAGCTTGATTTTCATCTTCGCTCACCCTATAGAAAGTGGATCCAACAAGAAATTCTCACCCAATATGATTACATCTGCACAGACAATTTAAAAACTTTTCAAACAAGCTTTAAGGCGCTCATGCCCTCTGGGCTTATTAAAAAAAGTCATACCCTCCACGAAAAAGACGACAGAGATCATTCACGCAATTTCAATCAATCTATTTTAGGCTGGGACAACAAAGAACTTCTTTCAAATCTTAGAGAAAACGCTGCTCATCAAATGAAGGAAAAAGATCAGGCCTTAAAAAATCTTGAAATGCTTAAAAAAGAGAATCAAAAACTTGAACTGCGAATTTCAAATTTAAATGAATTTCTTCAGTATGATGATTATTCATACCTTGATTGGAGTTTTTGGGCCAGCGAAATTGATAAAATCAAAAAACAACAAGAAAAAATTCAAGGCAAAGACAATTCAAATTCAAGTATTAGAAAGGATCAAGAAGTTCTCGATAAAAAAATGGAGAAGGCCCTTGCTGAAAAAGATCAACTATTAGCACAAATTGCCATAGCAAAAAATGAACTCTCAAAACTCCCAAAGCAAATTGAAGCCTGCGAAAAAATCAAAAAATCTTTAGAAAAAATTCTTTTAAATGAAAAGAATGACATTGAATATCATGCCAAAGATGATTTGAGTGATGCTTCTTCATTTTATCTTGAACTTGAAAAAATCTTACAAAAACGTAAAATCATTTTAAAAGATCTTCCTCTTGAAGATCTTGAGCAAAAACAAAATGAACTTGAACGAGAATATGAAAAAGAAATTCAGGAATTCACAATTAGACTTCAACATGCTCAAATTTCACTTATAAGGAAAATGACAAACTTTAAGCATAAGTTTTCTGAACAAAGTACTGAATTGGTTGCGTCAGCTGAATATATTGATGAATTTTTAAAACTTAAAGATCGCTTAGAAAAAGAGGCCCTACCCGAACACGAAAAAAGGTTTAAAAATCTTTTAAACAAAAGCGTCATTAACGATATGGCAGCTTTTAAATCAACGCTTGAACTTGGTTATGAAAATATTTCAGAAAGTATCGAGCAGCTCAATTCATCACTTTCACAAATTATTTACACACCAACAAGTTATGTCCAACTTCATGTTGATCGAAGTCGCGATATTGAAATCAAAGAATTTCAAAAAATGCTTAAATCGGCCATGAGTTCCACAAATAATGACAAAATAGAGGGCGAAATTGAGCATAGCTTCGACAAAATTAAAAATGTACTTGATAAATTAAAAAAAGAAGAGCGCTGGTGCAAGAAAGTGATTGATGTGAGAAATTGGGCAGAATTTCACGTCATAGAGCTTGAAAAACAAACCAACGTCCAAAAAAATTATTATGCAGATTCTGCAGGTCTTTCAGGAGGGCAGAAAGCAAAGTTGGCCTTCACGATTCTAGCTTCCGCTATTGCGTATCAATATAATTTGCAAAGCTCGAAAAGTAATGAAAAGTCTTTTAGATTTGTTGTGATTGATGAGGCCTTTAGTAAATCTGATGAAAAAAACTCCCGTTATGCGATGGAATTATTTAAAAGTTTAGGGTTGCAGTTAATGGTCGTTACTCCAAAAGATAAAATTCAAATTGTAGAACCTTTTGTAAATAACATCTTTATGACAAAAATTAACGAGGCCCAAAATTTTTCACAAATGCATCAACTTAAAATTGGAAAATATACTCTTACTGAAAACAGTAATCAATGATCCGTGATAGATAATAAATAATAAATGATAAACGACAAATTACTTCAAAAATTAAAGTTTTCAAATCCTGAAAGTGAAACGCTAAATGGCGAAGGCCCGCTTTCATGGAAAAGAAAACTTGATGAAATTCCAGTTTATGAAAGTAGAGAATTTAATCCACTGGCCCGATCATTTTTTTTTGATGAAGTACCAAAACTCCATGACAGCACAAACGCAATTGACCACAATCATGATTGCTCACTCTATTTTTCTTTAGAGTTAGGACTTTCCACTTCTTCTGTTTTTCATCTCAACACTTGCTATTATAATCACCGCGAAAACAAAATCCTCCCTTTTAACAAACGCATTTTAGAACTTGCAAAAAATAAAACACTAAAATTTAATTCGCAAGATAGGCATATTTTAAATACCCTAAATGAAAACTTCCCAGAATTTTCTAAAAATGATTTTTCATTAGAATTGACATGGGAATACTTTTACGAACTTTTGCTTTTGCAGAAAATCATCAATTCTTTCTCGCAAAAAAAAAATGAACTTATTTTTTGCGAACCCCACATAGAAGAGAATCCTCTTTCTTTTTGTGTTTATCTAGATAACATGTCAAGCAATGAAAATTTTTGGAAGATCTCAGGACACTTACTCAACTCGACAAACAACGCCAAAACAAGTTTGTGGGATATTACTGCTCTCTTTTTCCCCAATATCGTTTTAATTAATAACCATTTTTTTAGTTTTCGCCCTGTAAGCACTTTTTTTCTTTTGAAATTTTTTCAAGAATCAAGCGGGTTTTCTGTCAAAAAAGAAGACCTTGGTACTTTTTTAGCGGAGATGATTCACCGATTTGGAAAATTAAAAATCGAATCAAATCTCTCTTTATCAATTTCACAACAAAATACTACCCCCACTTTAATTTTTTATCTAAACACACTTTCTTCAAAAATGAGCGCGCAACTTTGGTTTCGCTATGAAAAAATTGAATTTCCTTCTTCTTTTCATCAGGCCACAAGAGCAGACGGTTTTTTACAGCTTTTAAAAATTGAAGAACATTTTTCTCCAGAAGTTCCTGAAACTTTGCATTTTTATTGGGCCTCAGAAGAAAAAGAACGAGAAGGGATGAAAACAATCCAATCCTTCAAAGCAATCTCTTTAGATCTTCAAAATGCTAGCTACCTCGTTGATCAAAATCAGGCGCTCTCTCTTATTTATCGTTTACTCGAACAAGGAATTGAAGTTTGGGCAGAGAATATCAAAGTAAAAATTCTTAATGATTTTTGTCTTAAAATGTTAAGTCACATGAACTGGTTCGAAATTTCACTTGAAGAGATGAATTCATCAAAGCAAAAAATTGAGGCATGGCAACTCATCCATCTTTTAAAAAAAAGATCACTCTTTCTTCGCCTCGATGATGGCAGTCTTGGCATTTTGCCTGAGAGTTGGATGGAATCCCTCGAAAATCTTTTTAAGTTAAGCGAAGACGGTAAATTTTCTTTTGGTGCCGCTCCACAAATTAATATCATTAAGGATGCTCTGGGAGAAAATTTTCATATCGATGAACCCTGCTCGCATATTTTAGAGAATTTTAAAAATATTTCTTCACTTGAACTTCTTCCTGAATCCACAACGTTTAAAGGAACATTACGTTTATATCAAAAACAAGGAGTCGCCTGGCTTTCCTTTCTCGACAAACTTTCTCTCGGAGGTCTTTTGGCAGATGAAATGGGCCTAGGAAAAACGGTTCAAGTTCTTGCTTTTTTAGACCAGGTCCTCGCTTCATCTCCTTTCCAGTTAATTTTATTAATCACTCCAAAATCGCTTATGGGCAATTGGAAAAATGAAATCCATAAATTTTGTCCACATTTTTCATGCTCGTTAATAACAACAAATCACCTTACTCAAGAAGAAGGCCAATGTTTTAAAAATACAAATGGCAAACATCTTTTTATTATTTCCTATGGTTTACTGAGGCGACACATTTCTTTTTTTGAAAAAATTATTTTTGATTATATTTTTATTGATGAGGCCCAGATTATTAAAAACCCTCAAGCACAAGTTAGTATGGCCATAAAAAGCCTCAACGCAAAAAAAAGAATTGCCTTAAGCGCTACCCCTATCGAAAACCATATTGGTGATTTACTTTCCATTTTTGATTTTTTAAATCCTGGTCTTTTTTCTAAAGGGATAAGTCATCCGTCAGATTTTTCTTCAGCGCCAATGATTGAATCTTTGTTCGGCCAAATCAGGCCTCTTGTTTTACGACGGCTCAAACGTGAAGTTCTAACTGATTTGCCCGACAAACAAATTGAGATTGTCACAATTCCCATGCACCCCGAACAAGACAAAGTTTATCAAACATTACGTAAGGCTTATCAAGAAAAACTTCATCAAATAATCGACGAGCAAAACTTTTTAAAACATAAACCCTATTTTCTTGAAGGACTCCTTCGCCTTAAACAAATTGCAACTCACCCCTATTTAGTGACAAAGGATTTAGTCACTAAAGATTTAATGACAGATCTTGACCATTTTGAAGATTTTAATAAGCTTGAATTTTTAAGAAATAAAATACGAGTTATCTTTTCAAATGAGGAAGAGCACAAGATTTTAATTTTTTCGCAATTTGTTTCCTTCCTTACTCTCATAAAAAGAATGTTGAATGAGGAGAAAGTCTCGTATGAATACTTAGATGGCCAATCTGAAAACAGGCAAGACATCGTTGAAAATTTTCAAACAAATAAAAAAATAAAAATATTTCTTATCAGTTTGCGTGCGGGAGGTCTTGGCCTCAATCTTACCTCTGCTGACTATGCTTTTATTATGGATCCTTGGTGGAATCCGGCCATCGAAAATCAGGCCATCGACCGACTTCATCGTATTGGCCAGACAAAAAAAGTTTTTATTTCAAAGATGATTTCAGAAAATTCGATTGATGAAAAGATTTTAAAACTGCACGTGACAAAGATACGACAGGCCGAATATTTAGAAGCAACCCCGGAAAACTTTTTTTCAAATTTTTCTTTCGATGAAATTAAAAATCTTTTTTCATAGTTTTTAAATAAGTAGTGACTGGGGGGAAATACCCAGATACTAAGTATCGCACCTTATTTTTTGAAATATCTTTCCGATAGCATTATTGTAAAGCGACTCATGTCTGACTTTTACTAATGCTTTCGTTAATTCGCTGTAAGTAGCATCAGTTAAATATCTTGTATCGGGAAGCAAAATCAGTGCTTTTTTTTCAGATTTTAAAAAACTATGATTTTCTTGAAATGCTAAGCGTAATACATTCAAAAGATATTTCCCTTTAAAAACAGTATTAATTTTCAGAAAATTGAAATCCTCAATAGCTGACTCAAGTTTTTCAAGCTCTTCAAAAAAAAGGTCTTTATCAAAAGAAAGACACTCTCTTTCCAGTAAATTTATCAAATAAGCTATTCCCAAAACTTCTATTTCTTCTTTAAGTTCATCCACTCGTTTAGGGATCGGTAAACCTGATTTACTATCAATTTTTTTTGTACAAAACATTTTTTTATTTTGAAACAAGAATTTATTGGCAACAAAAAAAGGGGCCATCTTTTTTATTGCTAATTTATAGCTGTTTAAAACAGAGATTGGATTTCCGGAATCAGAAGCAAGAAAATTCTTTACCAATTCTTCAATGATTTTTTTTTCAATAAGAAGATTTTCAATTTCATAGCAAGGTAAGAAAAAAATGCCATCTTTTTTCGGATCAACATCCAAATCAGCATCAACAATTATATAAAACTTTCTTAAAGCTAAAGCGGGATCTTTTGTTAATTTTTCTAAAAAACCTATCGCATTCTCTTTCCCTTCCGAACTTGCAAAATAGATTGTTTTTCTTTCTTCCATTGTTAAATACTTTTCAAGTATTTCTTCGTCTCTGCTTTTTAAATTAATAGGCCGCACTTTGCCTTCAACTAAAACAACAATATTATACTGCTTCCACTGAGGGGAATGCCTCGCAAGAAAGGAAAGATATGTCGTCTTTTTTTTGGCAAAAAATTCGGAAGGGTTCATTTTGTAGAGGTTGCGTGAATGTTAAGCGAATATGTTTTTGGGTCAAAATCAAAATGAATAAAAAGGTCACAAGTGTGTGACATATCTTCGGAGTGAGAAGAGAAAATAATTTGATTATTCGTAAAGTCGGGAATGTTTCTCATAAAAATTAAAAATTGCTGCTGCCATGTATAGTGTAATGATGTTTCTGGCTCATCAATAAGAACAACGCCGTTTTTAATTCCTCTATGTGCCGTATTTAAAATTCGAACAAGAATTTGACGTTCACCTGCACTTAATGAACTAAAAGGAATTTTAGTTTTACCGTTTTCTATGGCAAACCAAATAATCCCCTCTTTTACAGAGATAATTTGTTTCCCATTTAAAATCTTATTATCGTCTAAGTATTTTTTAAAAACCCCAAACAAGCTATCTACTTTCCCATTCTCATATTCAATAAAAGCCTTTTCCAATTTTTTTGTAATATCATCAATTTGAGTTGTTGAATACTGATCATAAACCGTTCCTAAATGATCAATCAAAAAAGGGAATTTCTCTCGAGTGAACTGCTCTAAAAAATCATTCGGATTCTTAGGTAAAAAAGAAGGTGCTGCAGTTAATAAGTCATAGTAAGACTCTTGAGCAGGACTTATAAAAAAAGCAAAACTTTTAAACTGTTCAACAATATTAGGAAAAGAGGCATTGCTTTTTTGGGTTACATCAAGAATATGGTTCAACTGTCGTTTGTTAAGTGAAATATTTCCTTTTTCATAACTTATCAATAAATCTTCTTCTGTATCGTTTGATATCGTTAATCTAAAAATCATTTCCCCATATCGCGCCCGCAGTGCTTTTGAAACTGTATCAATTGAATAAAGAAGTTGAAAATTTCTCTGCTGAGAATCAATTTGCGTAGAGTTCGTGTCATTTAAAAATTCAAAATAAGAATGAATTGTGCAAACGAAGTCACGAATAATTTTTAAAAGCGTCGTTTTGCCTGACCCATTTTCGCCGTACAACCCAACACTTTGAAAGATAACACCGTCCCCGTCCGCAAAATTAATTTCGACATTCTTAAAAAATCTAAAATTATCGATAAAAAGATGTTTTATTCTCATTTAGTTATTTTTTCCTGTGTATCCCACTCTTAAATATAGTTACTACAACTATACCAAGGTAGGGAGAAAATTCTATTTTAAATTCACTCCAATTCGTTCATCTTCCTTGCATTAAAAAATACGAGTTCTTCTACATTTGTTATGTAACAGTCATGTAACTAAATAGCCTACTCAAACAACAAACACAAATAATTTCAACTACTTAACGCATATTTTAGAATATATTTCTATGCCGATAATGAGTCCAGCTCAATTCGGTACGCACTGTGGTCCAAATCTGCTACTTCATTTTTAGTAAGATTAACCACAATTCAGTCCTTAAAACGTTAAACGTCAAGAAAAAGCTAAATCTACCAAACCTTCCACAAAGCCTTGCCCTTATTCCAAAGTTCGTTCAGCGTATTTTTATCAGAAAGCGTATCCATGCATTTCCAAAACCCATGATGCTCGTAACAACCGAGCTGGCCATCACGGACTAATCCTTCGAGGGGATCATGTTCAAACATCACATTGTCGCTCTTAGGAATGTAATCAAAAACTTGAGGTTCACAAACAAAAAAACCACCATTGATCCATCCCGAGTGATGCTGAGGTTTTTCGGTGAAAGAAGTTACCTGCCCTGTACTATCAAAATCGACAATCCCAAATTTCCCCCCAGGCTGAACAACCGTCATCGTGGCAAGTTTTTGAGAGGCCTTGTGATGCGCGATTAATTTATGAACATCAACATCGGCCACACCATCGCCATAAGTTAAAAGAAAAGGTTCATTGCCAACAATATCTCGTGCCCTAAGGACACGCCCACCAGTAAGAGTGTCGGCCCCAGTATCAAGAAGTGTAATCTTCCAAGGCTCGACTTGAGTTTGAATGGTCTCCATCGTGTTTTTTGAAAGATCAATACAAATGCTACTTTGGTTTAAGTAATAGTTGGCAAAATATTCTTTGATGACGTTCCCTTTATATCCAAGAAGAATGACAAAATCATTAAACCCATAATGAGAATAAGTTTTCATCACATGCCATAAAATTGGCCAATTTCCAATTTCAACCATAGGCTTAGGGCGAATGCCCGACTCTTCGCTAATACGAGTTCCCATACCGCCCGCTAAAATTAAAACTTTCATCATTGATCCTCACGTTAAAATACGTCAAACTATGTCAAAATATATCAAATCTATAAAACACATCAAACTTTCGTTTAAAAATGTTTTCCATTTTTAAAATATCTAAAAACGAACTAACGTACAAACTTTTTCTGATGAATTAATTGAAGAACTCGACTGGGAAGTAGGCCAACTATAATCGGTTTTAAGATATAAACATAGGCCCAAAAGGGAACTTTCATTTTTTTAAAACCATAGAAACGATAACGAATTTCATTCAAGCGATATTTAAATTTTTTTCGAATGTAATCATACTCAGTCCAGTGAACATCATAAAGTTCAACAGGAATGGATTCTATACAAATCCCGACACTCACAAGCCGCATCCAAAGATCATAATCCTCTACACGAATGGCCTTAGGATCATAGCCACCGATGGATTGGATTGTTTCTGTTTTCATAAAAACACTCGCGTGAATCACGCTTGAGCCTTTAATCCAATCGTTCAATTTAGGGTGAAGAGGACATTTCAAACTCCCCCATGGAGTTCCGTGTTCATTGACGAGCGAAGCATAACTTCCAAGAATATCAATATGAGGATTTACTTCTAGGTAAGACAGTTGAACCTCAAACCGATCAGCATGAGAGGTATCGTCTGCGTCTTGACGAACAAGATATTTTCCACTGGCTTTTTTGAGGCAGTGATTAAGTGAAGCCGCAAGGCCCAAGTTTTTTTGATTTTTAATCAGTATAAAACGAGAGTCAATGGAGTAACTTTCAAGGATCTTCCAAGTATTATCTTTTGAACAATCATCGCAAATAATAAATTCCCAATTTGTATAGGTTTGATTCAAAATGGATTGAATTGAAGATTGAAGAGTTTTTTCTCCATTAAAAACTCCCATAATAATGGAAAGCTTTGGTCTGGAAGAAGGTATTTTCGTCGTAATGAGGGCCCCTCGGCAAAGTTGCTATTTATGTTTTTATGCTTCGTAGTCTAGCAAAAAAAATTTAAAATCTCTATTTTTAATTAATCTGGTCAAAAGACTATCTCATTTGATAAACTCCCCGAAACGAGCTAAAGGCAAAACAGAAAAACGTAAAGAGAAAAAACATGCCTCAAACAAAAATTGAAAAATTAGAAATTTTCCCCTTAAAGAAAATCGCCGATGAGCGCGGCATGGTTTTACACATGATCAAAAATAGCTCTCCTTATTTTTCTAAATTTGGCGAAATCTATTTTTCGATTGTTAATCCAGGAATTATCAAAGGGTGGAAATTCCATAAAGAAATGACTCAATACTTCGCAGTCCCCTCTGGTGAAATGAAGTTAGTTTTTTTTGATGACCGTGAAGGTTCAGCGACAAGAGGCAATATTAAAGAAATCATTTTAGGTCTCGACAACTACTACCTTGTCAAAGTTCCTCCACAAATATGGTATGCATTTCAAGCGATTTCTTCAACCGCGGCGCTCATGGCCAATTGCGCTGACAGGCCTCATGATCCGTTGGAGTCAATCACAAAAGAAATAGGGACAACGGAAATTCCTTACACGTGGTCTGCTTAGGACGTGTCCATATTCACTGGCCCATAGTGACTGGCCGCCAGTCAAGTTATTTCAGCGTAAGAATAATTCCATAAGCAAAAATAAATAAAGTAATAAGTTTGGAAAATAAAAACTCAGGTAAACGTAGAAACAAACGGTTTCCCGCAATTTGAAAAGTCATCGCAGAAATTGGTATTAAAAGAAGCATTTTTAAATGAAACTCATGAGGTCTCAAAATGCCAAGAGTCAAAAGCTGAACAAGGGCCATCATGAGATAAAAAAGTGAAATATTTAATCTGATATCGCGTTTTTCTTTATAAAGGCTAGAGACGAAAATCGTTAAAAATGCTCCCCCCATATTTGAAAGACCGTGGATGAAGCCCATAAAAACAAGATACACAAAATGATATTTTAAAATAAAGCGTGAAAGAAATTTTTTTGAACGATCAAATGAACGAATAAAAGCGGTTAAAAGAAGCATCAATCCAATAAAAAAACTCATCTTTATTTTTAATTCAAGTAACAAAACAAAAACAAGCCCAATTACAATTGAAAAAAACAAAGGCCAAGACTTATAAAAAAATTCACGTTGAATGAGAGCTCTTTCGTTTATAAGTTGCAAACAATTAACCGTGATTGAAGAGGGAAGCAAGATGGCAAGAGCAGAGTCGAACGAATATCCCATCAGTAAAAGCGTAGGCGTCCCAAAAACAAGTAAGCCGACTCCAAAAAGAGACTGCACAAAAGAAAGTAGGATAATCACAAGAGCAAGTGCTGCCATCTTTAATTACGCTCACAAAAAAGTATCAATACAATTTACGAGACGCTACAAAACTATCGTATTTTTGTCAATGAAGCGCACTTAGCAAAAAACAATTTTTCATTTATACTCATCTGGAATCATGGATAAAGATTTTTCTAAACTCCAATCTTTTGGTTGATGCTCAGACGAAGACCACTTTGCACCTTTACCAATCCATTTTGATCGCTGTATTCTTATTGCATCAATGTTGCAATCTTGATAGCCAAATTCAGTTCCACAGCAATCACAATAATCAAATGATGGTGTTTTACCGTCTTCTCCCCATGGATAATAATTGTCATACTCTAGTCCACATACTCGACATCGTTTATAGATATTATTGTGCATTAAAATACTCCAGGTTTGTTGGATACTTATGGATTTCAGGATTTGGTTTAAACATGGTTTTAGGCGCCCCATCTACTCCTTGAACTGCAAATGTTTCGGTACTTTGATGATAAAAAACTTTTTCACCGTTAAGTCTTGTTTTAGTTAAGGTTCCAGTTGGAGGATTTTTCATAAACTCATGAGCTTTTTCTACATACTCAAGAGCATTGTTTACCTCTGGAAATTCTTTTCCATGATCGTTAAAGTGTTTAAATGCATTTTTGACTGAATCTTTAAATTTGCCTTCACTCCAAATACTAGGATATTTTATTTTTTCGATAGCTTTAGAAACATCTCCACCAAATGGTGCCAAAGCTCCAGTTTCATTCTTTATAATGTCAAAGAAGTTACTTAATCCCGTCTTATCAAATAACTTTGCAGCAGACTCTACAAACTTACTTGATAGACCAAAGGCTTCTCTAAAACTATTTCTTGAAGCTTCGCTCGCAACTTTTAATGCGGCTTCAGCAATTTTCCCAAAAGTAGAAAGAGAAGATTTTATAACACTGTGGCCTCCAAGAGTAGCGACACCTAAAATGGCCATGACCTGACCGAATTTTCCAATATCTTCACCAGTCATAACACTTTTTCCTGTGACTGCTTCATAAAGACTTTGCCCAACATTGAGCACAGGAACAAATCCTAAGGCGATATCAAGACTTGCTTTTGCTAATTCATAATTCTTTTTTGTCCGCTCATCATCAGCGCTTGCAGCGGCCTCATCGGCCTCATCAATTGCGGCAAGTCCTAACTGTTGTCCAATGGCCTGCGTGTTTGTTAAAGGGCGAATTTTAGCAATTTTCGCCTGAAGGTCCATTAAGCTTTTTCTCGCTTCACCAGTAGATTTCCAATCTTTTGGTGGAACAACATTGGGAGAAATTGCATTGTCTAAAAGCTGACTCGCGTGCTGCGCTTCTTTGTCAGATTCATCCATATTTCCTGAGGTGGCAAGAGCATCAGCGCTTGAGAGGGCACGATCAGCGGCGTCTTTCAAAAATTGATTTTCTGGCCTTACAACTCTTCCTACAAAACTTGAATAGGCGGCAGTTTGTTTGACTTTGGGGGAAGCACTTTTAATATTTTTTTCAGATTGGTTGGGATCAAGGTAAGGCAATGATGCAATAATATTGTTAATATCAGCATTGTGATTGTTGATGTAATTATTTGCGACATCTATATTTGAATTAAATTGTGATTCAATTTCATTTTTAAGATCGTGCGTGACGTTTTGTATTTCAGTTTTAAGATTTTCATTCATCTGAGTGATATTGCCCATCATTTTATTTAAATCCTCAGGTGGCATGTCTTTTAACTGAGAGATGTTGCTATCATTATTGAGCATTTTTTTTATAGTGTGTTCAATATTTGTTTGATTTCCTGAGAAAATATTTGAGCGTTCAGTCGTGTTATTTGGTGTCTCATAATAAGGTCCCCAACCTGTTCCATTTGAGTCAACCTCTATATAAAAATCTGAAAATCTAACGAGATATGCTTCAGCATCTAGGGGACATAGAAGTAAGAGTGATAAAAATATAAAAATGTATTGCTTCATTTTACCACCGCCTTTTTACAATTATCAGGCACAGGGGCATAGGTTGCTTCCGAAGGGGCGTTTTCAAAAGCAGCGATGGCCGGAAGGCAAGTCGGGAGCAATTGGGCGGCAATTTTTTTATAAGCGGCCACAAAAACTTTTTGTCGTGCTAATTTTTTTTCAGGCCCACCAGCAAGAGTTTCAGTAAACGCTCGAGTCAAAGGGGCAAGATAAAGTTCAAGATTTTTAATCATGACATCTCTTTCGTCCGCTGTAAGAGTTAGTTCATCAATTCTTTTTCGAAATTCCTCGCCTTTTGCAAAGCCTTCACGAATGAGGGCCAGAGGGGCTTCGTATTGAAGATAAGTATACAAAAGTTTTGTGTAAGACATATTTTTTTGAGTCATGATTCGGTAATAAGAATCCATCTCCGAGGTAAGATCCATTCCGAGCTTCACCGACGTCAGTCTCTTTCCAAGTTCTGCCAAATCAATTTTTACAAGGCCTGCATATTTTGTTTCAAGCTCAAGCTTAATTGCCTTTTTTGCAGCAGTAAAAAGTGATGTTCTTTTTGACTGAGATTTTGCGACAACATTTTGGATTTGTATAAGCCGAAGTGAAAAGTTTTTTAGATTTTCTTTAAGCCCGCCAATAAGCTCATTATTTGATGAACAGTCAACAAGCGCCTTATCAAGAATGAGTAATCTTTCTTTATTAATATTATTATGAGTGTGAACAAGCCGAAGAAGAGTCTCTTCTTCTTTCATGAGACTTTGAAGTTTTTCTGTAAGAGAATTCGTCTGATCAAGTGAGCTGATAAGCCTACTAAGCTCAGAAAGATCTTTTGCCTCTTTGTTATAGCTTTCTCTCCAGTCGCTGAGCGCTTTAAAATAATCATCTTGAAGTTTTTGAATGTCAGTAAAAATAGTTTCAAGTGGGCGTTTGTCTGAATCGGTAAATATGTAGTAAGTAGGAATATTTTTATATTCCCTAAGTTCAAGTTTGAGTTTAGTAAGACAGGTCTGCTTATTTATTTCATTTTGAAATTCTCCAATAGATGCAGCAAAAAGAGAGTTTGAAATAAAAAGACCTAAGAATAATAAAGTTTTCATGATTATCTCACGTACTCGACTAATTGTTCTGTTAATTCAGCGAGGCGCTCTTTGATTAAGGGATCAATTTGAGCAATTTTATCTTGCGAGAGAAGCATGACTTCTTTTAAATTTTCTTTGAAGTACTTATTAGCAGCATCAAGAGAGCGTTTTGTCTTACACATGTCATTTTTTGAATTTTCTAAACAGGCAAGATTTTCAGTTTTACTTATGACTTGTTCACAATTGATCGCAAGATCTCTTGAATAAGTTTTATTGGTGAGAAGTTCAAAATTTGAGACGAGATCATCTACGACATCTTGAGTGAGGGGATTATTTGCATGTTTTTCAATGAAGCAGGCGAGTGTTACAGCAGAGCGTGATTGCTTGATAAGGAGCGCTTGATTTGAAAGTAGAAGTGAGCCATTGAGATTGATATCAGCAGTTCGCCCTTGAATATAAACTTCTAACTCATCACGAGTTTTTCTAATTTCACAGGCGTTAAAAGTTTTAACGCCGAACTCTTCACGAGTACAAGTATTATAGTGGGCCACACCAAAACTTTTATCTTCACATTCTTTCCATGTTTTGACTCCAAAGCGAGGGGCTTCGCAGCTTGCAGGGTAATCATTGCCACCCCATTCACAAACTGAATAATCCTGCCCTCTTTCACGTTTGCAAAATTGTTTACGAGTGGAGTGTGAGCCTGGACAACTCATATCGCTTCCTACGTTGTAACTTTCAGCTCCACAAAGTGGTGCTCTAGCAAGATTGTAAGATTTAATCCCACAAAGTATATCTTCTTTTTCTTTAAATTCTTTTGCTCCACACTCTGAAACTTCTCTTAGACGTGGTTGTTCTTTTGAAATTTCTTTAATGATTTTTGCAATCGCTACTTGATCTTCAATCGATCCCTGCGCAAAAAATTTTGCAAAAGTGTAATAAGAGTCATCTCCAATTTTATATAGGAGTTTTTTAGAAGAATCATTTTTCGTCTTCTTTTCAAGCAGAGAGATGACAAGGTCTTCAAGAATAAGATTTTTATTTTTTATTAAAATTTGTTCCGCTAGATTTTCTTCTGGGCCTCTTTCAACTTGATCCTTATAAAATTCTAAAACTTTCTCCGCACTTTCTTTCGAGATAGAAGATCTTTCTAAAAGAGTATTGAGATTTTTTTCATCGAGTGAGCTTAAAAGTTTTTCTTCTGAAATTTCAGTGGCCGTGAATTCTACTTTATTTACTTGAACATTTGGAGAAGTTGAATCTGTACTTTGAGCATTACTACCTCCTTGGCAGGAGTAGAGGAGACAAAGACAAGGAAGAAGTAAAAGTGCTTTCAACGCTTTCATAAGTATTCCTTTTTAGATTTTTTAAAGAATAAGTGAGGGTCAGAGATTTTTCAATGCGGTGCATAAAAAAGTAATACCGAACCTTCGTGTTTAAAGAAGTTTCTTAGATAAATGCAAAGTAAGTCAGGATAAGTTGGTCATGCAACTAACTAAAATCAGTCGAAATGCTGAACTAAACTTCATTTTAATTGACAAAATCATCTTCAAAAAAAAGTATAAGACTCTCCAACAAAACCATCATCCGCATGCCAATGAAGAGCACTTACCACTTGAGAATGTGCCACTTATTAACACATTGACTTTCAATATGGGGCTTGATTAGGATTCCATTTTCCATCTCCAATTTCACCTTCTTTTAATTTCTATAAAGGACCGAACTTTACGATGACAACAAATACTCCCAATAAATTACTCGGCCTTGAAATTATACGATTCATTTCCGCATTCGCGATTCTCATTTGGCATTACAAACACTTTACTTACTTTGCGGATGTTCCCGTCGCTTTAAATGAGCAGGCACAGCCCTTTTTTAAATTATTTTCACTTTTTTATACTCATGGTTTCTGGGGAGTCCAAATTTTTTGGGGGATTAGCGGTTTTATTTTTTTTACAAAATATAGAGACTTCGTCAGTGAAAAAAAGATTACGGGGAAAAAATTTTTCATTCTTCGTTTTTCACGCCTTTATCCTTTGCATCTTTTAACGCTTCTTCTTGTGGCCCTCGGGCAACTCATCTATTTTTACAAAAATCAGGCGTACTTCGTTTATTCCCTCAATGACTTTTGGCATTTTTTTCTTCAACTCTTCATGGCCAGCAATTGGAGTTTTTCAAGCGGGCAAAGCTTTAATGGGCCAATTTGGTCTATTTCTATTGAAATCCTTGTCTATTTTCTTTTTTTTATTTTACTCCGTTATTTGGGGCGTTCTATTTTTGTCAATTTTGCAGTTCTTCTTTCGGCCATGCTTATTCGAAAATTATTAGGGTCTATGCATCCCTTTTTTGATTCAATTATCTTTTTTTATCTAGGAGGATTGACGGCCATAGGGGTAACAAAACTCAATTCACACCATTATCGACCACAAATTGCCTTCTTTTCATTGGGGATTGGTTTTATTGTCCCGATTTTACTTTCTTCTTTCGCAAGTCAGTTTTCTTTTTTCGAAAAATTCTCTCTGAGTTTTCTTATAAAATGTTTTCTCCCTTTTTGGCTTATCGCTTTATCTTATGAGTTTCACTTTTTAAATCGCTTTCAAAAAATAATTGAGGCCGCCGGTAATATGACTTATTCAAGTTATTTGTTACATTTTCCCTTACAATTATTTTTCGTGCTGCTCTTTGGTCTTTTTAATTTTTCTATTCCCTTTTATCATTCCTGGTTTTTTATCCTCTATTTAATAATCGTTCTAATTTTTGCACGATTTACCTATGAGTATTTTGAAAAACCGGCCCAAAGTTTGATAAGAAAACATTTTAAATAACTCACGATAAGTCAGGATAACTCAGCTTCTCTTATTGGCCTGATGTTTTTATCTGGCCCAACTCATTTAAAATGTGCCATTCTTTGCCATAAAAAACCTGAAGGAATATATGAAATATCTTATCTTTGTTGCCAAATACTTTAAGTACAAAATTCCTATATGGACTTCTCCTCGAAGAAGAAAAATACTTAAGTCGTGGGAAAAGTTTTCCGAACAAAGACCTCTTCGCCTCGGACTAGAAACCATCTCGGCCTGCAATTCTCGTTGTGTTTTTTGTGCATACAAAAAGTCTACTCCCGATGGAAAAGTTCTTTCCATACCGCTTTTTAATAAAATCTGTGCGGAATTTTCTGCGCTTGGCGGGGGAAGAATTGGCTTTGATCCTCTCATGGCCGATCCGCTTCTTGATCCTCACTTACTTGAGCGTCTTGAACTCATAAAAAAAGACTACCCGAATATCAGCACGCACATGTTTACAAATGCTATCCATTTTAAAAATTTTAGCGACGACGAACTTGAAAGTATTATTAACGGAGTTGAGATTCTTGACATTAGTATTGGTGGACTCGAGCGCGAAGATTACAAAATAATGTTTGGAGTTGATCAATTTGATTCTGTTTGGAAATCACTACAAAGAATAAGCGCCATCAATAATCGCCTCGGAAAGAAAAATAACCTATTTATTCATATTAGAACTAACAAAATGGAAAAAATTCTTGCCTCCCCTCTTTTAAAAGAACTTAAAAAAATGGGATATGAGTCCGACGATATTATTGATAGCTTCCAAACTTGGGGCGATATCATCACCGCAAAAGATCTCCCAGAGGGAACGCGCATTTTAAGGCCTAACAATACCTATTTTAAAACTCCTTGCCTTCTTACAATGATCCACCCCAAAATTTTGCCTAATGGCGATGTAGTGGCCTGTGGTTGTCGAGATGCGGAGAAAAAAACGGTCATTGGTAATATTGAAAAAAATACTTTGCAGGAAATATGGCAAGGAAAAAAGATGGCAGAGTTTCGCTCGACCTTCACTATGGGAAACCTTCTTCCCCTTTGCCAAAGCTGCGCCATGTATGCGCCTTACGATAAATTTCTTTCCAATCCTGGACTTGAAAATTTCGATCTCAAAAAGGAATTCTGGCAGGCCCTCAAATAAGACGTCGTGACGTTAGGACTTGTCCTCACGACCAGCTTGTTCGTTTAACTTGCCCTTTTTGGCAGCACCTACCATATAGGAAACAGCCCGATGATTTCACACCCAACGTTGCCGCGGACTCCACAACTTTATCAGTCTCCTGAATTTTTTCAAACTCATCGCGATTAAGATCTTTATAAGCGGCGGCACGATCTCCTCTAATTGCGCGAGTGTATAACTAAACTCATCTAATATTGGTCATGATTTTTTTCAACAAGTTCTAATACTTTATTTATGATAACTAAAATTTCTGCCTTAAAATCTCTTCGCGTTATATTTTTTTCATCTAATAAAACGGCATTTATTTCTTCCAAGCTAACCCACAATGCTTTCATCTCCTTAAGCCAGTCTTGGGAAGGATTATCAAAGTTACTTATAATTTCTTCAAATCTATTAACAAAATTGCAAAACCTAACTTCTTCTTTATTATAAGAAATAATTAATTCCTTTATCAACTTTAAATGCCTTAAATTTATTTCAGTCAAAATAGCCTTCTGAGTTATTATGGAGTAAAGACTGCGTATAATGGGCATAAAATTATTATAGGTTAAAAATATAACTAAACTTGCAGCCATTTAAAAATTCTTTAAGGTGTTCTCCTCCACCAAAATAGCCAACTGTTAATTCTCGTGCAAAATCAGGGTAACCAAAATCACTAACGATCGCATCTATTATAGTATTTAAATTTTCAATGGTATCTTTATTCTTGTAAACCCAATAAAGACATATGCACATTAATTTATCGCAATCGCTTTCTTGTTCAGACGTTTTTGCTATAATAATTTTATCAACCTTTTCAAGTATACAGAAAGTGTTTTGACTGCTTAGGGCCGATAACTCTAATTCATCTTCAGAATAATTACCGAGTTCAGTGTTCGCCATCGCCTTATTTATAAAGGCATCTATGGAAACAATGCCCATGTTATATGCTATTTTTAATTCTGCTAATGTTAACATTTTAAAATCAGCAACAAATGAACTTTCTAATTTTATAAGCATAAAAAATCCTATTAGTTACGGCGCTACGTTGAGAATTTTTAATTTTCTCTCAATCAATTCATTCATTGCTTTTATTGGGCAAATTCCATCAGCATTATAAATGCTTAATTCAGCTAAATCTTGTGAGTAATCGAAAGTCGAATAAACTAATTGCAAAAGATCAATCCTCTCACGTTCAGAGCACGACATTTCTTTTACCTCTATTAAAAATGCAACTTTCCATTTCTCAATAGTGTAGTTATCAATAATATTTTCATCTTTTATGAATTTCGCAGCATACTCTTGAACAATATTCTCTTCTTCGTAGTCAGCACCTGCTAATAACGCAATAAGATCATTGTTAGCGTATTCTTTTTTTGCCATATAAAAAACGGCATAATCAATTACGTCTTTTTTAGTGCACCAAAAACGCTCAAAACCAAGCTTTAAAAGTGGAAAAGTTACTACACCAATTTTATATAATATTTCTAATTTATTATTATTCATTTTATATTTCCTTTTTATTGCGGTATTTGATTAGGCTTGCCAGTCACTTTGCCGCCAGGAATAAAACGCCTATGCGTAATACTTCCTTGATCTACAATCCATTCGAAAACACCATTGGTACCATTCAGGCTGCCTTCTAATTGATATAAATTGGAGTTTCTCACAATCACACCACCTTCTCCTTTTGTAGGAATTGAAAATTGCTGTGCGTCTCTAGAAAAATTATCAATGAGATCAGGAAAGGCATGATGAAAATCAAGCTTGTTTGCGTTCCCAACTCTATCACCATCCAATACAGGATGCTGCAAATCTATATTTTTTTCTTCTTTTTTGAGTTGATTTTCATAAAAGCTTATCACCTCCTCATCACTCCACCCATTTTCTTTTTGAATTTTTTCAAACTCATCGCGATTGAGATATTTATAAGCGGCGGCACGATCCCCTCTAATCGCTCGAGTGTATAAATCCCAACCTTCGTTGTCCGTTGGATCAGGTAATGGAATGGCTGAAGGCGCAAGTTGTTCTTGCGAATATTTTGAAACATCGTCACTTCCTTCACCAACACCTGGGCTGTAAAGGATCATTGTAATCACGCCAAGTGTTTCAAGAGTGGCCGATAGAAGAGAAGAACTTTTCGCCGCTTGTAGACCTCCTTCAAGCAAAGTCAGTGTTGGCCTACCGGGAGTTGAAAGATTAAAACTTGTCGCAAAAAGATCGGGTGCCCCAGCAGGATTTCTTCCATACTCATCTGCTATGTTTAAAAGAGCTGCAAACTGTGGATTATTTCTAATAAGCTCTTCACCTAAAGCCGTATTAAATCTAAGATAATTTTCTTTAAAATTGTCGCTTAAAATTTCTTTCGCCGTTAAATCTTTAAAATTTTTCCCAAAAGTCTTTTGAGCAATCCTTTCTTTGATCTCTTGATCTTTGGCTTGAATGAGTTTAAATAAATTCTCTCGATCATCTTTATTCATCTGAAAGAGCGATTTTAAAACAGCAAGCTGAATTTGTTCCCTTTGATATTCTTGATAAGAAAGCATCGCCTTATAAAAAGCATCTTCTAATTCATCCATTGCTTTTTTATCAATCCGTCTCATATCCTCTGGAATGGCCTTGATAACAGTGGCATCCATAAAAGCGTGCACAGATTCTCTGGTCACTCCGTTTGCAAAACCTTGATAGAGAGAATTTTCCACTTGTTTAAAATCAATTTTTTTAAAATTAAAATCTTCTTCCACTCCTTGAGTAGCAACAGAATTTAATGTGCTATCAACTGTTGATTCAATGATTGTTGCAAGAGAATCATTGCCAACTTCAACAACAGCAACAGAAGAGAGGATACTTTTTAAAAAATCTTTGGAGTTATAACCTTCACCTCCATTTAAAGCGACATTGCCTACATCGGTCGTTAAATTTTGCGCCACTGCTGAACTAACTTTTGAAAGATAGTTAGCATATTTTGCGGCCTCGAAAATCTTTTTACCTTCTAGAGCTCCTTGAACACCTTCGGCCGCGTATCCTGCTGCCGCTCCGATCGCAAAACTTCTAAGCATGGCCTTTTCAGTCATGCTTTTTTTAAGAATAATTTTATCATACATAATATTGGCAAGTGCTGCCCCGAATGGCCCCCCCACAGTTGTGGCCGCATAAATGAAAGCAATCTTTCCCAAGTTTTCAGGTTTTGCTGTAACCTCTAAAACGGCTCCGACTTTTTTTGAAACTTCGCGAATATTTCTTGAAGCATCATCCCTTGTTTCAACATAGCTTGAAGTGAGATGAGTATTTAGTCCCTTATCAAGTAGAATTGTGGTTGTAAGAAGAGGTGCCACATAAGTCAAATCATAAGTGGCCCGAGCTGCTGTCTCACTTGCATAAGCAACATGCTCGACAGCTTCCTTTGCTTTTTTATTGGCCTTTCGAAAAGATTTCTTGGCACCATCTTCATCACAAGTGGCAAGTTTAAATACGGCTTCGTGAAAACTTCCGATGACCTGAAACTCTTTTCCTTGGGCCTTTAAAAGCGCCTCGCCGCTATTTTGCGTAAGACAGGCGGCATATCCAAGTGGCCTTTTATAATCTTCTAATTTTTGAATTCTTTTTTCGATTTTCGTAACAATTTCATTTTTAAATTCAGTTCGAAATCGTTTTTCTTCAACATCTTTGAAAGCAGTATATGTGCAATCAAAAGGGACTTGAATAATTTTTGTCACATCAAAACATTTCCAAGGACGTTTAATATTACAATCTCTAAAAACTTGCGAAACAGATTTAAAACAAGTTTGTGCAACAGTATAAGGAACTTGGACTGTTACAAAATAAGCTATCTCAACTGGAGTTTGAATAACAATCTCAAAGGGAGTTTCTATGACTTGTTCTGTGATTATTTTTTCAAGAGGATATTTGTTTTCACATTCGCCTGAGTAAAGAGCAAAAGAGGACAATAATAGAGCAAGCAACAAAAGCATTTGTCGGAGCATCTTAGGCAAATAAAATCCAAACATGAAAACCTCTTTTGTAAACACATGATTGAGTTTTTTTGCAGAAATTATGCCAAAAAGAAAAATGTCATAACAAGTATTTAAAGTAAAGAGTTCTTAGAATTTTGAACATCTGTCTAAACAATAGGCACTCCAAAGTCGCGCTAAAACGAATTCATATTTAACTCATCAGAAATTAGTTGAGATGCATTTCGGTTATTGGTCATATCAGATGTTTCCCAAAATACGCTATAGAACCATGCTAACAAATCCTCTTTTCTAGAGGAGAAATCTTCAAATTTAATTTTGCCGCAGTTCTCT